>Ga0255057_10000118_pt1 | contig 42557 bp, 31 predicted proteins | sample Cases_109_6_MG_FD_189022 | JGI IMG/M metagenome (GOLD analysis project Ga0255057, IMG submission 189022) | Seawater microbial communities from Amundsen Gulf, Northwest Territories, Canada - Cases_109_6 | ecosystem: Environmental > Aquatic > Marine > Gulf | place: Canada: Northwest Territories... | reverse complement strand
GCTCCGACCGGGCCGACAACCCGGCCTGGTCGCGATACCTGGAGCCGGTCATTGCCCTGGTCGAGCCGATGGGGGCGAGGCTCACGATCGACGGTGACCTGCCGGCAACCGGCGGCCTGAGCTCGTCCTCGGCGCTGAGCGTGGCCCTGCTAGCGGCGTTGCTCCGTCTCAGCGGCATCGAGCCCGAGCCCGATCGATTGGTCGACCTCGCCGTCCGAGCCGAGCGAGCCGTCGGCGTCGAAGGCGGGGCGATGGATCAGACCGTCATCGTCCATGCGGTTGCAGGCACTGCGCTGAGAATCGAATTCGATCCGACCGCGCGGCGACCGGTGCCGATTCCGGAGAACGTTGCCTTTGTCGCCGGCTACTCGGGAGAGCCCGCACCCAAAGGCGGATCGGCCCGCGACGCCTACAACGCAAGAGTGGTCGGCACCCGGACCGCAGCGCTCCTGCTCGGCTTTGATCCACCGGTCCTCGGCAGCGTGACCGCCGAGCTCGGCGACGTCCTCGCCGAACTGCCGGAGTACGCCGTGCCCGAACCGGAAGCGGCTCTGCTCTCGAAGGGACGGTTCTCGCAGACCGACCCGCTGCCGGTCCGGGCGTGGACGCGTCACGTGCTGTCCGAGGCACGACGAGTCGACGCTGCCGAGGAGGCGCTTCGGCAGGGGGAAATCGAGGCTCTCGGACGGCTGTTCGACGAGTCGCACGCCAGCCTCGCCGGTGACTTTGGGGTCAGCACTCCGGGCCTCGAGGCCCTGGTCACCGCGGCCCGCGCCGCAGGCGCAGCGGGTGCCAGGCTGACCGGCGCCGGGCTCGGCGGCTGGGCGGTCGCCGTCTGTCACCGCGACCGGGCATCAACCGTCGCCGAGGCGATGGCGTCGGTGGCCTGTCCGTCGACCACGGCGACTACGTGGCCGGCGTGTGCCCCGACGGCAACTGGGATCTCACCCACATCAAGGACGCCTCGGCTAAGAATGGGCCGGACCCCAACCTGAACGGTGACCAGTACGTCTGCGTCAAGAGCGACACGGGCAGCGGCGACGGCAACACCGGCCAGAACGCCAACAACAAGGACAACATTTCGGATCCGGTCGACAACGGCTAGCTACGGGATGCGCGAGAACCAGACCAGCGACCCGACCCCGGCAAGCACCAGCACTCCCAGCCCGGCACCGAGGAACCATTCCCACACTTCGCGCTCTTCGGTGGTGTACCCGACCTGTGAGCCCACCGAGTCGAGGATCTCCTGGAACTCGTCGGCCGATGCCGCCCCGGTGAACCGCCCGCCGGTGATGTCGGCGACCTGGCGCAGTGCACCTTCGTTCACCGGGACCGGGACGACTTCGCCGGCGTAGTTGATCGCCCCGGCCGGTGTCCCGAACGACACCGTCGACACGGGTAGGCCGCGACTGGCTGCTTCGTGTGCGGCGTCGACCTCGGAGCGGCCAGTCGTGGTCTCGCCGTCGGACAGGACGACGATATGGACGGCTTCTCCTCCATCCCCCTCCGCCTGAGCAACATCGAGCGCGATCAGGTCGATGGCGGCGTAGATGCCCTCGCCCACCGCAGTCCCCTCCGCCAGGGACAGCCGCTCGATGGCTGACCGCACCGCGGTGGCGTCGTTGCTCGGGGCATGGGCGGCAAGGGCGATACCGGCGAAGGCGACGACACCGATGCGCAGGTCTTCGGGGGCCAGGTCGACGAAACGGAGCGCCGCCTCCTTGGCGGCGCCGATCCGGCTCGGCGGGATGTCCATGGCATCCATCGACAACGACACGTCGACGGCCAGGATCACCGTCGCTTCCTCTCTCGGTGCGGTGACGGCCATCACCGGGCGGGCGATAGCCATGACGAGTGCGACGACGCCGAGGAGCGCGGCCACCGCCGGCAGGTGGCGCCGCCAACCCGGGCGGTCTGGCATGACCGAATCCAAGAGCTCGAAATTGGAAAAACGGACCGCAAACTGCTCGTGGCGGCGCAGCGACCAGAGATAGCCCGCAACACCGAGCAGCGGGATGAGCATCAGCCACAGACGGTCGGGGGCGAGGAAGTTCACGGCCGCCTCCCCGTCGTTCGACCGCGGCGCCGGCGGGCGATGTGCATCACCAGGTCGGCGACCCAGTCCCGATCGGTGCGGAGGACCATGTGGTCGGCTCCGGCGGCGCGAATGCGGCGGCCGATCTCCCGGCGCTGCCGGGCTGCGGCGGAGCCGAATCGCTTGCGCAACACCGCGGAATTGGTGTTGACCCAGCGCTTCCGCCCGGTCTCCGGATCGACGAAGGTCAGCGAGCCCACCTCGGGGAGTTCGCTCTCGCGGGGGTCGAGCACCTCGATGCACATCGTGTCGTGGCGCCGACTGAGGACCGCGAGCGGCTGGTGCCACGGCCCGGCATCGAGGAAGTCGGAGATCACCACGACCAGGCCGCGCCGGCGCGAGACTCGGTCGCACTCACGGAGACCGGCGGCGAGATCGGCGGCACCCCCGTCGCGCGGGGTGTCGAGCATCCGAAGCAGCACGCCCTGGAGGTGGCGTCGGCCGCTCCGGGCCGGGAACCCCGTCTGGTTGGCTCCCTCGAGGAGGATGCCACCGATTCGGTTGCCGCCGCGTTGGGTGAGCAATCCCACCGCACCGGCGGCGGCAACGGCCAGATCCCGTTTCTCCCGAAGCGCGGTGCCAAAGGACATCGACGCCGACAGGTCCACAACCAGGGTGGTCTCCAGCTCGCGATCCGCGATCGCATCGCGGATGTGCGGCTGGTTGGTACGGGCGGTGAGGTTCCAGTCGATCCGACGCACGTCGTCGCCCGCCTGGTAGGCCCGGGCCTCTCCGAGCTCGGTGCCGTGGCCCGGGATGAACCCTTGGTAGTCGCCCTGGAGGATGCCGTCGAGGCGGCGCAGCACCTCGAGCTCGATGGTCCGCAGCGCGGCGTGGCGGTCCCGGAGGCCGATCACGAGGCGACGAGGTCCTCGCCGCGAACGGTGATCCGCGGCGCGGGCATCGTCGAGAGCAACTCGACGAGCACGTCGTCGACGCTCACGCCTTCGGCAAGCGCCTCGTACGAGAGCACCAGCCGGTGATTGAGCACGTCATAGGCCACGTCGTACACGTCCTGGGGTAGGACGTAGTTGCGGCCGCGGAGCACCGCCATCGCCCGACCGGCGGCGATCAACCCGATCGAGGCCCGGGGGCTGGCCCCATAGGCGATGTACCGGTCGAGCTCTGGGATTCCCGCTGCTGCGGTATCCCTGGTGGCGACCACGATCGCCACCGCATAGTCCGAGACCGCGGGGTCGACGAAGATTCCGGTGGTGGCCTCCTGCATGCCGAGCACGTCTGCGGGGTCGAGGATCGGATCGGCGGCCTCGGGGCCGACCGCCATCCTGCGCACGATCTCCTTTTCCTCCTGCGAGGTCGGGTACCCGACCGGAATCCGCATCAGAAAGCGGTCTCGCTGCGCCTCCGGGAGCGGATAGACGCCCTCGGATTCGATCGGGTTTTGGGTCGCCATCACCAGGAAGGGCTTTGGTGCGGCGAAGGTACGGTCGCCGATGGTGACCTGGCGTTCCGCCATCACCTCGAGCATCGCCGATTGCACCTTTGCCGGTGCCCGGTTGATCTCGTCGGCGAGTACGAAGTTGGCGAGCACCGGACCGACTTCGACGTCGAACCGCTCCTCGGACGCCCGGTAGATGCGGGTGCCGACGATGTCTGATGGGACGAGATCCGGCGTGAACTGGATGCGGGAGAACGATCCGCCGAGGACCCTGGCCAGGGTGCGCAGCGTGATGGTCTTGCCCAAGCCGGGGACACCCTCGAGCAGGCAGTGGCCGTTGGCGAGCAGGGCGACCATGAGCCGCTCGAGAACGCGGTCCTGGCCGACGACGACTTTGCGCATCTCGAACAGCGCTTGTTCGAGCTGGTTGGTGCGCAGGGCTGGGTACTCCATCAGCCGACCTCCATGGCTTCGACGACGTTCATGACGGTCGCGCTTCCAACGGCGGCCGGAGCCAGGGCCTCGAGATAGCGGTCGAGCTCCACCCAGCGCAATGCGACCCGGGTCGCGGAGACGTCGAGCTTGCCGAGTTGCCCGCGAACTGTGGTGAGGTCCCCGAGGGCGGACTCCAGCGATCGGGACGCTTCGGTGCCTGCGGTCGCCCGTACCGTGATGGTGCCGACGGGGCCAGAGATCGAGGCCACCTGGGTGGTGACCCCGTTGGTCGTGTGCAACGTGATCCCGGTCTCGTCATAGCCGGGTGGGAGCGGCCCGAGATCGAAGAGGGTGTCGCCCGATCCGCCGCTCAGGCCGTCAAGGCCAAGTCCGTCGAGACCGAGGCCGTCGAGGCCCTGTCCGAGCTGGCCGAGGTCGTCCACGAGATCCTGGACCCCGTCCGGCAGCAGGCCGAGCCCGTCCAACAGATCAAGCATCTGGTCGAAATCACCAAAACCGAGGTTCGGTCCGAACAGGTCGGCGAGGGGGTCGAGCCCGAGCGGACCGGAGGGGCTGACGCTGTCGATCGGAGCCGGCGGGCTGTCCGGGGTGATTCCGTCGGCGACAGCGAGGGCAACGTCGATCGGGACCGCGAACCCGACGCCATCAGAGCCTCCCGATGCGGTCGCAATGGCAATGTTGATGCCGACGACCGCTCCGGCGGCATTGGCCAACGGGCCTCCGCTGTTTCCGACGTTGATGGCGGCGTCGGTCTGGATGAGCCCGGAGATGGTGCGCCCCGCCACGTCGAGGCTGCGGTCAAGGCCGGAGACGACCCCCACGGTGACGCTCTGCTCGAGGCCGAACGGGCTTCCCACCGCAATTGCGGTCTGGCCGATGCGAACCTCGCCGCCATCACCGAGCGAAGCCGCAACCAGGTCTTCGGCGCGGGTGGCAAGGACGGCGACGTCCTCATCGAGATTCCGGGACACCACCGTTCCCGTGGTCTGGCGCCCGTCGGCGAGGGTGATGCCAACCTCCTGGGCCCCCGAAACGACGTGGGCCGCGGTGAAGATCAGCCCCTCCTCGTCGAACACGAACCCCGATCCCTCGCCAAAGCCGGATTCGATATGGACCACCGAGGGGAGCAGGGCGGCCGCAACGTCGGCTACCGGCTCATCGGCACCGGCCGCAGGCGGTACCTGGGGGTTGCCCTGCGGTGCCTGCGGGGTGGGCTCGGTGGGTGCAGGGTCGGTCGACTCGGTCGCCGGCACGGTGGTCGGCGGAGCCACCGGGTCGTCGCTGCGGGGCAGGAGCAACCACAGCAGGAGGAGGACGATGAGCACCAGGAGGCCCGCCGCCCATCTCCGCCACGACCAGGCCGCGGCAGGCTCCGGTTCGACCAACGTCGGGACCTCAACGGGAAGGGGGGCGGCGTCGAGCGGGTCCCCGACCGGAGGCTCCGGCGGCAAGTCGCGCCAAGTGCGACCGGTCACAATGGTCTTGTCGGTGTCGATCGTCAACGGAGCTCCTCTGAGTCGAACCTCCGCAACCTACGCGATCGCGTGTCAACCTCGGATAAAGAAATTGCCGCTACGAGCCCAGGGCCCCCAGCGTCATAGGTACCGCTACGAGCCCAGGGCTCAACGGTTTCGGGGATTCCGCGGGCTCCCAGTGGTCATAGGTACCGCTACGAGCCCAGGGCTCGTAGCGGTCATATGTGCCGCTACGGGCCCTGGGTTTGGTTCGAGGAGGGGGCTCCATGCCGGGTGGACACCGTCTGCGGTGATTTCGGTGGGATCGGCGTCGAGCGACTGCGGGATCCAGATGACGAACTCAGCGCCGCCGCCCAGCTCGGAACGAAGCGTCACCAGCCCTCCGTGATGTTCGGCGATCTGGCGGGTGATGGCGAGACCGAGGCCCGTGCGCGACTCGCCCCCCAGGCTGGCCTGGTCGTCAGACCAGTGTCGTTGGAACACCCGGCCATGCTGGCGAGGGTCCAAGCCGGGGCCCTGGTCGTCGACCCCGACCCACGCGAAGCCACAATGTGTCCCGGCGCCGACGCGGAGCACGGAATAGGGTCGACTGAGGCGAACGGCGTTGCCGATCAGGTTGGCGAGCCCTCGTTTGAGTGCTTTGCGGTCGCCCCCGACCACAACGGCGGCGCGGATTCGCTCGACGGTGAGCCGCTGGGCGTCAATCGGTCCCTGGTGCTCGGCGACGACCTCGGCGAGCAGCCGATACAGGTCGACCTCGGTGCGCTTGGCCTCCGGTGTCTCGTTGCGGGCGAAGATGATGAGATCGTCGACGGTTCCGGCAGCGCGATCGACGGCTCGGCGCACCACGCCGGCGGATCGTCTCAGGTCGGCGACGGTTGCGTCCCGGTCGCCGCGGGCGACATCAAGCGTGGTGGCCATCACGGCCAATGGGTTACGCAGCTCGTGGGCGAGGTCTTGCACCGATGCCCAGCGCTCTTCGGTTCGCGCTTCGAGTCGGGCGAGCCGTCGATCGGCATGAGCGGATTGCTCGATCCGTTCTTCATCAAGGTGCGAACCGACGAGCCAGCCCGTGGCGAGCACGGCGAGGGACAGCCATCCAATCGTGAGCACCAACGAGACGCCTGGTCCCGCCAGCAGGTAGGAAATGACGGCGATCAGCGCCGTGGTGCCAGAGATCAGTGTGGTGAGGATCAGCATCAGCCGGGACCGAATGGATCGCATGACCGGAATCTACGACGAGCGCCCAAATAGCGGTAGGGATGACGGTCGTGCGGCTCAATCCGCTCTTGCCGCTTCGGGCGAGTGCTCCGGCCACGGCTCAGCTTGGCTGGGCCGCGGCGGGCTCAGACCACCTGGCGCAGCCGATAGCCCGCACCGACCACCGTCTCGATGAGGTCGTCGCAGCCGGCGTCGCGCAACTTGCGGCGAAGATTCGAGATCGTCACCCGCACTGTATGAGTGAACGGGTCGGCGTGCTCGTCCCAGACGTGATCGAGAAGCCGCTCCGTGCTGATCACCTCACCGGGATGCAGCATGAAATAGCGGAGCAGGGCGAACTCCTTGCTGGTGAGATCAAGCGCCGCCTCGTCATGGGCCACCTCATGGCGGGCAGCATCGAGACGGAGCCCGCTCACCTCGACGACCGCGCTCCCAGCCATCGAGTCTCTGCGGAGCAGGGCACGGAGGCGGGCAAGCAGCTCGGGCAGGGCGAACGGCTTGGCCAGGTAGTCATCGGCGCCCTCGTCGAGCCCGGCGACCCGCTCCTCGATCGAGTCGCGTGCGGTGAGCATCAGCACCCGGGTAGTCGCGTCTGGTTCCATCCGGATTGCCCGGCACACCTCGAGACCATCGATGTCCGGCAGATTCAAATCGAGCAGCACCGCGTCGTATGGAGTGTAGGAAAGGCGGTCCAAGGCGGTGGCTCCGTCCGGGGCCGCGTCGACCGCGTACCCCTCCCGGCGCAGACCGACGGTGAGGGCGTCGGCAAGATCGGCTTCATCTTCGACGATCAGCACCCGCATGAGTCCAGGCTATGTCCGAATCGAAACAACCAACAGCAGACCGGCAACGGTAACCGACTCCCTTTCCCGACACGCTGGGGGCCAGCGTATCGAATGAACCGTCCCGGCCGGTGCTCCGAACCCATCCCGTCATCGCGACTACAAGGAAGGGAGGAACGATGACTGATGTACGAAGGGCGGTGCCCTTTGCCGCCATCCTGGTGCTGTTTGCCATGGTGGCCGCATTCGGCCTTGCACCATGGGACGCCAGCGGCGCCGATCACCTCGACGCCTCTACGAGCTCGCCGACGGATCACGTGTGCTGCGGCTCGAAGACTTCGACGTCACTAACGGGCCCGATCTTCATGCGCTCATCAGTCCGGTGCCGAATCCCGAGTCACGCGACGATGTCACCGCCGGCGGCTACATCGACCTCGGTTCCCTCAAGGGCAACCGCGGTGCGCAGAACTACGACATCCCCGCCGACTACGAGCTGCCGGACACGCCGTTCAGCATCGTCATCTACTGCCAGCCGTTCCACGTGTTGTTCGCCAGCGCGACCACGGACGCCGACGGGTAGGAAGGTGCTGAACAATGACGAGTGCTACGAATTTTTCGATGTGACGGTCGACCCCAAGTCGGACATCGAAGAGGTCAACGAAACCAACAACATCGCCCGACTCTTCTAGCCATGCCTTCTCCTTCCAATGGAAATCGACCGCGTGTCCGCCGCAAAGTCGGAGGTCTGATTCAGGCATCGTGCGCCGGTCACGCTCTCGTTCCATAGGCAGAGAACTCGAAGCCCGCTTTTTCGGTAGGCGGTATATGCGGTTTCCGAACAGGAGTCAGGGTCCAGCTTCCGGTGATCCGCAGACACGGCAGCCGCATCGTCAACGGTTGCCGGGGTGTCAGCTGGCGCCAGGGAGGTAGGGGCCCTGCAAGCATCGGCGGGGGTACTGCAGGCCTCGATCGAGCTGGCCACCCGCTCAAGGCCCCCTTCGGCGTGCCGATGCACCCAGCAGGCCTCGAAATCCGTTCTCGGCCCCGTCGAACACAATTCTCCAACGGAGTCCCCAATGCCCGAAGGCGACAATCAGTCATCGCTGCCCTCCTTCGTGGTGATCGGTGCCGCAAGGGCCGGAACCGAGACCCTCAACGCATGGCTCAACGACCACCGGGACGTGTGCATGAGCCCTCGCGAGGGCCTCGACTTCTTTCTCGAGAACGGATCCTGGGACAAGGGGGTCGGCTGGTACGCGTTGCGCTTCGGCACCTGCGCCTGGGACCAGACTCGCGGTGAAAGCTCCCCTGCATACGCCGACACCCACCTCGACCCAGGCGTGCCAAAGCGAATGCACTCGGTGATCCCAGACGCCAGGCTGATCTACCTGGTCCGCGAGCCCATGGAGCGGATGCGTTCGATGTTCCGGCACCGGGTTAGCGCAGGCAGCGAGACCCGGGCCTTCGCCGCGGCCGTGGCCGATGACCCGAACTATCGAGAAACCAGCCGGTACATCAGCCACGTCGGCGCCTTCCTCAAGCATTTCAACAAGAAGCAAATGCTCGTGATCACCTCCGAGCAACTGGCTGCCGACCCCCAAGGCACCATCGGTGCCGTGCACGCCCACATCGGAGTCGTCCCGACCGAGTTGTCGACGGACAAGGGGCGACGCGACGTTACGGCGGATCAGCGACTCGAATCGACGGTCTCTCGCCGCCTCAAAGCCAACCCCTCCTATTGGCGGGCGCTCAACCGGTCATGGCAACTCCGCTCGCTCCACGAACGGGCTTTCACCAGGCGGGGAAGCATGGCATCGACGCGTCTCACCAAGGAGACGGACGCCGAGTTACGCCAAGACCTGGAGAAGGACATCCAGGCGCTCGAAGTGTTCATCGGGCGCCGTCTCACCGAGTGGGGTCGTTAGGCGCGCCGTCCGATCGAGGCGGCCGTTCAACGGCGCCGACCGAACAACGATTCGGAATCACGGGTGTCGGTTCTTGACCCGTTTCTCGGAGGTTCGCCAGACAGCGACAGGGGACCAGCGGCACTACCCTTTGCGGTTCATGACCACGAACCATGACGAGAGCGGAGCCGCCTACCTCGGCTGGCTGATGCGGCGCCGCGGCATGTCATCTCCGAGGCTCGCCGACCTCACCGGCGAGGTCTCTGGCTCGGCCATCCGCTACTACGTCCGCGGCGACGCGGTCCCCCGGGAGGACAAGGCGAAGGTACTCGCCGTCCTGTTCGGACCACGCGACGGGCAGAAGCTGCTGCGCCTGTGGGGATACGACGAGCTCGCCGATGGGTTTGAGGATGACTTCTCGGCAATGCTCCACGGACACGAAGCCGCGGTGGAGGCGCTGCTCGCCAGGAACCGCCTCGAGTACGACGGCGAGCCGCTCACCGAGGAACAAGCCGTCGAAGTCGAGAGCTTCATCGGCTTCATCAAGCTTCGAGACAACGGCGCCTAACGCCAGGCGGGTGCTGAACCATGACGAGTGCTCGGCGCCGCCCCCTCGCTCGAGAGGCCAGCAGCAACTCAGTTTCTCCCGACCGCGACGACCCGCTGGAGGATTGCTCGCACCCTCCTAAGCCATTCGCTCCGCGAGTTGGCTCGCCCCTCGATGGGCGACTGCGGCGATGGACAGCATTGGATTGATCCCCGAAGCGGTTGGGAAACACGATCCATCCATGACGAAGAGGTACACCGTATCATGGGCCTCGTTCTCCGGCCCCACCACCGACGTGGCCGGATCGCTGCCCATGCGGGCAGTCCCCATCTGGTGAAAAGTGAAGTAGTTGGTCTGGTTGGAGCCGTAACCGATCGCATCAACATCGGCGGCGAAGTCCTCGAGGGTTCGGCCGCTGCCCGGCCTCCACCTGACCGGGCGGATCGTCGAGGAGAACAGCTCCTCGGCGCCGGCGGCGGCATAGAGCTGGGCGGCCCGCCGCACCCCTTCCCTGATGTGGCCCTGGTCGTATTTGGAGATGGCGTATTTCCACACCGGGGTGCCGTCCTTGCGCAGCTTCACCTTCCCGTGGTCGCGGTCGCGCAGCAGGATCCCGCCGACGTCGAGATGGCCTAACCCGAGCACGTCGCGCTTGAACGAAGCACCATCCTCCCAGCCGAGGAAAGCAGCAGGGAAGAGCGGATGGACCGGTGCGGTCTCGAATTTGAAGCCGTAGCCCTTCCCGTCGAGGTTGGCGAACTCGTCGGAGTAGCGAGCCTGCAGGATCCCGGACCAGGGGTCGACACGTTCTTCGAAACGAGCCCATACCGCGGTGACCGGGTGCAGCCGTAGATAGTCACCCGCCGCAGCCCCGCCGAGGCCGCTACGCATCAGAATTGCCGGGGTGTTGAGCGATCCGGCCGCCAGCACCACCGCCTTAGCCTCCACGGTAAGCGCCCGGCCACCGACCGTCGCAGTGACACCGGTGGCGGTGGCGTTGTCGGTCGTGACCAGGTCCACGGATGCCCCGGTGACGATCCGGGCTCCGTTGGCCGCAGCGTCGGCGAGATAGGTCAGCAGCGTCGACTGCTTCGCACCGATCCGACACCCCATCGTGCAGTAGCCGCACGAATCCTCGGTACACCCCACGGCGTTGCGCGGCATCTCGTCGACATGCCAGCCGAGCTCTCTGAGGCCCTTCTCCAGCAGCTGTGCCCGCGGTGACGGGAAGCCGTAGTCCTGGTTGACTTGGAGCCGGGTTTGCACCGCCCCGGTGCTCTGGTCGTATTGCTCACCGGTGAACACCTCGCTGAACCCGGCGGTGGTGTCCCACTCGATCCGCACCTCGGGCGGAGTTGGGAACGACGTCGTGTAGTTGATGACCGTGCCGCCGCCGAGGGTGGCCCCCGAGAGGACGACCATCCCGCCGTCCGCGGTCGTGTTGAGGGCCCCGTCGAGATACAGGTCCCGGTAGGCGTCGGACTCGAGGTGGGTGAAGTCGGATTCGTTGTGGTAGCCGCCCGCCTCGAGGACGATGACATCGAGGCCGGCGGCGGCGAGCACACCGGCCGCGGTGCCGCCACCCGCTCCGCTTCCGACCACGACCACGTCACAGGACATCGTCGTGTCGCCGTTCACCTCGGTGATCGGCACCGTCTTGGCCATATGCGGTGGGGGTCCATTCGGACCGGGGTAGCCCATCGCACTCCACGCCACCGGATGAACGTCGGGGTCATCGGTGGTTACCCACAGCAGCGCAGTCAGGGTCTTCAAGGCCTTGATCCCGCCGCGAATCAGGCTGAGCCGGTGGCTCTCCATGGACCGAATGGCGTTCGCCTGTTCGGGTGCGGCAAGTGCGCTGAATCGTTTGGGCTTGCCGTACAGCAGCAGGCCGCCGATGCTCGAGTTGAGCAGCATCAGGAACTGGCGGAGGTCTTTGCGGTGCTGGTCGTTTGGCAAGCGGGCGAACACGTCGGAAAACCGGTCGGCCAGGCCGAGGGCCCGACCGGGTGTGGTCCACGCCGGGCCGTCGCCGTCGACGCCGGGCAGCAGCGTGTCGACGATCGCGGTGAGGGTTGCCAGATCCTTGTCGCTGAGCGTCACGCCGCGAACCTACCAGGGCTCGGTCGTCGTGCGCCTGGCTCGGGGTAGCTGAGCGGAGTAGCGTTGCGTCAATGACGGGCGCGAGGCGACTCCTGTGGCCAGTGGTTGTGCTGGCTTTGATCATCGCTGCGTGTGGCCCCGACGATGAGGAACAGCGCGCCATCGATGAGGAACAGCGCCTCATCGCCGAGCAGCAGCGCATCACCGATCTCGAGAACGTGATCACCCCTCCCCCGGCGACCGAGGAAGCGTAGGACGAGGAGGGCGCCGGCGTGCTCGAGATCGCGACACTGCTCCCGATCGAGAGTGGGCGGTTTGCGGGGGAGCATTGGATCAAGTGGACGCTCGAGGAGCCGATTCCCGATCCGAACGAGTTCCACATGACCTATCAGGTGAACATTCGAAGCGTCGAGAGCGACGTGTATGGCTTCGGATGGACGATCCCAAAGGGCGAAGAGCCGTTCGCCAGCGGGTTCTGCCTCGACGATCGACCGAACTGCGCCGACGGCACCATTCCGGTCACCGTCGTCGTTGGGCCGAATCTGGACGAGTTGACCTTCTTTGTTCCCGAGGGGACCTTCGGCGAAGCCACCGACCTCCGAATATTCGGTTTCATCCAGACCTTCCCGGAGAATGGTGATCCGATCACCGAGGACGTCGGCGACGGTGCGCCGATCCCGATGGGCTTTGATGAACGGGATCCGTGTTAGCGGTTAGGTTGGTCGCGTGACCGCAGCCGATATCGCCTCGACCCACCGCAGATCGCTCGATTCACCCGAGGAGTTCTGGGCGGAGGCGGCTGCCGCGATCGAGTGGGTGAAACCGTGGGACACCGTGCTCGACGCCGACGCCTCCCCGGCGGCCCGCTGGTTCGTGGGCGGCGAGCTCAACACCTGTTACAACGCCCTGGACCGGCACGCCGACGGCGGTCGAGGTGACCAACCGGCTCTGATCTATGACAGCGCAGTGACTGCGTCGAGCACCACCTACACCTACTCCGAGCTGCGCGACCAGGTGGCACTTTTCGCCGGTGTGCTGGCCCGGGCCGGGGTGGAACGGGGCGACCGGATCGTCATCTACATGCCGATGATCCCCCAGGCCGTCATCGCCATGCTGGCCTGCGCCAGGCTGGGTGCCGTCCACTCGGTGGTGTTCGGCGGGTTTGCCTCGAAGGAGCTCGCCGTGCGCATCGACGACTGCCGGCCAAAGCTCATCGTCACTGCGTCTTGCGGCATCGAGATCGACCGCGTCATCGAATACCAGCCGCTGCTCGAGGGAGCCATCGACATTGCCACGCATCAACCCGAGCACGTCGTCATGTATCAGCGGGAGATGGCCACCGCCGACCTGCAACCGGGCCGTGACCTCGACTGGGACGAGGAGATGGCCACCGCCGTCCCGCACGACTGGGTCCCGGTGGCAGCGACCGATCCGCTCTACATCCTGTACACGTCGGGAACGACTGGCGAGCCAAAGGGAATTATCCGCGACAACGGCGGCCACGCCGTGGCCCTGAAGTGGACGATGCAGAACATGTACGACGTGAGCCCGGGCGAGGTGTACTGGGCGGCGTCGGACGTGGGCTGGGTTGTCGGTCACTCATATATCGTCTACGGGCCGCTCCTCCACGGCTGCACCACCGTGCTGTACGAGGGCAAGCCGGTGGGAACCCCCGACGCCGGCGCCTTCTGGCGGGTGATCGCGGATCACGGCGTTGTCTCGATGTTCACGGCACCGACAGCGATCCGGGCGATCCGCCAGCAGGATCCCGACGGCGCACACATCGGCGATTACGACCTGTCACGGTTCCGTTCACTGTTCCTGGCTGGTGAACGCTGTGACCCAGACACCCTGGCCTGGTCGACCGAACAGCTCGGCGTGCCGGTGATCGACCACTGGTGGCAGACCGAGACCGGGTGGGGGATCGTGGCCAACTGCCTTGGCATCGAGATGTTGCCGATCGTTCCCGGCTCATCGGGCCACCCGGCGCCCGGATGGGACATCGCGGTACTCGACGCCGACGCCAAGGAGCTTGCCGCCGGCGAAATCGGCGCTCTGTGCGTCCGGCTGCCGATGCCACCGTCGTCGCTGCCAACGCTCTGGGAGGCGGACGATCGGTTCGTCAACACCTACCTGACCGAGTTTCCCGGCTTCTACCAGACTGCCGACGCGGGCTACATCGATGAGGACGGGAACGTGTTCATCATGTCCAGGACCGACGACATCATCAATGTTGCCGGGCACCGCCTCTCCACGGGGGCGGTCGAGGAGGTGCTCGCCGGCCATGGGGATGTCGCCGAATGTGCCGTGGTCGGGGTTGCCGACGAGCTGAAGGGCCAGGTCCCCGTTGGATTCCTGGTACTGAAGGTGGGCGCGGAGCGTGACCACGCCGGGGTCGTGGAGGATGTGATAGCGGCGGTGCGCGAGCAGATCGGCCCGGTGGCGTCGTTCAAGCAAGGGGTCGTCGTCGACCGGCTGCCAAAGACGAGGTCGGGGAAGATCCTGCGTGGCACGATCGCCAAGATCGCCGACGACGAGCCGTGGGAAATGCCGGCCACGGTCGATGACCCGGTCATCTTCGACGAGATCGCGGCGTCCCTGGCAACGATCGGATATCCCCGATAGGAGGATGCTGAGCAAGGTCACCCGGACGCGTACCCAGGGTTCTGGAGCTGCTATATGACGCTGTGAACCCTGGGTACGCGGATTTGGGTCAAGCGAGCGACGGCTCTTAGGCGAGGGCCCTTCGGTACTCGCGGACCGCAAGCGGGATAAAGATGATCAGCAGGATCGCAATCCACACAAAGGACCGCCACAACCAGGGCTGGAGCGGGGTGCCAAGGATCAGGGCGCGCATGGCGTTGACGACGCTGGTCACCGGATTGATGCGAGCGATGGCCTGGAGCCAGCCGGGGAAGGTGGCAATGGGGGCGAAGGCGGAGCTGGCAAAGACCAGCGGGAAGATCCACACGAACGTCGCCGCCTGAGCAGTTTCCACGTCCTTGACGGCGAGACCGATCGAGGCGGAGATCCAGGAGAACGCATAGCCGAAGAGCACACCGAGCAACACCGCCAGGACGCCGGCAGCAACGCCTCCTTCGAAACGGAACCCCAGCAGGAAACCGACCGCGGTAACCAGGATCATTACGAGGACATTGCGCACTGCGTCCGACCCCGTCCTGCCGATCAGCACTGCGCTTCGACTCATCGGCAGCGAGCGGAACCGATCGATGAGTCCCTTGCCCATGTCATCGGCCAGTCCAACACCGGTCTGGGTCGATCCGAAGATCGCCACCTGGGCGAAGATGCCGGCCATGATGAAATTCGTGTAGCTCACGCCCCCGGGCAGGTTGATCGCACCGCCGAACACCAGCACGAAGATCAACACCAGCATCACCGGCTGGACGGTCGAGAACACCAGCAACGTCGGCACCCTGCGGTACTTGAGCAGGTTGCGCTTGGTGAGGACCGCGGCATCGGAGAGGAAGCGCTCGATGCTCCCCTGTCGCAGCGTGGTCTGGGTCGGTGTTTGGGTCGTATCGGTCATGTCCGGCTCCTGGCGGTGCGGGCAGCGTCATCGACGGCCTCCTGCTCGGCCGGGATCTCCTTGCCGGTAAGGGTGAGAAACACGTCGTCGAGTGTGGGTCGGGTGATGGCGAGGTCTCTCAGTTTGATGTTCTCCCGGTCGAGACTGCGCACCGCCTCGGTGATGACCCCGACGGGTTCGGCAACGGGGAGGCGGACCCGACCGCTCTCCTCGTCGATGCTCGGCGCTTCGGTCCCGATGCTGCGCACCGCAGCGGCGGCGGCAACCACCTCTGACCTGACCGCGACCTGGAAGTCGAGGACGTCTCCACCGACCAGCTGCTTCAACTCCTGGGAAGTGCCGGCGGCAATGATCAACCCGTGATCGATCACGCTGATGGCGTCGGCGAGGAAGTCGGCCTCCTCGAGGTACTGGGTGGTCAGCAGCAGGGTCGTTCCTTCGTCAACGAGCTTGTTGATGAATTCCCACAGGTTGATCCGCGCCCGAAGATCGAGGCCCGTCGTCGGCTCGTCGAGGAATAAGACCTGTGGCCGGCCCACCAGGCTTGCGCCGAGATCGAGCCGGCGACGCATCCCGCCCGAGTACGTCTTGACCAGCCGGTCCGCGGCGTCGGTCAGGTCGAATAGTTCGAGGATCTCGTCGGCTCGGCGCCTGGCCTCCTTGGTGCGGAGCCCGTAGAGCCTGCCGACCATGACGAGGTTCTCCATGCCGGTAAGGATCTCGTCGACCGCGGCGTATTGGCCGGCGAGGCCGATGACCCCGCGAAGCTGAGCCGCCTGGTCGATCACGTCGAATCCGGCGACCTGGGCCGTCCCCGCCGTCTGTTCGAGGAGGGTGGTGAGGATGCGGACCACCGTGGTCTTCCCGGCGCCATTCGGGCCCAGGAGCGCCTGCACGGTGCCGGGCGGCACCGAGAGATCGACGCCTCGAAGCGCCTCGATCGTCCCGTAAGTCTTGACCAGTCCTTCTGCGACGATGATTGGGGGCTCGGTGTTCATTTGGAGCGAGAGGATACGATGGCGTGGGGGCGGGGGTGCCGCTTCGGACCGACGCGGCACCCCCGGCGTGTAGCTTCAGGGTGGGACGAGAGGAGGACGAGGCGTCGGCCGATACCGCGCCTGTGCGACATGGCTGACAGCCAAGACACTCCGGTTCGCAACATTCGCGTCATCCGGGCGGCCTACCTGGTAGGAGGTCTGCTGATCGGCGCTGCGGCCGCGTGGATCGCGATGTCGTCGGTGCAGCAAGCCCCACCGCCGCTGTATCCGGAGGGCGCGGCATCGCTCGGCTATACCAAGAGCCTGATCCTCTTTGTTGTGCCGATCGCGGCGATGGCTGCCTGGTTTCTCTGGCCGGGCCACCACGAGAACCGCCACTGGCGGCCCTTCGGGTACACGATCGGCTTCATCACAGTCTTGTGGACCGGGCTCGACATCCTGCTGGCCCACACCTTCTTTGTCTTCCCCGACCCAGATTCGGCCACCGGGATCGCCATTCCCGGCCTGGACCCGGCAACCGGGTGGGGGTGGAACGTCCCGATCGAAGAGGTGCTCTTCTACATCCTCGGATCGGCCTACCTGGTGCTCGCCTATATCTGGGCGAGCGAGGTCTGGTTCCCCGACCGGGACCAAGCCGATAGTGAATACGTTGGACGCTGGCCTGGGCGTCTCGGCAAACTGGTCAACCCCTGGTACGTCGCCTACGGCGTGGTCGCGGTTGCGATCGCGATCGTGATCAAGAAGGCCGGCTTGTTCGGCGCGGATCAGGGCGGGTTTCCCTGGTACCTCATCTACCTGATCCTGATCATTGTCTTGCCCGCGGCGGTGCTGTTCAACTTCGAGTTCCGCTTCGTCAATCTGCCGGCGTTCCTGGTGACGGTGATGTCGATCATCATCATCGGATTGGTCTGGGAGGTGACGCTTGCCCTTCCCTACGGTTGGTGGAATTACCAGGCGTCGGCGATGCTCGGAATCTTCATCAGGCCGTGGAGCAATCTGCCGATCGAGGCTGCGATCCTGTGGGTGGCGGCAGCCTGGAGCAATGTCGCGTTCTACGAGCTGTTCCGCATCTTCTATCACCGCAAGCCAAGGGACCCGGTCGCTTCAGCCGCCAACAACCTCGTCTAAGTCCGGGCCGGCGCCGAGCCGCTCGAGGAGCTCTCGAGCCCGATCGCGGTAGGTGCGCCGATTGAGCTCCGAAACGTCGCCGCGGGTGCCGAGTGCGGAGAGCAGCAGCGCCTCCTCGTACGGCATGCCAAGGCGCTCAGCCTCGGCGAGGCCGCTCTGCCAGGTGCGTGTCGCCTTGCGCCGGTTGCCGGCGAGTGCCTGGTACATCCCCCAGGCGTGGTCGACGCCGGGCCTGGCCATTCCTACGCTTCGGCCGAGCCGGCTCATCGACTGACACGCCCGCTTTGCGCTGCGTTGCATCTCCTGGCGGTTTCCGGGATCCTCCCGCTGGGACCGCTCCCAGCCGGCTAGCCACACCCTGGTGGTTGCGGCAAAGCCGTCGTAGGCATGCGGAGCGGTCAACCATTCGGTGCGCTTCATCAGATCGAGAGACTCGCTGGCGTTCGCCAACGCTTCTTCGGGTCGCCCCGCCCACCACAATCCGAGAGACAGGAAGCCGAGCCTGGCGATCTGTGACGCCAGCTCTCCCACCTGGTCGGTGAGGTCGGCGGCGTCGTCGAGCCCGACGATCGCGGCGCTGAGGTCCCGTTGCCGCATGGCGATGGAGTCGCCCCAGACCTGGCTCCACACCATGTGCAGGCCCTCGGCCAGCTCGTCGGCCTCTTTGCGATGCAGTTGGTAGCGGGCCTCGGCCTGGTCCCATTCCCCCGATTGGAGCAGTTGATAGGTCCGAACCGCCGCCGCGTTCAACGAGTCGTAGGCAAGGTTCAGGGAGTCGAAGTCGTCGATGGCGCCGTCCGTCTCCGACCCCGCACGCGGCCAATCACCTACGGCGGTGAGGAACACACCGCGATTGAACCGCACGTCGACGGCGGCGTGCGAGTCGCCGGAGGCCTCGGCTGCGGTGAGTCCGCGTTCGTGATACCGATCGGCGACACTGCGCAACCCCGCGGTGCCGGTCCCATAGGCCAGGAAGCTGTAGCCGCGGGCGAGGACGCCGCTGGGCGGTATCCGTTCGGCCTCGTTGGTCGCTTTGACCCCGACGTAGAACAGGGCCGGTGCGTCCTGGCTGGAGAAGGTCGTGGTCGTCATTGCGAAATAGGTCGTCGCTACCTGCTCGATCTGCTCGTATTGCCCGATGCGTCGGCTGGCGAACAACCGTGGCGCCAGGCGGTGCGCCACCTGGCGAAGGCTCTGGGCGATGAGGCCGAACCAGAGCCCGGGTCGAGTCCTCGGCATGGGGTGCCCGAGTGTGGCTGCTGCATCGAGCAGAGCCTCGTGGCTGGCGGGGAGATCACCGAGCGCCCGGTAGGCGGCCCCGAGCGATGTTGAGCGGCGGGCGCGCTGCAGGGGTGAGGCGGTGGCCGCATCGAGCTCCTGGGCCTCGATGAGGAAGCCGATCGCCTCCTGATATGAGGCGATGCTCATCGCGTACTCGGCAGATCGGCCGAGTGCATCCACGGCGCGACCTGAGTTGCCGGCGCGCAGCCAGTGCTGGGCGATGGCAGGATCCACCGCCGATGGCTGCGCCCCGGCCCGGTCTTCGAGCCATTCCGCCACCCGCGCCTGGATGAGGCGCCGATCGGTTTCCGGCAGGGTGCCGTAGGCGACATCGGCGATGATGGCGTGCTTGAAGCGATAGTCATCGTCGCCGCTCAACCGTTCGATGAGCTGATGCCGTTCGATGTTGGCCAACTGCTTGCGCACCTCGTCTTCGGTCGTTGGTGACGAATGCACCGCCGCCACGCTGGCAACGTCGAAGTCGCGCCCGACAACGCTTGCTACCCGAAGCGACATTTGTTCGGGCAGGGGGAGCTGGTCGATGCGGCTGGCAACGGTGCTGTGCACGGTGGCGGGGTAGGTGAGGTTGATCAGTGCATCCACATCTCCGGTGACGTGGCCCTCGGCGTCGACCCGGATGATCCCCTCGTCCCGCACCGCAAGGGTCAGCTCCTCGGTAAACAATGGGTGGCCCTCGGTGCGTTCGACGATGGCCTTGGCCAGGTCCTCGGGGAGCGAGCTGACGTCGAGGCGCTGGCTCACCAGAGCAGCGGTCTCGGCCTCGGTGAGCGGGCCAAGATGGATGACCGACATGTGCGCCGCCTTCCCGAGGAACGTCTGGTTGGCCAGCTGGGCTTCGGCGTCCGGGCGCATGGTCACCGCGATCAACGTTCGCGGGATGTTGAGCAGCGAGCCGAGGAGCTCCCACGAGGGCAAGTCGAGCCAGTGGGCGTCCTCGATGACCAACAGCGTGGGGGTTCGCTCCAGAAGCTCCGAAAAGACGATGTTGAGTGCCTCTCTGGCCGCATCGGGGTTGGGAATCGCCGGCTCGCCGACGGCGGCGGACAGGCCGAGGATCTTTTCGACGAGCTGGCGCCGATGCGGCGCGCCGGGAAGCAGCTCTTCGAGTCGTGCCGGGACGGCTGATTCGCCCCCGAGCAGCTCGACCAGGGCCGGCTTCCACGCCTGGTACGGAATCGTCGACGCAAGCTGGCTGCCCCGCACCACGACGCCGCGGATCGCAAATCGCTGGGACTCGCCGAGCAGGTGGCTGATCAGACGGGACTTGCCGATGCCGGATTCACCTTCGATGATGAGCAGTCGCCCCTTGGCATCCGCAGCGATCACGGTCTCGAGCTCGAAGGTGAGCTGGGCCACCTCGTTGGTGCGACCGATCAGCGGCTGGCGGCCAGGAAGATCCGGATCGAGCTCGGCAATCGGAGTAAACACGCGGGTCTTGCCCGGGAGCCCTTTGAGTTCTCTAGCGGGCCGTTCCTCGAATGCCATGCGCCGGCGGACCAACCGCACGGTCTCATCGTCACAAAGGATGGTGCCGTCGGACAGTTCCATCAGGCGCGCCGCCCGGTTGACCGCAGTCCCGACCACTGCGTGCTGTCGCCGCCAGGTGCTGCCGATGTCGCCGAAGAAGGCGATACCGCTGGCGACTGCCGCCGGCGTCGATTCTCCGAGTCGATCAAGGAGCGCCTTCACCGATTGGATCGCACGGAGGGCATCGTCGTCGTGGGCGTGAAGAGCGGCGCCCCACATGGCGATTCCGATGGTGCCGCGATCGTCGATCAGCACATTGACCACAGAGCCGCCGAAGTCGTCCACGGCCTGCTGGAAGCGAGCGGTCAGCTCGTGGATTCGTTCGACACGCCCGGGATCGTCCGGGTCGACTCTCCGAAGGCGGACGAATGCGGCATTGACTCTTCGGTATTCGGCGAACGACTCGAGCATGCCGGCCTCGAAGCGGGCGCGGACGATGTCGGGGACGAACGGTGCGACGGTTGCCGGGTCAACCGCCCGGCCCTTTGCGCTGACGTCTCCCATCGACGCCGGCTCTCGCAGAACGATGCCGCGAGGCGCGAGGCGCTCCTCCAGGTCGAGCAGCAATGCGGTCTCTGCGGACAGCGTCACCTCCCCGGGCCAGGCATCGTGGAGGGTCGGCATCACCTGCTCGATGGCGTCTCCACCGGCGATCGGGATCCATGAGCCGTTGTACCCGCCCGCCGTCACCAACCAAGCGTCACCGGAACCGACGGCGATGCGGAACTTCAACCGCTCGGCACCCGACTCGCCGGCGACGCGTTGCTGGATGGCGTTACCACAGCCGATGGCCGCACGAGCCGCGCCGCGAAGGCTGCCGTGGTCTCCGGCTTGCCAAATCGCCAGAAGGCCATCGCCGACGAAATCGACGATGGCACCGCCGCTGGTATGGACGAGCTGATCCAGCTCGCCGAAGGCGGCGCGCAGCCGGGAGCTGACTTGTTCGGCTCCGGCACTTTCGTCGCTGCTGGCGGCCTCGGTCATCGCGGTGAAGCCGACCACGTCGATGAACATGGCTGCTGCGGGGATGAGCTCTTCGGTCGGCCCGAGCGGCTCTTCGCCCCGCTCGGCCAGCCGGTTGATCACGAATTCTGGGACAAAGGACTCGAGAGTGACCAGGCGCTCCGTGGGCACCTCAGCCACTGGCCTCTGCCTTTCGCTGCTCTCGCTCGACGAACTTTCGCTTCCGCGCCTTGCGAACCGCAGAACCCTTCCGCGGACCTCCGGTGAGTGCCGTGTCGAGGACCATACGAGAAAGGCGCTCTCGCTTCTGCTCTGTACGGTCTTTGTACCAGTCGAGCGACTCGGGGAGGACGAATTTCGGCTTCGATCCCTTGAGGTCTTGCCAGGACATGATGCTGTCGAGGAGCTCGAGGGAGACATCGCGCAGGATCATCGAACGTCGACCGAGAACGCCCAGGAGCCAGCTGTCGACATAGCCGGCTGTGCGGACAAGCGAGTGGACTACCCAATTGGGGATCGGCCGCAATGCGTTTGGCTCGATCTTCATGGCGTTGGCAACGTCCTTGTCGAGGAAGAGCCGCATCATGACCGACGGAAGCCCCGTGATCGTCTTCTGATCAAGGATCGTGGTCAGCGCATCAAGGAGAGCGATGCCTTGTTCGCTCGCCCTGATCTGTCGCGCTTTGATGACCTCGGTAAGCTTCTTGGCCTCTGCAAGATTGTCCGGCAGCAGCTCCTCTTTGATGCCGAGGAGCCGTCCAAGCTGGCGCCAGGTATCGATGTACGCCTCCTGCTGGCGGGGGGTGACCCGCATGTTCATCTTGTCGAGCCCGTCGAGGGTCAGCGTGGAGAAGGTCATGAGCGTCGCGGCGAGGTCCTCCTGGTTGATCGGCATTCCGATATCCGAGGAGTCGAAGTCGTCGTCCTCCAGGATCAGTCGCCTGATGGCGGCGTGGATGAGACGGGTCCGTTCGGCGGCTTGGCGGCCGCCCTCGCCCACGCCGAGGCCCTCACTCATCACGTCAACGATGACCTGGGCCGTTTCGAAGAGCCGACGCTCGGTCTGCAGTTCAAGGAATTCGGTCACGGCGAGAACCTGGACCCCTTTCTCTGCTGCGTACGCCGCAGGGAGGGAATAGCAGCCAAGAATCATGAGAATTTCTGGGCCGTACTCGCTGAACAGATCCTGGGCGACGTCGATGTCTTGCTTGGTCACGTCCGGCATCGTCGCCGCGGTGCTATCGAGGATGCGCGTCAGGTCCACCTCGGCGACCCGATCCGGCTCAGAGGACAGGTGGAAGACGTCGTCTGTGGCCAGTTCACGCCGCTCGGTCAACGCCTTCATCAACTCCCGAACCGTCCCGAACTCGAAGTAGTCGCGCACATACACATCGGCCTCCTCATCGCCGATCAACCGCAGCTCGTCGAGCCGCTCGTTCGATGGAGGAAAGTCGCGCGCCATCAGTGTCTTCCCTTCGCTAATAGAGGTTGAAGTCTACGTGCGAGGCGCGTCGCGACGCGGCTAGATCCCGAGCTCGGCGAGCACGGCCTGTCCTGCGGTCGACCCGCCGAGGCTCGCTTTGAGGTCGGCAACGATCTTGTCGACGCGGACTCCCTGGTTGTCCTGCCAGTTGCCCGAGCTGTCCTTGGAGCCGGCCGCGTGATGAAGCGCCACCAGATCCCATGCGTTGTTGAACACCGGCGAACCCGACGAACCAGGCTCGGTGTCGGTCGAATAGCGGACGTGATTGGTGAAGATGTTGGTGACGGTATTGGACTGCAACGCCACTTCCTTGCGCCGTCCTCGCGGATGCTGCACGACGTTGAGCCTCTGCCCGGGTGCATAGATGGCCGCGTCGGGCAGCGGGACGAACCCCCACTTGCTTCCGGGCTGAATCAGCCACGTTGCCGGGAGCCGGAGCATCGGGCCGATCACGGTGGAGTCGTCGGCCTCGGTCACCTGGGACTCCCAGTCACGCTCGTCGCCAACTTCGGGCACGCCTCTGCCGGATACCGGTTGCCGCGGCCCGCGGTGGATGCGGCGAGTCCGAACCTTTGGCTTCAGGCGCACGATCGTGTAGTCCAGCGCACTGTTCGTGTGGAAGAACGAGTCCGGATCGGCCCGGTATTCGTCGACCTGCTGGTCGTTGCCGTTGTGATCCAGTTGGAAGTTGAGCTTGACCTTTGTGTTCGCAGCGTCGGTGGTGTTCCCGATCACGTGGTTGTTGGTCATGAGCAGCGTCGGTGACACCATGAACCCGGTACCGACCCAGCCCGGCGGGCTGACGATCACCTTGCCGACGGCTCCCTGAAGATCGGCGCCTTCTGTGAGGAAATGCACCGGGAGCAGGTTGTTTTGCCCGATCATCCGCTCGATCGTCGCCAGCTCGCTGTAGGCGATGGTGCCGTCATCCCCGAGGCCCACTTCCTCACCGACGTCGATGTCATAGGCGCTCGGCTGTTGAACCGGTCGACCGTCCCGGACCAGCGAAAGGGCCTCATCGAGGTCCGCTGGCGTGAAGTCCTCGAGCATCTCGGCGATCTTGTCTGCCGGCCTGGTCATGTCCGTCTCCTCTCCGAGGTCGCCCGGCTGACTGTACTCACGGTGGAGCGGGCGTGTGACTAGTTCATCGCGCCGGCCGCGCCAGTCGTGCAGACGATCAACCCTCGAGGGTGAGCCTTCCCCATGCCGCCGGATCTCGGAACCAGCGTTCGTCGAGTGGTTCACCGCCGGGACGGGTGTTCGCCTTGATCTCGGCCTGTGGGAACGGCTCACCATCGTTGTCGAAGACGGTCAGCAGCATGACAAATTCGTCGCCGGGCTGTGGATCCACGTCGATCTCGCTCCACGGGATTGCGGCCTCGATCACGTACCCGGGGCGACTTCCGGGCAGCGCAGCAACACTGGCGAACCCCGTGTTGAGCGCCGACCCGCCAACGATGTAGTGCGCCGACGCCACCGCGGTGCCGGCGACCGGATCCCCCGGTGACAGCGTCAGTTGGTGGTCGAGACCGTCGGGCCCGGTGATATTCAGGTTGACCGCGTCGTACTGCCAGATGTCTTGGGTATTCGCGTAGTCCGCAACCCAGACGTCGTCTTCAACGACGGCATACAGGTACAGGTTGATGTTGTCCCACGCCAGCCGGATCTCGGAGTCGTTCTCCTCACCGGCGCGAGCGCTCGGGTCGTTTCGCACGGCCGTCGCCTGGTAGAAGACATGGTCGGTTGAATGGATGACGGGTTCCGGCCAGTCGTCGTCGAGCCCGTCAATCACCTTCGGCTGATCGGTGCGCAACGCAGTTGCCTCGGCGTCGGGGGCGATGACCGGAGACTCCGGCGCGCCGTCGTCGGTGGTTGGCGGCGCCGTGTCCTGTAGGCCGGAAAGCGAGAACACCCCGACGAGAACGACGGCGGGCAAGAGGAGGACTGCCCCCCATGCCCACCCCGGCATTTCTCTCATTCGCTCCCAGAGGTTCGGATACTCCGGCGAGGCGACTGCTCCGGTGCCCACTTCAGTGGTGGCCGGCTCGGCTGCTGGTTCGACCGCCGCATCCACTGTTTCCGGCTCGGTCTGGGTTTCCTGCTCGGTCTGGGTTTCCGGCTCGGTCTGGGTTTCCTGCTCGATCTGGTCGTCGACAACGATCGACGACGCCGACTCGCCAGCGGGCTCCTCGCCTGGTAGACCAACGACAACCGCTGCGGCTGCCGGGCGAGAAGGCACCGGCTCGACCTCGAACAGGCGGCCGTCGCCCCTCAGGTACACCACCGGTGTGCCCCACTCGATATCGTTGCCTTGCCCGAAGATGGCACGTCTGGCCTCGCCGAGTGCAGCATCCACTGGAAGTCCATCGGCAATGGCGCTGTAGAACTCGCTGGCGAAGGCGATGGCGGCGTCGTCGGTGATCTCGAACTGCATGGCGACGACGCCAGGGATGCCCTTCCGTACCAGGCTCTGAGCCGCACCGGAAAACGGATCGGTGTCATTCGCACGCGCTCCCTCGCAGGCGTTGAGCACAGCCAAGCGCAGGGACCGGTGATCGTGGAGAATCGTGCCGACGTCGCGGCCGGCGACAAGCCGCGACCGGTTGTTCTCGTCCTCCAACACCAATACACCGTCGTTCGCCTTCTCGTCGAAGCCGCCGTGGCCGAGGAAGTGGAAGATGTGGTATTCGTTCCTTCGAAGCATCCGGGACAGCTCCAACAGGGTGGCATTCTCGGTGCGGTCGATCACTACAGAACCTTGCTCGACCAAGGGCCGGAGTGCGTCCTCGATGCGACGCCACTCCTCTTCGACGTCGAGCTCAGGAAAATCGTGAGGGCTGGAGATCATGGCGAGAACGCGAAGCGGGCCGGTGACGGCGAGTGGCTCTATCGGCTGGGTGAGGTCGAGATAGCGGACGATGGGCGTCCAGACCGAGAGCACCAGGAACTGGTCGTCGGACTCGCTGAACAGGAACTCCCATGGCAGAGAAGCGAGCTCGGGAGCCTCGCTGAACCACAAGCGGATGCGAAGCCCCTCGTCTCGGCGCTCAACCTCGTCGAGGCTGCGGCGCAGGCTGAGCCTGAGGTCATCCTGGAACACGGCATCGTACAGCCGCTTGCCGAAGTCCCTGGCCGCCTCCATCTCGGGCGACTCGAGTCGCCGAACACCGCGCCTTGGCCTCCCTATCTTGAGCAAGAAGATCTCGAGCTCATCATCGGAGAAGGGAAAGTCGAACGAGCCGGCTGCCTGGCCGGCGGGCGAGTCCACTACCCGGGCCCGGTAACCCTCGCCTTCGGATCCCTCGATCAAGAGGTCAAAATCCGAGTAGGTGCGTTGCTTGGTCATGGAAGACAGCGAGTCACGGCTCGCTCCTCGGTCGCTACCTCACCGGGGGACGTTGTTGTCCCTACCCACTTGCCGGCAGCACCCTACGTCGGTTCCGGTGTCGGCGCACGCATTCTCCGTTTCTCGTGCGCTCGCTCGCCTTCGGCGCCCGTGACTAGGGTCATTCGAGGGGGCCAGAGAGGTGCCGGATGGCAAAAGCGGATTCCGAACACTTCGATGCGGTCGTCATCGGTTCCGGATTCGGCGGCTCCGTGGCCGGCTATCGGCTGGCAAGCGCCGGCCGGAGCGTTGTCGTCCTCGAACGCGGCAAGGCCTTCCCACCCGGCTCGTTCCCGAGAAACCCCGCCGACCTGAGCCGCAACTTTTGGGATCCGAGCGCCGGTCTCCATGGGATGTTCAACATCTGGTCATTCCGCGGTCTGGAGGCCGTTGTTTCAGCGGGCCTCGGCGGCGGATCGCTGATCTACGCCAACGTTCTGCTGCGCAAAGATGAGCACTGGTTCGTCCACCACGATCCGTTCGACGGCGGTTTCGAAACCTGGCCGATCAGTCGCTCCGATCTCGATCCGCACTACGACAACGTGGAGAAGATGATGAACGCCCAGCGCTACCCGTTCGGTAGCGACGGCTACGACACCGCCAAGACCGAAGCGATGCGTGAGGCGGCCAAGGCGCTCGGCCTCGACTGGCAGCTTCCGCCCCTCGCCGTCTCGTTCCACAACAAGGATCGACCCCCGGTCCCCGGTGAGCCCCTTGCCGAACGGGACTTCCCCAACCTCCATGGGCTCCCCCGTCAGACCTGTCGCCTCTGTGGCGAATGCGATATCGGCTGCAACTACGGGTCGAAGAACACGCTCGATCACAACTATCTCTCCGCCGCCAGGCACAAGGGCGCCGAGATCAGGACACGCTCCGAGGTGCGAGTGATGCGGCCGCGTGACGGTGGCGGATACGAAGTCGAATACGTCGAGCACCAACAGGACCGCGAGGGCCACGAGACCGATACCGCGCAACTCCAGCGGCGCACTGTCACCTGCGACCGGCTGGTCTTGGCCGCAGGAACGATGGGCTCTACCTACCTGTTGCTGCGCAACCGCAGCGCTTTCCCGGACATCAGCCGCGCCCTTGGAAGCCGGTTCTGCGGCAACGGCGACCTGCTCGGGTTCATGGTCGAGACCAAGACCAAAAAAGGCGGCCATGAAGATACGCGGCGGCTCAACGGAGCCGAAGGGCCGGTCATCACCAGCGCGATCCGCGTGCCGGATGCTTCCGACGCGGACGGCAGTGGCCGCGGCTTCTACATCGAGGACGCTGGATTCCCCGAATTCGCCGGTTGGCTCGTCGAGTCGACACAGGCAGGGAACCGCGCCAGCCGGGTGTTGAGACTTGCGGTGAAGAGAGTATTGGCCAAGGTCACCGGTAGTTCGGAGAGTGACTGGGGCGCCGAGATCTCGGAAGCACTCGGCGGTGCCGAGCTTTCGGTTTCATCGCTGCCGCTTCTCGGTATGGGGCGGGATGTCCCGGATGGCAACATGCGCCTCGCCGGCGACCGGCTCGACATCGACTGGACCGTCGACTCCTCGCAGCCGTTCTTCGATCGGGTGGAGCGAACCATGAAGGACATCACGAGATACCTCGGGGGCCGCTTCCAGCCGAATCTGCTGAGCTACCTCGACCGGGTCATCACCGTCCATCCCCTCGGCGGCGCCCCCATGGCAGATGGCCCGGCCGACGGCGTCATCAACGAATACGCCGAGGTGTTCGGTTATCCGGGTCTTTACGTGGTCGACGGATCGGCGATGCCGGGCCCGGTCGGCGCCAACCCGGCGTTGACGATCGCCGCCTTCGCCGACCGGGCGATGGAGCGCGCCATTGAAAAGAACTCGGCGGGTGGCGTGTGAGCGAAGCCGTTCGGGTCAGATTCACCGAGGAAATGAAGGGTCACATCGGCTTTGGCGCGGAGGATCCTGAGGTGGGCCTCGAAGCCGGGATCGCGGATGGCACGTCGTTCATGTTCCACCTCACGATCGAAACCGACGACATCGATCGCTTCTACCACGAGCCTGAACATGAGGGCACCGCCGAAGGGTGGATCGGGTGCGATCAGCTCGGCGGCCGGCTCGCCGTTTCACACGGTGTGTTCAACCTGTTCGTCGACGCCGGCAACCCGGGTGAGCGCGAGATGCGGTACCGGCTGTTTCTCGCGGACGGGGTCGGGAACCCGCTGACCTTCGTCGGTGTCAAGCGGGTGAAGGATCACCGCGGATTCGATGTTTGGAGGGACACCTCGACGCTGTACAGCCATGTATTCCAAGGGCACGTGACCGCCGACGATCCAAGCCCGGCACCGATCGTCGCCGCCGGGGTGCTGCGAATACTCAAACGCGACTTCGCCAAACAGGTCACGACGTTCCGGGCTTCCGGCCCATCATTTCGCGCCAGGGCCCGCGGGTTTGCCATGTTCCTCGGGCTCTTCGCCGGCCGACTCTTCGACGTCTACATCGCCGAAGAGGGGGCGGACGAGGAGGAAGGCCGGTGAGCGCTCCAAAGCCCGAGGAGCGATACACCGCAAAGCAAGCCGTGTTCTGGTGGGCGCCCCGCGAGCTGTTTGCCGCCGGGGTGCGTGCCACACTCGCAAAGACCTTTGGCGACTACGCCGACCGCCGCGAGACGCTGGCCGCGCTCACGCCGCACGCCATCCCCCCCAGCAGCGACGAGCCGCTTCGCGGCCTGAGCGAGACTTCGATCGCCCCCACCCCAGCAATCATGATCTTCAGTGAAATCGAATCGTCCCCCGGCAGCGTCTGGGAGGAGGCCATCGACCACCCGCAATCCATGGGGACGAGCGGCCAAAGCGCCCGGGGCGCCGCCACCGACTACTGGTTCGACTACGTCGCAGACCTCGGGGATGGCTTCGCCGCCACCTACAGCGTGGCCGAGCTGCTGGCCCGCGATACCTTGACCGTCGACGATCACACCCTCCCGCGCGGGCAGCTCCTCCTGATGGGTGGCGACCAGGTGTACCCGACGCCAAGCGACGAGGAGTACCGCAACCGAACCGTCGGCCCATACACCACCGCCTCGCTCGGCATCGAGTCCGAGCCGCGGCTGTACGCCATCCCCGGCAACCACGATTGGTACGACGGGCTGACCGCGTTCATCAACCAGTTCTGCACCGAGCAGAGGATGGCCGCGTGGAAAACCCTCCAATATCGGAGCTACTTCTCGGTCGAGCTGCCGCACGGTTGGTGGCTGTGGGGCATCGACGCCGCATTCGAGGCAAGGATCGACCGACCGCAGATGGAGTACTTCCGTGAGGCGAGCAACCGGCTGCGCGAAGGTGACCGCGTCATTCTCTGCACGGCCAAGCCCACCTGGTTGTCGTGCACGGTGGCAAACAATGATGAGGAGTACCGGATCCTGCGCAACTTCATCACCGAAACCGGCGCCGACGTCGCCCTCATGGTTGCCGGTGACACGCATGCCTACGTGCGATACGAGGAGCCCGGCGGCACCCACAAGATCGTGGCCGGCGGCGGCGGCGCCTACTTCTCGGGCAGCGCCGCCTTCCCGGATGGGCTTCGCCTTCGCGAGACCCGCAGCGCTCCACCCATCGACCACACCAAGGCTGCCGTCTTTCCCAGCCCCGCCGATTCTCGCAAGCTGTATTGGTCCGCACTGTGGCGCCTGCCCCGGGCCCTTGGCTTCGTGGCGGCGCTTGGCGTCTTCGCCGTGTTCCTCGCCTACCTCCTCCAGTTCGCCGTCGTCCGGCGAGCCGGCGGAGCGCTCAACGACGTCATCGCCGACGTCGGCGGCGACGGGATCTGGCAGGCATTCCTCCAGGTGGCCGGCAGCGGGCTGACCTTTGTGCCATTCCTCGCTGTCGTGGCATTGATGTTCGCCGGGGCCTATGCGCTGGCCAACAAGGGTGCAGGGGGCGGGCGGATGGGCGGTGTGCCGTTTGGCGCCGTCCACACCACGGCGCAGGTTCTTACCGCGATGTTCGTGACCGCGGTGGCCATCGTGGCTGCAGCCGGGCTCGATCCGTCGTGGCTCTGGTTCTTCCTGGTGGCTGCGATCCTGGGATCGCTACTCACCACGCTCGTCTTCACCCTGTACCTGATCGTGGCCTCGCTGCTCGGCAGAAACCACAACGAGCTCTTCATTGGCATCAGATGGTCGGGCTACAAGAACTTCCTGCGGTTCCGCATCGACTCGGCAGGCGATCTCCACGTCTATGCGCTCGGTCTTCGCCACGTTGACAAGCGCGAGCTCACGTGGGACGAACACGGGAACCCAAAAGTCTCGGGGCAGGCCTCTACTCCGACACTGATCGACACGATCACGCTCTCGGGGACACCGCATGGCACCTGAGCCGGCCGACACCATCGTGCCGTTCACCGCCAGGGACGGGATGGCGCTCAACCTCGTTCACGTCGGGGCGTCTCGAGCGCCGACCCGCGGCCCGATCATGCTCGTCCACGGGGCCGGTGTCCGGGGCAACATCTTCCGCGCCCCCGTCGAGACCACCATCGTCGACGCGCTGGTTGCCGAGGGCTACGACGTCTGGCTGGAGAACTGGCGGGCCAGCATCGATGTGGCGCCAAACCAGTGGAACCTGGACCAGGCTGCCGCATACGACCATCCGGCGGCCGTCGACAAGGTGCTGAGCGAGACGGGCGCCGACACCATGCAGGCGATCATCCACTGTCAGGGATCGACGAGCTTCGCAATGTCTGCCGTGGCCGGGCTCGTGCCTCGGGTCACCACGATTGTCACCAACGCCGTGTCGCTACATCCGGTCGTTCCAAGCCTTTCCAAGATCAAGTTGAAGTACGTGTCCCCGGTCGTCGCCAGGCTCACCGACTTCGTCAGCCCCGCATGGGGAGACACCGCCACCGGGCTGCTGCAGAAGAGCCTCAACGGCCTGGTGCTGCTCACCCACCACGAGTGCGACAACAACGTGTGCCGCTGGGTGAGCTTCACTTACGGAACGGGGTTCCCCGCACTGTGGTCGCATGAAAACCTCAACGAAGAGACCCACGACTGGCTTCGCCAGGAGTTTGCCGAGGTCCCGCTGAGATTCTTCGACCAGATGGAGTCCTGTGTCCGGCGAGGACACATGGTCTCGGTTGACTCGACCACGGACCTCCCGGGCGACTTCATCGCAGCGCCGCCGCAAACCGACGCACGATTCGTGTTCTTCGCCGGTGAGGACAACCGGTGTTTCCTGCCGGAGAGCCAGCGTTTGAGTTTCGAGTTCCTCGACGCGCATGCACCGGGGAAGCACGCGTTGCACACCGTGCCCGAGTACGGCCACCTCGATATCTTCATGGGCAAGCGCGCCGCGAAGGATGTGTTCCCGACGATCCTGGAGGAGCTGGAACGATGAGGATGAAGGGGATGCGCCGGCAACGCCGTCTTGCTGGTCGGTTCGCCAACGTCGACGGCATCCCGTTCGAGCTGCCGGTCAACTCGATCGACAACTCGGCATTCCTCGCCGCCTTCACCATCGACGCAATGGCCGCCCGCGCCCTGCTGCCCGGCAACGAGATCCACCCGCTGCGGATCAGCACCGGCCGAGGGCTGCTCGTGATCACCGTCATCGACTATGTGCGCACCGACATCGGCAAGTACATCGAGTTCAGCATCGCCATCGCCTGTACCCACGGGTCCCGCCCCGCTCCGCCGATCGTTCCCGGGGCCCTCATGGGGCCATACCGGACGGGCCAGTTTGTCATCGACCTGCCGGTGAGCTCGGAGATCTCAGTCAAGGGCGGCAAGGGCATCTGGGGTATGCCAAAGCACCAGGCGAACATCGATTACGTCCTGACCGACAAGGGCGTCTCCAGCCAGTACGACCTCGACGGGGTAATGGCGATGCGGGTCGATGTCGACCGGCCAAACGGTTGGCCGCTTCCGATCAACGTCTCGGGAGCGAACTACTGCGCGTTTCGCGGCTTGTTGATGAAGTCGCACGTCAACATCAGGGGCAAGGCACAGATTGCGCTCGGCAAACGGGCGAAGGCACAGATCAGGCTCGGCGACCACCCGCGCGTCGACCAGCTACGCGACCTCGACCTCCGCACCGATCCAGTGTTCACCGCGTTCTTCCCATCGATCAACGGCGTGCTCGACGACTACTTCGAAGGGTGGATGATCACCGCTGAGGCGCCCCAGCACCTCACGCCGGAGGGGTTGGAGAGCGTGGTCGATCTCGGGCTCGCGGAAAACTGGCTCGAGCCGCCCAAGCGAAGCAAAGAGCTGTGAGCACTGCTCGTCGCCAAGGAGGAGACCCATGACCGAACAGCCAGTTGCTGAGGAGCCAACCGATCCGACGACCGAACAGAAGACGCAATCGGCCAAGCTCTCCGGGCTTGCCCTCTACGTCGCCGCAGGTGCCCTGGGGGTGTGGGCCCTCTTCACGATCTACCTGTTGACCCAGGTGAACGCCGAGGAAGTCACTTGGACCCGCATCGCCTGGGTATTCGCCTCTGTGGAGGCCATTGCGTTTGCCGCCGCCGGAGCGCTGTTCGGCACGGCGGTGCAACGGGCGAACGTGGAAAAGGCAGAGGAACGGGCCGACTCCGCCGAGGAGGTTGCCGACTCCAACCGGGAGGACGCGACCAAGGGTCGTGTACTGGCGGCCTCCCTCCAGGCCGATGCCGCCGGAGGCGCTTCCTTCGGCGACGCGGACGGATTCGACGAGGTACGCGGGACGGATGCTCCGTCCGGGAGTTCAGGAGACGCCGTCGATCGTCACGCCGCCATGTCTCGCAGCCTGTTCGGCGATCTCCTCGAGTGAAGAGCACCGCACGTTGACGGTCCGACCGGCCGACCGCATCGAGCACGTCGTGGTGCTGATGTTGGAGAACCGATCATTCGACCACCTCTTCGGCTTCATGGACTTTGGCGAAGGCTCGCGGCCTCTCGTCCCGAGCGACCATGCCAACACCAATCCGTGTGGCGACCCGGTAGAACCGTCGGCAACAGCCTCCTACTGCGTCGAGATGGATCCGCCCCACTCCTTCGACGGAGTGCAAACCGCGATCAACGGCGGCGCCATGAATGGCTTCGTTACGGCCCACTACGAGAAAGCGGCGGGGGTGCATGTCGAGGCGATCGTGCACCCCTGGCCGATCGTCTTCGCCGGAGCCTTGGCCGCTGCCATCGTCCTGGCCCTGTTCGGCCTCTTCACGGGGTTCATCCGCATCTGGGCACCCGTGCTCGTTGGATTGGTCGCGGCGCTCGGCGCCGGCTTCGTGCAATGGCCGCGGCAGGTGCTCGGGCCGGCGTATCGGGAGCGGGCGAGGCGCTTCTTCTCGCTCGGAGTCCTCGCTCTCATCTCGATCGTCGCCGTGCTTGCGTGGCTCGGTGCGTACCCGCTGGTGCTGGTGGGGATCGGAGCGATCTTTGTCGTCGCGCTCGGAATTGGGATCCACCGGATGGCGAGGTCGTTCAACCAACCTGCGCCGGCGGTCGAAGACCCGTGCAAGGACATTGCGGCACCCATGCGGTGCATGAACAGCGGTCAGATCCCGGTCCTGGCCGCCCTCGCCAAGGAGTTCGCACTGTGCACGAGCTGGTACTCCTCGCTTCCGGGAGAGACCTGGCCCAATCGCAACTTCGTCCATGCCGGTACGTCTGAGGGAGACGTCAACATCGAGATCGGGTTTTACGATTCGCCAACGGTGTTCGATCTGCTCGACGAGCGGTGGGGCGAGGGCGCCAACAACTGGGATGTCTACTACGACGACGGCGTGCCCCAAGTCGCCGTGTTCCGGGATCTCTGGCAAGGCAATCGGGCGGCGAACTGGCACCGGTACCGCGATCCTCGTAACGGATTCGCCGCCGCGGTCGCGCGGGATGCGCTCCCAAAGTACGCGTTCATCGAGCCCAAGCACTTCGGGGTGGGCACCAACAGCCAGCACCCCGGCAACAACAGCAGCAACCAGAACAAGGCCAACGGCTGTCGGGATCCTGACAAGCCGGATTGGGAATGCTCGGACTTCGGCCGCGGCGAACAACTCATCGCCGATGTCTACGAAACACTTCGCAGCAACGACCACCTCTTTGCCAAGACCTTGTTCATCGTCACCTACGACGAGAACGGGGGCCTCTTCGATCGCAAGGCGCCGCCCCGTACCACAGCTCCGGGTCGCCGCTCGCGAACGCTGTCCCAGACCGTGAGGCGCTGGTTCTTCGAGCGAGCGGGGGGCTCCTTCGACTTCGAGGAATTGGGAGTCCGCGTCCCGGCCCTGGTGATTTCGCCCTGGATCCGGCCGCGTACCGACAATGAGATCTACGACCACGTCAGCGTGATCGCCACACTGCGCGAGATCTTCGACCTCGCAGAGCCAACGAAAGAAGATCGGCCGGCAAAGTCGCTCGGGCACCTGGTGTGCGACTCGGATCGATCCCGGCGCCCGGACGAGCTGCCCGACCTGTCGCAGCACGTACGGGTGCCGGCGGCGGTTGCGGTTGCGGAGATCGCGGCGGTGTCCTCGCGGGAGGCAGTGCAACCGACGGAGGGTTTCGCCGCACAGCTGGCTCAGCTCGCCGAGCTCGTCGTCGCCGAGCTCCCGCCCGGAGACGGGGTATCGCTCCTCGAGGCAGACGACGGAGTGTCCGTTGATCCCCAGGGCGAGTTCGTTCGCCGGTTCTCGGCGAACAGCGCAGCTCGACGCTGAGGTGTTGCCCTTCCGACGGTGACGGCTGATAGTGTTTCGCGAACAGGCTCAAGCGGGGGTGGGCACCGACGGCGTGATCTGGAGGGCACATGGAACCCGAGCGTTACGTGGTATTGCGGAGTCCCGCAGACGGGCCAACGATGCGAGGCGGAATGGGAGGCTTTGGCGAGGTACGGGGGTCGGGTTTTGAGGCCGAAGTCGAGCTGGCCGTCAGTACCGAGGACATCTCCAGCAAAGCCGAGATCCAGGAGCTGACAAACGATCCGGGCGTCGTGTCGCTGGCACCCGCCATGCCTCTGCTGCTACATGAGCCCGAGGCACGCGACGTGGAAGCCGAGGCGGACACCAGTGCGACGTGGGGTGTCTTTGCCGTCGGGGCCGACACGTCCCCGTTTGACGGCGAAGGGGTGACCGTGGCGATCCTCGACACCGGCATCGACGACGCTCATCCCGCCTTCAAGGGCGTCGAGATCGTTCAGGCCGATTTCACCGGCGAGGGTGACGGCGATCAGAACGGGCACGGCACCCATTGCGCGGGAACGGTGTTTGGCCAGGACGTGGACGGTCTTCGAATCGGCATCGCCAAGAACGTCGAGCGTGCCCTCATCGGCAAGGTGCTCGATGGGAACGGGGGCGGATCGACCGACGGCATAGCGTCGGCGATCCAATGGGCGCTCGATCAAGGGGCAAACGTCATCTCGATGTCACTTGGGATCGACTATCCCGGGTTGGTGAAGCGTCTCGAGCTTCAGGGCTTCCCGACGCAGCTCGCGACCTCGCGGGCGCTGGAGGGTTATCGCGCCAACATCGAGCTCTTTGCCAGCCTGTCCGAGTTGGCGCGGACGCGCGGCAACATGAGCAACAGCGCATCCGTCGTGATCGCTGCGGCCGGCAACGAGAGCAAACGCGGTGAAAACCCGGATTATGAGATCGCGGTTGCGCCCCCGGCGGCCGCAACCGGTGTGATCTCGGTTGGGGCGCTTGGAAGGTCGGACGACGGTCTGCGGGTGGCCGATTTCTCCAACACCCGGCCCGAGATCTCCGGACCCGGCGTCGGCATCCGATCCGCTAGGGCCGGCGGCGGGCTCACCGCGATGAACGGCACCAGCATGGCGACGCCACACGTCGCCGGCGTTGCTGCGCTGTGGGCCAACAAGCTGCTCTCGACCACCGGCTCGATCAGCCACTCTGCGTTTCGAGCCCAATTGGTGGCGAGCGGTCAAGAGGACGGTCTCGCTGCGCCCATCCCGTACGCCGACGTTGGGACGGGGATGGTGCAGGCGCCCCAGCACTAGGAGAGGGATAGCAATGAACCCGATCGGCTGTGGGCAATGATGCGCTATGACCTCCTGGTGCTGAATAGTGGTGCGAGCGTTGGGGCGATCCGCGAACGCCTCGAATCCCTCGAGGCATCGGCGAAACCCATCACCTTGATCCGGCGCCAGGACATCGGATCGGCGACCTGGCACCGGGTCGGGTTCTACCAACTGCTGGAAGCGATCGACTCGGCTGACGCCGACGAAGTCTTGTCGGCGCTCGTCAGGCTCGACGCAGTGAACGAGGTGCCGTTGGTGAGCGCCCCACAGATGCTCGCGAGCGAGGCTCCCTACGGGGTGCTGATGCTCGGCACGGAGGTCATCGGATTCTCCGAAGGCCCGATCTATCCGGTGGGGGCAGCGGGCTCGAAACGGGGGGCGACGCGGAGCGCCCAGGCGCCAACAGCGCCGCCGAAGAGGGGACCGAAGGCAAGCGTCACGCGAAGCGCCGGCGCCGCGGTGGAGGCGGCAGCGGCTCCGCCGGACGACAGCCCCGACGGCCATTTTGCCGCATATCCGGTGATCGACGCACCGATCACGGTGGAACCGGACACGATCTTCGAGGTGTTGGTGGGGGTCGACGAGGAGGCCGTCCGACACACCGTCGCAACAGGCATCTTGGTCACGGAGCTCGACCCGTACATCCAGACCGTACGGCTCAGGGTGATGGTCAACAGCCCGGGCTTCGAGATCGTCGACGAAGCCAGCAGGCTTCCCGAGCTCAAGATCGAGAAGTCGACGCTGGCCCACACCCCGGCGGTGATACGCCTCAGGTCGACCGAGCCTCCGAGTACCTATGACCCGAGCGTTGGCGTGTGGACAGCGCGCATCACGGCGACCTTCTTCTACGAGGGCGCCATCGTCGGATCGGGGTATCGCGAGATCCGGGTGAACCAGGGCCGCGCTCGCCACGCCGCTCGGCAGTCCGACCGGACCGAGGTCGTAGCGGCGAGCTCGGTACCACCCCTGACCGATGACACCGACATCACGATTGCGATCGAGCATGAGGATGGGACCGGGAACTTCGCCGTACGGGTTTCCTCGCAACATCTCGATCAACCAGTCGCCACCGGTCGGATGAGCCTCGGCCAGGATGCGAAGGCCTTCGCCGCAACTTTGGTGCGCGAAGTCGAATCGTCGTACGCCAGCCCAGTGGCCGACGAGACCGTTGCTTTCTTCGGGTCGGTCATCGCGGAGAAGATGCCGGACCAGATCTTGGATGCCTTGAATGCGGTCTGGGTAGCGGTGAATGGGCCCGACGTGGACGAGGCCGATCGGCGCATACCCGACGTGCTCCTGCTCACCGATGAGTGGGCCGTTCCCTGGGAGCTCATGCAGGTCTCCTTCGACACCGGCAAGCCGGCCTACCTCGGTGCCCAGGTCAACGTCGGGAGGTGGCCATACCAGGACCGCGCCAAACTGGAACCGGGGCCGCTCCAGGTCGAAGGGCTGGGGGTGATGGTCGGCCACTATCAGGCGGCGGATCGGGTCATGCCCCTGAAGCGTGCGGAGGAGGAGGGCCGACAACTGGCCAAGCAGTATCAGGCAACGATGGTGAACGCCGACCCGGAATCGTTGGATCAGTTGCTTGCCGGAGAGTTCGCCGACGGAACGAGGTTCGAGGCGCTGCACTTTGCCGGGCACGGCAAGAGCGATCCGGATAACGGCACCTACCTGATGTACTCGGACGGAAAGCGGATGAGCGTTTTTGCCCTCGGTGCCGCCAAGGTCGCCAAGAACAAGAGCGCGTTCGTGTTCGTGAATGCCTGCCAGGTCGGGACGGCCGATCAGATGCTCGGCGAGTACGCCGGCCTGGCGGGAACGGCGATCCACGCCGGATTCCGCGGCTTCGTAGCGCCGCTGTGGTCGGTCAGCGACGACATCGCCAAGCAGATATCGCTCGGCTTGTACGAGTCATCCGAGAAGGGGACTCCGATCAGCCAGTATCTGCGAGAGGTGCGAACCAACTTCGAACAGACTGACGAGCAGGTGGCCCACACCACGTATATGGCCTACGTCTTCTATGGGCACCCGAGGCTGCAGCTCGGCGGCCCGAAAAGGAAGCAGCCCCAGTGAGCAGGACATATGAGAACTTCGACATCACGCTCGAATCGGATGGTCCCGTGTACCACGCCAGGGTCGCCGACGATCTGACGATCACTTTCGGCTTCCCGCTCGAGGACCATGAGATCGAGCCGTTCGTCGACATGTTCGGCAAATCGCGGACCAGGAAGGGGACGCCCCAGCTCGACAGGGCGGCGGCGATCGGCGGCCGGCTGTTCGACACGCTCTTTACCGAGGAGCTCCACGAGAAATGGGATGAGGCAGAGAAAACGGCGAGGAAGCACGGCAACGGTCTGCGGTTGCGTCTCGACTTGAGCGACGCCCATGACCTGGTGACCCTCCCGTGGGAATACCTGTACGAGGAGGAAACCGACTCCTTCATATCACTGTCGAACTGGACCCCGATCGTCCGCCACCTCGACGTGCACGAAACGCGCGACCCCGTACCCATCGATGGTTCGCTGAAGATCCTGGTGATGATCTCAGACCCGATCGAGCGACGCGGCACCCTCGACGTAGAGCGGGAGTGGCAGCAACTCAGCGAGGCGTTGGAGGAGGCCCGTGGTGCCGGCGAAGTCGACTTGACGCGGCTCCCGGACGGACAGCTCGAGACCCTCCAGTTCGAGCTGCTCGAGAACGACTATCACGTTTTCCACTTCATCGGCCACGGCGAGTTCAGCGAGGTCGAGGACGACGGCGTGCTGGTCATGGAAGACTCCAGGGGCCGCGAGGTTCACGTTTCCGGCAGGGCCCTCGGCACCCACCTGCGCGATAGTCACTCACTGCGCCTCGCCGTTCTCAACAACTGCGAGGGCGCCGCCACCTCCGAGTCCGATCCATTTGCCGGGAGCGCGCAGAGCCTGCTCCGCAAAGGCATCCCTGCGATCGTAGCGATGCAGTTCGAGATCACCGACAGGGGTGCCGTTGACTTCGCTCGTGGCTTCTACCGGAGCCTTGGCACGGGGTTGCCCGTCGATGCCGCCCTCGCCGAGGCGCGCAAGACCCTCCGCGACGGTCCAACACACGTCGAGTTCGGCGTGCCCGTCCTCTACATGTCCGCAGCTGACGGCACCCTGTTCGACAAAGTGGCGCCGCCTCCCCCGAAAGGGGAAGACCTGCCCCCACCACCGCCACCGCGAAGAGGACGCTTCGCCGGATTGCCGATCTGGGCTTGGGGGGCAATCGCACTGATCGCAGTAGTCGCTGTCGTCGTGCTCGCCAGCATCTTCAGCGACGATGGTGCGGTGACGCCGACCACCGGCACGTCTGCTACGACCGAAACGACTGCTGCCACGACCGAGACCACTGCTGCATCGGCGACGACCACGGCGCCCGCAGCGGACGGGTCGTTTGCGACCAAGTACGAGCAAACACACAGAATATCAATCGAGGGAAAACCCATTGTCGTTGCGTTGGCGGACAACGCAGTCTGGGTTTCAACCCAGGAGGCAAACGGTCTGTCCGAGATCGACCCGGCGACCAACACTGCGGCGACCTCCGCCACCATCGGTTTCATCGCCGACGGGTTGGCCATCGACAATGACGGGGGCGTGTGGGTAGTGAATCAGACGACTGAGGAAGTCTTTCTCGTCGATCCGACCGGCGGCCGGGTGCTGGACATGATTGCGGTCGGTAAGAGACCCACCAAGGTCGCTGCCGGCGAGGGTTTCGTGTGGGTGGTCAACGAAGGCTCGGATACGGTCTCGAAGATCAATGCCACGACCCGGAGTGTCGTCGACGACTATGACGTCGCCGATAGGCCCGTGGACGTGCTCGTGGCCGACGGCTACGTCTGGGTATCGAATCACGGTTCCGCCAGTGTCTCGAGGGTCGATCCATCGGATGGCTCGAGCTTCGAGATCGAAGTGGGCGACGGCCCGCTCGGTCTGGCCTCCGGTTTCGGCTCCATCTGGGTGGCGCTGCTCGACGAGAACATCGTCGTTCGCATCGACCCGGGAACACGTGAGGTGACGGCAAGGATTTCGGTTGGCACGCAACCCGATGGTGTCGCCGCCGGGGCGGGGGCGATCTGGGTAACGAATCGAGCCGACAACACGGTCTCCCGGGTTGATCCCGAATCCGAAGCGATATCCCAGATCATCCCCGTCGACTCAAGGCCGGACGGCATCACCGTCGGCGACGGAATCGTCTGGGTCGCCGTCTACGGAGACCTCACGGTTGCCAACTACACCGGCGGCGCCATCTTGCGCCTTGAGCCCGTGGAGTCTTCGTAACCTCAGCGGTCGAGCGCCTTCCAGGTGATGGCATCGACCGTGCCCGTCACTTCGAGACCGGCGTCCGCCTGGAATCGCTCCGTCGCCGCCTTGGTGCCGTCGCGGAACACGCCGTCCGCACCAAACTCGTCGTCGGTCGTAAACAGGTCGCGGTAGCCGTGGTGGACCAGCATGATCTGGGCCGCTCTCACGACCGGATCCGGGATCTCCTCCGACCCATCGCCGCGGCGCACTGTTCTCATGTCTTCCTCCGTGGCTTGCGGGGGTGCTGGAGGTTCTGTTGGTTCCTGAGCACCGGGAATCGAATCCTGCATCAGCCCGATCGTGTACGGCGCTCCCTGCGCGAAGCGCGGGTCGATCTTTCTGCGGGTGTGGTCGAGATGTCCAATGTGACGCCATTGGGACCAGCCGTAGTGGTCACACAACAGCGATGCGACGATGAGCTGCATCTCCCAGACACCGTCGTCGAGTTTGGAGCCGTCGCCGGGGTGCACGGTCTCGGTGGTGCCGTAGTGCCGGTTCCCAAAGAAGTCGGGAGAGTCCTGCTTGCGCTGGGGGCCGGAAAACCGCAGATCCTTCGCCACCCACTCGACCAGAACCTCCCTGCGGCCGGCGCCTGCCGAGAAGTTCGCCGGGCCTCCCGAGGCGCACACCACCGTCGGCACCCCGGAGCCGGTGGCAAACAGGGTGCCGTCCCGCCAGAGACCCATCCACAGGTTCGCCTTCGTCTGGCCGTGAGAGTTCTTGACGTATGGCACGTAGTGAGACGATGCCGTGTGGTGCCAGATCCATCCGACCGGGTCGCCGTCGAACCGGCGATGGTGGAAGGTCTCATCGGTCCAGAAGTAGTCGGGCTGGTTCTTGAACCAGCCGTCGAGTTCGACGACGTTGACGGCGCTCCCCCGCAGCGCGTCGGGAAGCCACGCCAGGGACGTGTGTTCGGGCGTGGTCGCCTGGATCATGGGTTGGTCCGGGAATGGTGCGCCTTCGGCGTCCCACTTCGTCGTTTCGCTCGAGTCACCCTCGATGATGTTGGGAGGCAGCGGATCGGCGGGGATCGATTGCCCTTCGTCGGTCATCCTCGAACCGTAATCGGTGGCCGGGTAGGGTCGCGGTCCGTGATCAAGCTGCGCGCCTTCGATGCCGGAGCCGGCGACTCGCTTCTCATCAGCTCGGATTCGGCTGCCGTTCTGATCGATGGCGGCGAGTCCGGCGCATTCGACGACCACATCGCGCCCGAGTTGGCGACCGGTCCTCAACTGGACCTCGTCGTCGTGACCCACTGGGACGGGGATCACATCCTCGGAATCAGGAACCTGTATCAACAGCAGGAGTTGGCCGAAGTCAGGGCGCCGGCCGTTCGCTTCAACCACTTCATGAGCCCGGATTTGGGCACTCCGGCGCCTTCGGGTCTCGACGTCACGATCTCTTCGGTCGAAGACGGCTCTGAGCTCGTTTCGCTTCTCCGCAACCGGGAGGTCGATGTCAGCGGGGCATCGGCGGGTGAGTCGATCGCCTTCGACGACTTGGTGCTCTCGGTCCTGGGACCGAGCCAGGAGCTTCTGGACGAGGCCGAGAGCGAATGGAACGAGCACATTGCGGCTCTGGGCCAGGCGGACGTTGGGCTGATGGCTGCGATCGCGGCGGTCGAGCCGGATGATTCACCGACGAATCGCGCCTCGATCACCACCCTGGTCAGCGAGCCCGGCGGCCCGCCGCTCGCCCTGCTGACCGGCGACACTACAAGCGCGGACCTCATCGACCAGCTGGTATCGGCCGGGATCATCGGCACCTGGGGATGCCTCCATGTCCCGGTCCTGAAGGTGCAGCATCACGCTTCGGAACGGAACGTCACCACGGACTTCATGGAGCGGGTCACCGCAGACCACTACATCATCAGCGCCAATGGGCGTCACAAGAACCCGGACCCCTCGGTGCTCACCTTGATCATCGACGCTGCGGCAAATGAGGATGCGG
>Ga0255057_10000117_pt1 | contig 42575 bp, 59 predicted proteins | sample Cases_109_6_MG_FD_189022 | JGI IMG/M metagenome (GOLD analysis project Ga0255057, IMG submission 189022) | Seawater microbial communities from Amundsen Gulf, Northwest Territories, Canada - Cases_109_6 | ecosystem: Environmental > Aquatic > Marine > Gulf | place: Canada: Northwest Territories... | reverse complement strand
CCCACCAGTTCGATGTGCTTGCAGCGCTTGCCCTTGCCGAACTTGAACGCGAGGCAGGTGCAGGTGTAGTCGAACTGGTGGGGACCACGCTCGCGAAACTCGTAGCGCACCATGTAGGTGCTGCCGCTTCTCGACTTGACCTCACAGAGCCAGTTGGTGTTGCTGGCGCAGGTCTGAGTCGCGTGTCGAGTGAGGTCAGGCATCGATGACGCCCCTTAACTGTCTCGTTACCGCTTCCTTCGCCATGCTCACAAAGCGCGTGCGCTCCCAGCGACCTTCCTGCGCGGTCGTGACAAACGCATTCGACTGACGGGCAAAAACTTGGTCACCGTCCACGTACGCAGCCACGTACACGTTGTAGTTGGTCGGGTTCCAGTTGAGCATCGTGATCCGGCTCGACATGCTCCCCACGCGACGACCACCCACGTAGATGATCCATTCCTTGATGCGGACGTTGTCACCCGGTTGCTGCACGTCGTTGACCACTACTCTGTAGACTACTTTGCTCATCCGTGCAATAGCTCCCCATCGATGGTGTAGGTCAGACCTTCTTGCGCGATCAGTTGCATCGCTAACGAGGCACCTGAGGGGTCCAAGATCGGATCAGCCATCATTTTGAACTTCGAGGTGATCCAGTCGCGACCAGCATTGGTGCGTGCGTACAGCATCCAGTTGCCATCGTCGGTGGCTTGCACGTCGAAGTCGATCACAAGCTTGAATTGATCGGCAGTGCCGGGGATATGTTCGATGCTCATCGCAGTGCCTCCTGCGGTGCCGGGGCACGCCGCTTGTTTGAGAACTGACGGGCTTCGCTGCAGTAGGTGCAGGACCCGTGGTTGCGGCATCCGCGATCAAAGCGCTTGCTGCCGGTGTAGGAACGTCGGGTGGTCTTGCTCATGTCCAGTTGCCTCGATGCTTGCGCTCGCCGCGCTTTGCCGCTTGCTTGCGGTCCTTAAACGTCCGCGCCGTATTGAAGGTGCGTGCGTGCTTGGCGACGATGTTGCGGGTTGACTTCATGCAACGGACTTTACAAGGGAGCGTTCTCTAGTGATATGAACTGGTTCACAAAACTGAAAGGGACGTCCATGTCCCATCCCAGTGGAGCGACCTTTACGCCGCGAGTGCGTAGTCCGTAGCCTTGTCCAGCAGATCCTGTAGCTGGATGGTACGACGCGGCAGTGAGTTGGGACCGATACCTTTGAGCGACTCTGTGACTGCGTTGTGCAGCGTCCAGATGGTGCGCTCGCCATCGTCGTTCAGGTGCTCGACGTGGCTCGGCTCATAGTACTCGTTGACGACCTTCTCGACGCGCTGAGTGTTGATGACACCCTGGCGCAGCATTTGGATGATCGTATGGTTGACCACCGAGTCCTTCAAGCGTGCGACCTGATAGCGCTCGTAACGCACTGCCTGATCCTCTGAGCGGGACTTGATCTGTGCCACTGCACCGTGAATCAGATCAGGGAGGTCGCGCATGATGTTGGTCGTATGCTTGCGACCGAACTTGATCTCGCCAAAGAAGCAGAGATTGTCGCAGACAAAGACCTGATCACCGATGACCAGTTCGCGAGCGAGGCTCTTGTCGTGCGAGCCGCGAAAGCCTGCGACCGTCGCCCACTTCGAGTTCTTCGCGATGTCGCCCACCACCTCGGCCATGCCAAAGTACTGCTTGCCTTCGCGAGCTACGGCGTGAGCCTGCTCACCGAACGCGAGACCAACGGTGCGGAACGCATCCTCGATCATATCGATGTAGTCGGAGTGCGGGACGGGGACGTGCGAGCTAGTGGCTCGGGGGGTTTCGACGTTGACAAGCTCTTCACGTTCGAGCTTCTCGCCGCCGCAGTAGATGGAGAAATTTAGTGCCATGTTTCTATTGCTCCGGGTGACTTCAGAATTTGATTATCCACATTAGCGCTCCCGTGTCCACTACCACTCGTCGGTTACTCGAAGATGAGTTTCGCGAGGATGATGAACGGAAGCACGACGATCAGGGTGCCGAGAAATATCCGCCAGACCTGCACAAACTGGATGAGTCCATAGCCCACCGCTACTGCGAGGTATGAGAAGAGCATTTTAATCGGCATCGCGATCACCAAAAAGAGAAAGAGAATCAGCCCTGCAGTAAGTACTTCTGTCATCATCAGCCTCCTTTCTAATCGGCATTGGGGCCCACCTGTCTGAGTATCCAAGCGCGAGGCACGTCCATGCAGAAGCCGGGTCCAAAGTCACCCTCTTGCGCCATGAACACTGCGTGCACTTCTCGGCATGCGATCATGCCTGAGCCGAACCTTGGGATAACGTAATCGTCCAACGTCCAACCGTGATCGTCCTCGCCTGCGATCAGCACGCCTTGTCCATTCGGATCGACGTGCACGACGTGGTAATTCGCTGGTAGATAGCTCTCGATCAATTCACGAGAGTGGGTGCTGCTGATGATTGCGTATCTGATCATGCCAGCAACTCCCAGATCGCACCCAGGAAGTGGATCGGGATCGTCGCGCTTTGCGGTGCGCTATCGAATCCCTGAGCGATGGTGCCCTTGTCACCAACAGCCGCAGGCGCGTCCTTGTTCAACTCGCCATCCCTGAAAGCGTTTGTGATATCGACACGCTCGCCCACCATGGTCGGTGTGCCTTCGCTATCGACGTACACAGTGTGGATGAGATACACGATGCCTTGCGGCAGATCCTCGTGCATGTGGTAGTTCGGTTGAGTTCGCAGAGGTATCGGCGTGATCCGACGTCCTTGCAAACTGCTGTAAAAATGCTGCTGCTTCGCCATATCAGTCATCCTCCAGTGCGAGAATCATGCGAGCCATCGCTTTCATCTCATCGCTCTCAGCGAGCGCAAGTGCGGGTTGCTTGCCGATGATGGCAAGTGCCAGTTCGAGGAACTCGCGGGGACTGCTCGAAAAGATCGTCTCGACAAAACCCAGCTGACTGTCCTCCTGGCTGAACCGCATGGTCTGAGCTGACGTCATCAACAGATCACAATGACGTGCGTTTCCACGAGTGCCTCGTACAATTTGCATCACTCGTCCCCCGTGCGACCGTACACGTTGATGCGAACGTAGCCCTTGGTGAGCTTCTGGTTCGCCGCGATCATCTGACGCGAGGGCTTCAGCTTCTCGCAAATGGTCTTGTAGTCGGTGGTGTAGCTCTCCTCGACAGTGGAGACCACGCAACGAAAGGTCAGACCTTCCAGTTCGCTCACGCCAGCCTGCTCGAACACCTCTTTGATGTTGTTCTGACGCTTCTTCAGGTCAGCTAGCTGGGCCTTGATCTCGCCGTACTCGTCAGCGAGGGGCTTCAGATTGTCCAGTGCTTTTCCCATTCTGTTTCGCTCCTTTGCGATCACTGAAACGAACCTTATACTAGAAGACGCTCCCGTGTCGAGACTTTAGTCACATAATGGTACTCGATTTAAGGTCAAAAGTGTGATCTACTTCATATTACACAGGAGCGACGTCAAGTATGGTTCGTTTCAGTAGCGGCGAAACCCTAGAAGGGGGAATAAAAATCCGGCGCTGCGAGGGGGATGCCTCGACAACCATGCATGGTGGTGGTGTCCCCCGGATCTTATTGGCAACGGAGCGATTGAATGAAGTACGGCGCAGAGGCATATAAGGTAAGCCTGTCTCGTGGTGAGAATCACAAGAATCGTCGTCGTGCACGTTGTAAGGAACGTCGCGCCGGTAAAGCAGCAATCAAGGAGCAGCTAGGATGAACGGCATGAACATGACCCAGGACGAGTGGATGCGCTTCAGGAAAGCGATGTTCGACAAGCTCGAAAAGACCGGCGGTCTCACGCTAACGTGGGAGCAGTTCAAGCGCGTGTTCGTTCTCGCAGCTACGGTCGCAGTCACCAAGAAGGACCCAGATGGTCCCCTATCAGTGATCCCTCAGTATCAGAAGCACCAATCCTCCTGCGATTGCGGTCAACCTTTCTCCACCTACAAGATGCGCAAGGATGAGTTCGGGGAAGATTTCCCTGCATGCTCGCGTTGCGGATTGAGGCTTCAGCTATGAGTGAGTATCGCGTCGAGGTCAACACCGCAGGCGATCCGCCAGACTCATGGGCATGCAACGCCATCCGTCACGACACCGCTGAGGAAGCGCTCGCTGCCGCCAGAGATCTCTTCATGCGCTGGACCGCAGTCAACTGGTGGCGCGTTGTCGATGAGAACGACAAGATCTACCACACCAACAAGCACAAAGAAGAGGATGTGTGATGAGCGCTCGGTTCAACTATGACGTCGCAGGCATCGTGCACCCCATGTCGGAGGTGCTGGTCCGCGTCGGTATCTATTCGGACAAAGACGTTCAAGAGGCTCTGAGCATCCTGCGCGAATACGCGGATGGCGAACAGGATCAGACAGAGCGTGAAGCAATGCACAAAGTCCTCGACGCTGTTGAGGCACTCTATAAATCACGAGAGGAGTAACGCTATGAAAGTATGGTTTTTGGCTTTGATTTTGACCGCAGGTGACAATGCCATCGAGCAGCACGTCACCATCTTGACCCCGGATGAGGCGACTTGTCAGAGGTTGCTCAACATGAATGACACCACAGTCTACAGCAGGGTGTACTTCACCAACGAGCGCAGTGAGGTGCGTGAGGTGATAGAGAAAAGCTGTGAGTCAAGGATCTGGAATCCATGAACACAGAACGACCGGGCTGCGTCAACTGCGGCAAGCCTCTCGGCAAGGATGTCAACACCGTGAGGGTGCCCTTCGACAGAGATGTCGATGTATGCATCCGTGAGCAGCTGAAAGGGCGCGACTACCAGATGATGGATGCCTACAGGACTGTGTGTCAGCGTCAGCGTCAGTCGAGCAAGCGATACGACGAACGTCTAGAGCAGATGGAAGAGGCGCGTCTCAAGCTCGCACCCGGTAGCAATGAGCCCCCTGATACGACTCGCATAGGTAAATTCCGTCGAGACCTGATAAAGAGTCAGGCTAAGGAACCGGATCGGTCCCACTACGACGTGACCGTCCGTATCTGGATGGGACGCTACGGTCCTGATCGACGGGGTCTCTTTCACAGTCAGGCGTGCGCTCAGGAGTGGGCTAACAAAATCGCTGGCAGATTGCGCAAGGAGGGTAAGCTATGACAGACCGTGTATACCTCGTGATGGGACGTTTTGCTAGGGACGGTGCACCTGTCATCATTAAGGCACACGCTCTTGAGGAGCATGCACAGCAGCACGTAGAGCGTCTCACGAAACCCCACGATGCTGACGACGATTACTACTCGCACCCGTCATCGGCAGATATGGTGGGGCTCACCTCAGTGTGGATCGAGCCGCTCCCTGTCACTTAGCGAAATAGTAGATAGTCCCATTCTCATCCTCGCTCGATCCGATGATTTCAGAATCGTGCAAGTCATCGAGGATCTGCTCCAGGCGTTGACGTTGCACCTTGCGACACAAACGTAGCAGCACTGAATGAGGCATGAAGCCTTTCTGAATCAGATCTCGATGTGCCTTCGACTGTGCGCTCTTCTGATACTTGAGCGCATGCCTGATGCGTTCCTCGACGTGGAATGATTCCTTCTCGTTGATCGTATCGCCACCAACCAAACGAATCTTATCAGCCCATCGGTCGGTGCTCCACGTTACAAGCTCCAGTGCCCAACGTGCGATCTTTTGTGTGATCTCTGGTCTGGCAGGATCGATACCAACAGCTGCGATGCCTGCGAGGATCAGTGCATTCTGATTGGCACGCGCCCATGCCTTCTCACCTCGATGCGTTCGACGTCGGGACATCTCCTCGAACTCATCGAACATCGCCCACGTCTTGGTGTCTGCCCACTTGATGAGAGTGAACTCGCCTTCCATAGGTTCATGGTCACGTATCAGGCGAGCGTGCTTTTTGATTGCAGAGGGAAACGTCTTCGCTCGCTTGCGATTGCGCGGAGGGAATGTCTCGCCGGAATCAATCAGAATGAAACGATTAGTGAATCCAGTCTCTTCAGCTGCGCTCGTCAGTGCTTCCATGAGCTGGTCGGGTTGTGCTGTTGCGAGGACGGTGAGGAAAGGATGTTCGAGCGGCGGGATCGTTTGCTTGCGACCGGGTGTACCAGGGACCCACACATTTGCCTGTCCATAAAGTGAGATCACATGGCTTAGCGTTTGGAAATCCACGCTGCTCGCATGTTTTGCATTTGCCATATGCCGTGCTGCTTCATCCCACAACCAGCATGCCATGTTTGGTGACTCCGCTAGCTCATCGAGCATTGCGTAGTAACTTTGAAACCCACGATAAACGTAATCGCCTAAGTCAATCTCATGTGCAAATCTTTGCACTGCACTGAGCACTGCATTCTTCCCGTCACCTGTCGGTGCAGTGATCATCAGGTAAGGCTGCAGTGGTGTGTCCCATCCATCGACAAGATAGTTGTTGCAACTCGCGAGTGCGGTGCACATGATACCTACTGACAGATCGAACATGGGCTGTTGAACATACGAACTCTTACCTGCCCACGCTGTGACTTGACCAACGAGTCCATCGACTTTGAGCCACGACTCATCGAAATCTTTTTCCGATGCAGCACGCAACGTGATCGGTGGTGGAATCAATAAGCGATCTATCTTCGAGCCGCTCGTGCACCATCGACGCAACTGCGTGATGACCGGCATCTCCATCCACGTTTCAAGTGTACGGAAACCTTGCACGCGATCACCGATCTTGTAGTGCTCGATGGTGTTCACCACACTACCCAATCGATCCTTCAGCTCGTCCTCTTGAAGCTGCACCACACTGAGTACTGCAGCCATCACTCGCCGGGTCTTGTCTTCACTCCACTCTGCATGACATAGCGTGCCAGTGCAGGCGTGCACGTAATCGTGTCGCGAACCTGACTGTGGATAAAACAGTGTAAAAATGGCTGCGATTGCGATTTCGTCACCGTAGCGTTCCAGCTCTCCTTTGCTGATGTCGAAGAACTCGACGTCGTTCTCGATGTGGTAGCGATCACCATCGGGATGGATCGATGGAGGCAACACGCTCTGCGCTCCCGTGGATCTAATTTCCACCACAGTGCCAATGTCACTGCCTCTACCGATCTGCCATTTCTTCGTTTCTGCGCCTGGACATCGGTACACGTAATGCGAGCACGGTTTATCGCGACGACCGTAGATGAATGACGATGGCAGGATGTGCGGAGCAACGAGGCAAGCTTCTTCGAGATCGAGGTCGAGATCGGTTGCATGCTTGGATGGCTCGCCCCACAATGCACCGATGTTGTCACCTACTTTGAAGGCTTTCCTGAGCTTCGCACCATCGAGCCGTAACTTAGTCCAGTCGGTGTTTTTGGGACGCTTGGAATGAGGTCGAAGAGGAACGCAATAGACGTCGCGTTCCCGCCAGTCTTCTGCTGTTTGTATCGGGTTGAAACCTGTTTTATTATTTGCCATCTCGTCCGTTAGGATGGGATCGGGAACCGAGTGATCTATCCAGCTAGGAGATCCATCCTAGCCTGAGAACAGGACACTGTGAAGAAGAAAGCTCAGTGACGAGCATAAACCCCAGCTGCACGCTTTGCCCCTTACACGCGAACGCATCTACTGTGTGCATGCGAGGTGACGGTCCACAGTCGTCCGATGACGTGCAAGTGGTGGTCATTGGTGAGGCACCGGGAGCAAACGAGGATCGTCGTGGTGTGCCATTCATTGGTGACAGTGGTCAGATTTTACGCACTGAGCTGAATCGCCACGGACTTATCCACAAGACCTACATCACCAACCTCGTCAAGTGTCGCCCACCAAACAACCGCACGCCAACGGCTGCAGAGATCAAAGCGTGCAAACCGTATCTCGAAGAAGAGTTATCCACACTTTGTCCACAGGTTGTCGTCACCGCAGGTGTGCCTGCAACGAAGACGCTCTTCCGTGGCAAGGCAAAAATCAACCAGTTCCACGGTGAGATCATCGAGAACGAAAAGGTGAGCTACACCGGCTTCCCAGTTTTCCATCCAGCCTACTGCCTCCGAGATCCATCGAAGCTCCCCGGCTTCAAGGATGACATCGCTCGCCTCGCTCGACTACTTGAAGGTGGGCTCCGCACTGACACAGTGAATTGGAACGTCGTTCGCAAGGGCAACCTCGACCAGTTTATCCGTGAATTCGAGGAGGCTCCCGAGTTCGCCTTCGACTGTGAAACTTCCGGCCTCTTCCCATTCGACCCGAACGGGTACATCACAGCCATCGCGATAGCTCTCGAAGAACGGACGTGGGTCATACCCGGTCACATGCACCCTGATTATCAACGCTTTTCCCACAGTCCTTTTGCGCACGGTAACGCACTCAAGAGGCTGATGCAGCTGCTGTTTTTCATCGCACGTCGAGATCGCAAGCGCACCTACGGGCAGAACGGAAAATTCGACAACAAGTGGATGCGTATACAGTTCGGTGGGAGCTTCCGGTTGAGCTTCGACACCATGCTGGCACACCATTTGCTTGACGAGAATCTGAACCACGACCTCACCAGCATGGTGCGTGCTCACCTCGATGACGAGCCCGAGTACGACGTCGATCTGGCGATCAAAAACGGCAGGTCGGAGAAGCCCACGCTGAACTACGAGTATTGCGCCAAGGACGGCGCGTACACGCTCAGGTTGGGTCACATCCTTGAGGGCATGCTGGAGCAGCACCCTGAGCTACATCGTCTCTTCTGGCGACTCACGATGCCTGGAGCGCGAGCGATGGAGGACATCGAGCTGGAGGGGCTCACCATCGATCCAGTCGCACGCAAGGAGGAGGGGCTCAAGCTGCTGTCGAAGAAGATCACGCTCAACCGTGAGCTGAACGAGCTGATCGGCTACGAGATTAACTGGGACGCTCCGAAGCAGGTGGGTGACGTCCTATATGAGGATCTCGGACTACCCTGCAAAATTTTCACGGCGAAAAAGCAGAAGAGCACATCTGAGGCCGCGCTCTACCACCTGATCGGGAACGAGGTGGTGGACAAACTGTTGGAGTACCGCACGACCGCAAAACTTTACAACACCTATGTCGTGGGTTGGGAAAAATATCGGATCGGCAACACCTACTATTTCGATTACAAATTACACGGGACCGTTACCGGACGCTACAGCTCACCACTGCATCCGATACCTCGCGATGGAACCATTCGCAATCTCGTCACTGCACTACCGGGGTGGACGTTCCTCTTTGCTGATGTGTCGCAGGCTGAGCTACGCACGGCAGCGCACCTCTCGCATGATACTGAGATGATGCGTTGCTTCAATGAGGGCATCGACATCCACTGGCGTACCTGCATGAACACGATGGAGGTGGGCACCAACGAATTCTCTGAACTGGTGATGCCAACGTGCGAGCGTCTCGGTGCAGATCATGTCACTCACTACTCGCAAGGCATCGAGACACTGCTCGAAGTAGGACCTGCTGACTGCATCGACATCGAGTCACGCTGGTACGACGGACGCTATCGATCCAAGGCAACGAACTTTGGATACATCTACGGCATGCGTGAGAAAAAATATGTCGAACAATGCAAAAAAGATTACGGCTTCGAGCCGTCGATGGCTGAGGCAAAGCAGGCACGCGCAGCTTACTTCGCATTGTACGCACAGCTCGAAGCGTGGCACCGCAAGGTGAAGAAGCTCGCTCGATTGAATGGATATGTACGCACCCTCACCGGACGACTGCGACGTCTTCCCGGCATCCAAGTAAGAGATCGCACCGTGCGTGCCGAAGCTGAGAGACAGGCAGTGAACAGTCCTGTGCAGGGATTCATCGGTGATTACAAAGCGATGGCTCTGGTTGAATGTCACCAGACCTTTGAGCGCTCGAAGCTCAGGGTGGTAGGTGAGCACCACGACGCGCTGCTGATCATCGTGAAGGACGAGCACATCGATGAGTGCGTGCCGAAGGTGCTCGACATCATCAGGCGTCCGAAGCTGATGGACACATTCAAAATCAAACTCAACGTCCCGATGGAAGGCGAGGCAGAACTGGGACCGTGGGGAAGGGGGACAAAGTATGCCAACGGTTAGCTATTCCGAAGTCTCATCGTTTCGACGATGTAAGAAGGCATGGGAGTACCGCTACAAAACAGGGCTCAAACGTCAGCGCAAAGGAGTGCGCCTAATCAAAGGTGAGATTCTGCACGAGATGCTGAACGCATACATCAATGCGAAGCTCGTCAAGGGATTCATTGGTGACGATCCGTGGGACGTCCTCGCAGGCTACGCAGAGAAATTCAAAAGCTACTTCGAGGAAGAGAAGGAGCGGTTCGGTGACATCATTGGCGACTGCGGTGCCATCTTCGAGGGTTACCTGCGCAAGTACCGGCATGATCCACTGCGTTATGAAAAGTCAGAGGTCCCTGTCTACTTTGATCTCCCCGGCAAAATGCGCTTCGCCGGATTCATCGACAAGATAGCTGTTGATGCACAGGACCGTCGTTGGATTGTCGATCACAAATTCCTTAGCTCCATTCCTACAGGAGAAGATCGGTTCAGTGAGCTGCAGCTGCTGCTCTACGTCTGGGGACTGGGCAAATCAAACCCGGAGATTGAGATCGATGGTGTGCTCTGGGACTACGCACGCTCGAAGGCACCCACGGTGCCAGAGGTATTGAAGAATGGTGAGCTGTCTCAGCGCAAAAACTTAGACTGCGATGTTTTCACCTACCAACGCACCATCGCAGAGAATAACAAGGACCCGAGAAATTACACGGAGATGCTCAAGCACCTCGAAGGCAAAGAGGACAGTTTCTTCGAGCGTGTATTTCTACCGAAGCCCACCACTCACATGGTCAACGAGGTGGTCGAAGACTTCTTATCGACAGCCGAAGACATCCAGCTCGTTCGTAGGAAAGGAGCACGAGCTGCACGCTCCATGAGCCCATTCAATTGTAGTTCTTGTGAATTCCGCAGTGTCTGTGAGGCTGAAGTACGCGGGCACGATACAGACTTCGTCATCAAAGCAGACTACATCCAACGAGAAATCGGAGACGATTGATGGCTACCGCAAAACGAAAGAAGAAGCGAGTGGTTCGACGCAAAGCGAAACGCAAAGCCCCACCTGCACGCTCGATCCTCGACAGTGCACGACCACTGACGGAGGTTGAAAGCAACATCGTCATGCTGGTGTACGGTCGCAGTGGATCAGGCAAGACTCACTTCGCCTCGACGTTCCCAACCCCGTCGCTGCTCATCGACTGCAACGAAGGTGGCACCGACACTATTGCAGATCGACATGACATCGATCATGTGATGATCACTACGTGGGACGAGTTCGACCGACTGTATTGGGAGCTGGAAGCAGGCACCGAGTACAAGTCGATCATCATCGATCAGATCACGGCGTTGCAAGACTTCGCCATGACTGATGTTCGCATGAAAGTGAAGAAGTCAGCCGATGATGTGTTCAGCACTCGCAACTGGGGACAGATGTCTGGGCTGTTCAAGGAAGGACTCGAACACATGCGCGACTTGAAGCATGAATACAACGTGTGCTTCATCGCGCACGAGCGCATCTTTGATAGCGACACTGATGAAGAGGCAGACGTGATCGTTCCCAACATCAGTGCTCGTGTGATTCCATCTGTGGTGACGTTCATCGAAGGTGCAGTTGATACCATCGGTGGTACGTTCATCCGTGAGCGTTGGGAAGGCGAAGCCGATGAGGCAACAACCGTCGCTGAATACTGCATGCGTATCGGACCCCAACAATACTATGCGACCAAGATCCGGCGACCTGCATCAGCAGGTGCGCTACCGGATGTGATCGTGAACCCCACCTTTCAGAAGATTAAGGATCTGACGTCAGGTATTAAACCCAAACGACGAAAGCTAAGGAGAAAAGCTAATGCCGCCGCGAGCTAAGGCAAAGAGCCAGCGCCGCAAAGCGCCAGTGAAGAAACGCGCACCTGCTAAGAAGCGGGGACGACGATCATCAGCCAATATGGTGACCGTTGACTTCACCGACGTCGAATCCGGTGGAGCAATGCCTACGCCTGATGGACCGTACACGGGGGATATCTCAAGTATCTCACGGGAGGTTTCACAGGGCAGTGGTGCGGAATATCTCGCAGTACGCTGGAAGACGAACATCGGCTCGTCCGTGTTCGACAACTTCAGTCTGCAACCGCAGGCACTGTGGGTTCTGCGCACCGCATTGGAGTGCATGGGGTTTGACATCCCTGACTCCGAGTACGACCTCGACATCGATGCACTTGTCGGTGAGTCATGTGGTCTCGACATCCAGAACGAAGAGTACGAAGACGTTGAGCGTCCTCGCGTCACTGGATACATGCCCGTCGATGTCGCTGAGAAAGTGATGGCTGAGAAAGGCATTGCTGTCGAAGAGGAAGAAGAAGAGCCTGAAGAAGAAGAGGTCGAGGAGGAGGAAGAAGAGGAGGAAGAGGAGGAAGAGGAAGAAGAGGAAGAAGAAGAGGAGGAGCCCGCACCCAAGAAACGCAAAGCCAAGGCCAAAAGCAAGAAGGCTCCTGCTAAGAAGAAGAAACTAACCCTCCGCACTGGTGCTCGTGTCACCTTCGAGGGCGAGGACGGTGACGACGTCCAAGGTGTGATCGAATACATCGAGGGCGACCTTGCAACCGTAGTCGATGACGAAGAAAGCCAGTGGGAAATTCCGACCTCTGAGTTAAGTAAGGCGTAGTGCTCAGAACTGAGCTTCGCTCATATCAAAGCGAGGCTGTCGCTGCTGCACTCCAGCACGATGGCTTCGCTTTATTTCCTGAGCAACGCACAGGCAAATGCCTGATCGCGCTGGCTATCGTGGATGCACGCAAGCCTGACGTCGTGGTCATCGTGTGCCCGAAGAAAGCAAGACTCACTTGGGAATCGGAGATTGAAAAACATCTCGACCTCAACTGGGACTGTGCCTTCTACATCATAAATTATCAACAACCCGTAAAAAATCTAGCGCTTCGCGGGCATTGGTACAAGTTTACGAAAGACTTCGTGGATAGTGGTGGCACGTTGATGGTGATCGCAGACGAAAGTCATCACATCAAAAAACCTGGAACTGCACAGTCACGTTTCGTTCGCACCATTGGCAAGCGTGCACAGTGGCGACTCGCATTGACTGGCACACCAATCGACAAAGGTTACGAGCAGATTTGGGCGACGTTTGATTTCGTTCAGCACAAGGTAGCGTTCGGCACCTACGCGCAGTTCAAGAATCGATACGTGCTCTACGATGAGAAGGAACGCAGGGATGGTCGTCAATACAAAGTGATCACTGGCTACCAGCGTGGACCTGAGCTGCTGAGGATCATCCATCAGTACAGCTATCGAATAACATTCAACGAGGCACGCATCGCCATGGGCAAGAAGCCAGTCACGATACGCAAACGCAAGGTGTACTTCGATCTCAGTGAGAAATCACAGAAACTCTACGATCAGATGGACAAGGAGTTGCAAGTCACCGTCGATGGACTCGACATCGAAGCACCACTGCCGGTCACCAAGGTGCAGAAGCTGCAACAGATCTGCGGAGGCTTCCTTCTCCACCAGCAGCGCATCCCTGGTCAGAAGAAACGCAAGCGACTCGTCGTGCCTGTCGGTGACGAGAAGCTGACGTGTCTCATGCAGGTGCTCTCTGGTATGGATGATCGCAAGCTCGTCATCTGTGCTCGCTTCACCCACGAGATCAAAGCCATCAACGAGCTGCTCGATGAATTCAAATGGACTCACAAGGAGATCTCAGGCAGCTCGGAGTGGGATGGCAAGTTCAACACCGACGTCGTGGTGATGCAGGTCCGCAGTGGTCTCGGCTTCGATCTGAGCGAGGCGAACACCTACATCTTCTATTCATGGGATCACAGTTACATCACGTTTGAACAGTCCCGCTTCCGCATCATGGACATGGAGAGAACACAGCAGATCAACTACCACTTCCTGATAGCACGCGACAGCATTGAGGAGGAATATTTTGAAGCAATCGCACGCAAGAAGGATTTCTCGACGCTCGTCCTCGACAAGTACCGCAAAACGCAAGCAGCTCAGCGTCGAGGAGCAGCTCGAAAGAATCCGCGCCGAGTTCGCAAAGCCCGTGAAAGGCAGCTCAAGCTCGACGTCTGATTAGGGGTTTACAGGTGGAGCACTGCCATGGTAATGTCCCTCTCCCAAATTAAGTTAGAGTGATATCGTTATGGCTACAGCTAAGAAATCATCTAGGATTACGATCACCCCTCCCAACTTCCAGTCAGTCCAATTACGGCTGCAGGGGATGTCCCCGCTGATGCAGAACAAATTCTCCAAGAAAGCAGTTGATGCAATCGCGGAGAAGCAGACCGCTAGCGATGCCGTGAAGAAACCACGCGCACCAAAGGATTACAAAGCCGAGTTCAACGCCGCACGCTATGTCAGCCGTCAAGGTTGGGACGGTGTGCCGTGTCGTCAGATTCGAGCTTCGATGATCCGGGCATGCGCCAACATCGACGGGCTCGATATGACGCGAGCGAAGAGTGCGTTCTTCATCGACGCAGATGGCTTCGATAGGACGGACGGCACTCCGTTGCTCAAGATCGAAAGCAAGAAGCCGATCCACGACACGCGACCGGTCGCCATCGTCAACACGTTCGACCTGCGCAACCGTCCCATCTATACCGACTGGGCAGTGACTATGACGCTCAACTTCGATGCAGATCTCTGCACGGAGACTGACGTCGCCAACCTGCTCGCACGAGCGGGTGCCACCATTGGTATCGGTGAGCTGCGTCCGCTCGGCAAGAAGGGATTCGGGGGTGATTTCGGAATGTGGGAAGTGCAGGCTCCGAAGAAAACTCGTAAGAGGAAGTCCGCATGAGCAGCAACATCTACTCATGGTCCAAGCAGCACCCCGTTGAGGCTCAGGCCATCGGGGAATGGATCGAATCACTGAACGACAACAGCGGTCAAGGCATGGTCGATGCCGCCGCTGATGTCCTCTGTCCCGGTCACCCCTTGTTCGAGTGGGATGAGTCGAAAGCTGCATCGAAGTATCGACTGCGCCAAGCTGCTGAGATCCGTTCATCGTTGCGGATCGAAGTGAAGCAGAAAGACAAGAAGCCAACTCACATCCCAGCATACATTGCTGCTTCCGACAAAGGACAATACGTTGTCACTCTCGATGCGAGTGAGGAAGAGCTAACTGATGCAGAGCAGCGATTTCTAAGTCAGATCAATACCTTTCGACAGAAGTGGGCGGGGCTCAAGCTCGCAGAGACTGTCATCGAAGCAATCGATGCAGTCAGGCGAACCACTTCACGTCGCACTCCTAAGAAGAAGCGTGCGGCGAAAGGCTGATCTCACTCATACGGTTAGGTTTGCTGGGGCAGTCATGGTCCGACATGGTTTGATCAGGTCCTGTGCGATTAGGCACGGTATGGCAAGGCAGTCATGGTCATGTTAGGCATCGCGAGGTCCGTCACGGCGGGCAACGGTACGGCAGTTAAGGTAAGGCGGGGCAACGTAGGCTAGGGCATGGTGTGCCCAGTACGGCAGTCGTGGTCAGGTTAGGTGTGGCGAGGTAGCCTCTGGCAAGGTGTGGCAACGCAGTCATGGTAAGGCAAGGAACGGCGGGGTCCGCTGGGTCATGGTCGGGCAAGGCAGTCGAGGTCAGGCTAGGTATGGTTGGTTCTGCCATGGTAGGGCAAGGTGCGGCAGTCGTGGTAGCGTCAGGTCGGTAGGGTTTGCTGGGGTACGGCACGGCAGTCGCGGTTGGGTAGCGCTAGGCTGGGTCTGGTGAGTTCTGTTCGGGCACGGCACGGCAGTCTAGGTTCGGTCAGGTATGTTCTGTTCCGATAAGCTGAGGTCAGGCAGTCTTGGTCAGGTCCGATATCGCATGGTGAGTCGAGCTTAGGTGAGGTACGGCAGTGATGGTGGGGTTAGGACGGTACGCCCCTCTGGGGTTTCGTCAGGTAAGACAGTCCCGGTGAGTTGTGGATTGGTATGTTCTGGTGAGGTTCGCTGTGGTTCGGCAGTCATGGTGAGGCAAGGCGAGTTTTGGTGGGGCAAGGTCGGTTGTGGTAAGGCGAGGCAGTCATGGTCAGGTGAGGTAGGTCTGGTGGGATCAGGCAACGCTCGGCATGGTAAGGCAGTCAATGTGTGGCAGGGTCTCTTACGGAACGTCCTGGCTAGGTACGGCAGTCGAGGTGGCGCATGGTGCCGTGGAGTAATCTTTGGCACGCTCCGGTGAGGCAGTCACGGTCTGTCGTGGTTCGATCAGGTAGGCTCGCGTTGATCGTGGTAGGGCAGGAGCGCTAAGTGAGTGAACATGGTCTGTGGGTTTGGTTGCGGGACATAGCCTTGCCCACAGGTCAGTTTTCGCGAGTCGAGACCGGCGGCACATGCGCAGGTTTTCCTGACCTACACTATCAGCTTGGACAAAATCAATGCGGCACCATCGAACTGAAACACAACGCAAGGAATCGCACGACTCCCTTCGTTGATGGGAAGAAAGGGATGAGGGACTCGCAGCTGATGTGGATTCGGAAGAACCTCGAATGCTGGGGCAACGTCTTCGTCATTGCTGAAGCACCTCCCGATATCTTTGTTATCCACGGGAACGAAGCCGAGGAAATCAATGGTTCAACCCGTGAAAACCTGCACAAAATTTCGGTGGCAGTTTTGAATCGTGACGATCCCGAGAAAGCTGCTGAGCTACTCGACAACATCCTAAGAGGAACAGAATAAATGGCTGATCGAACTTGCGTCTACATGGACCTGCACAACGCACCCGCATGCACAGAGTGCGGTCACGATCTCAGCCTGTGCCAGTGCATCAACCCCGATGGCATTGCTTACGGTCGTCTGAACAGCCCTGATGGGATGGTGATCCGCATGGTCAGGGATGAGATAGCCGCAGGTCGCGCCGACGATCCGACGACAGTCCACCTGCTCGGCACGCTCATGGAGAAGGTCGGGATGCTCTCCACACTGCTGGCTCGGCACGACCGTGGTCTAGGCACCACCACCCAGGAAGTCCTGCGAGAGGCAGTACAGGCAGCTGCTATGGCGATCCGTGTGGCTGTCGAGGGTGACGCTGACTACACCTACCTTTTCCCAGCTGTCGAGGAAGATCTACCTCGTGGCCCAGTTTCCCGGCAGTACTGATCAGAACTTCCCTTTTGTATAAAAGGTGTCTACCTTTCCGGCAATATGAAACCGGCAACGATCATCGCGAAGGGAGTCGAGGTCTGTGGGAGCCGAACGGAACTGGCAGCTCACCTCGATGTCTCCACCAGCAGCATCGACAAGTGGCGCAAGGTAGGCATCCCTGCGAAGCACTGCACGGTGCTGTTCTACCTGACAGGGATACCCCTGTACGAGATGAACCCTGACGTTTTCAGCCGGGAGCTGACGTTGAGCAAAGCCTGGGAGGTGGACGTCATGTACAAGCTCAGGCTCCTCATGGCACACCGGGAGAACTCAGATCTGATGCGAGACATCATCAACATGCTGGATCTGGAGGTGGGAGATGTTGATTCTGACACGAAGGATAGGTGAAGCGATCTGCATCGGTGACGAGGTCGAGGTGAAGGTGCTCGGCATCAAGGGAGGACAGGTCCGACTGGGCATCGTCGCTCCGAAGGAGATCCCGGTGCACCGCGAAGAGATCTACGAACGCATTCAACGGGAGCGTCAACGTGAAGATACAGAAGAGACATGACAAGAAGGACATGAAGAAGCGACACCTGAAGTTGCATCGCAGTCTCGATGAGCTGATCGCATGCTTCTACATCAATACCGGGCTCCTGTCATCGAACGTCACGCTGGCAGAGTTTATGAACTGGTCGTACTCGATGACTCACACCCCCACCTGCGCGGAGAAAGAGAATGAAGTGGGACAAGGAACGACTGATTGACATCATCGTAGCCGCAGGCAAAGAGGCAGGGCTCTCACCCATCCACATCTCAGCTCTCGGCACCGCTCTCGTGGAGCCACTAGAGAAGCTGATCGACGGTGTACGTGCTGAGGCTATCGGGTGGTGCTGGGTCGAAGCCTGTAATCAGTACAGCCGGGGGATGAATCCCAACGACCAGATCATGCCCGACCTGCTCGCCAAAGCGCTGCTCGATCTCAACCCGGAGCGCAAGTAATGTCTGACCACGAATCTGAAGGTGAGAATAAAGTCACCACCCGCATGGGAGTAGAGAACGCAGAGGTCGTGATCTTCTGGTCCGAACTCATCGCCACCATCAGATTCGATCCTGATTCCGCCGACGAGTTCGCAGACGCGATCAAAATCTTGGCAAAGAAAGCCCGTGAGATGAAGGGCTAGACCCCTTTTACACGGCAGCGTTTTCCTGTATGCTCTCCTAAGTATTTGAAACTGGAGAAAATCTATGCCTGTGAGAGCAGCATCCGAGAGCGTGGGCGCGCAGCTCGCAATGATGCGAAAGCGCAACACAAAAGAGTGCGTGAACCCCGAGTGCAAGAACGTGTTCGAGGGTCTCGTGATCACCAACTACTGTTCCGACGAGTGCCGGTTCCGTGCTGCGTATCTGCGGCGTAAGGAAAGAGCGGCAGCGAAGGAAGCGAAAGCCGCACGTCAGGCTCGGCGCAAAACAGCAGCAAAGTAAGGAACCCCTATGGGATATCTGAAGCAACACCGCAAGGCGACTCTCGAAATCCATGGGCGCAAGCTCAGAGGCAACTTCGAGGTGAGCCTGACCAACGACCGTGATCGCGAGGCACTGGTGGAGTTCATCACCGAAGTCCGCAAGCAGCTACGCGATTTCGATCCGTCGAAGGCAACGAAGAGAGGACCCAACAAGAAGAAGGCGAAGCTAGTCCTACGCAAGAAGAAGGCGAAGCGCAAAGCATGAGCCTGATCATGGTGGACCTCGAAGGTACGCTGAGTGATCACACTGATCGCTTGGCTATCCTTCAGGCTACCACGGCAGCGGACCCTCGCAATCGTGAGGCATGGAAGATCTACTACAAAGGATTGCCCGACGATCTACCTCGCCATAATGTCATGGTTGCAATCAAGGATTGGATCAAGGGTGGTAACTACATCCTCGTCTACAGCACCCGCTTCAAGAACAAGTACGCTCACGAAGAAGAGTGGCTACGTGATCACGAATTGTTCAACAGTGTGCGCCTGCGCCAACGCGATCAGTGGGAGACACGCATCGAGGGTCCCGATCTGGTTGCAGAGTGGGCAGTGCGCGACAACCCTACAATCCTGATCGATGATCGCGAAGAGGTTCGTGATAAAGTGAAGCACTGGTGTCCTCACACCGTGGTGCTGGGACCATCGGACTTCCCTTCCTAGAGGGACAACGACATGAACCTACAGTGTGAGGATGGATTCCTCTTCCACTTGTGGGGCTCGACTGGCAGCTGCTTACGCTGTGGTATTAGCGCTGGAATCGACCTCTACCTCGACCACCTCGACCGGGGAACGCTTGACGACGAGAGATCGGTGGACGCCCTGTCTGAACCTGCGTTGCTCTCGCGAGCGCGCCTTGTTGATCGCCCATCCCAATACGCGGACGACCTCCCCCAGTCTGTTGCTGCCTCTGCTGACGCATCTGCTGCATCAAACCCCGAAGGTTCTGACCGCGACCTCTCCCACCGAATCCCCCTCCCGGCATTCCTGCGCCGCCGCCACCAGCAGGATTAAATGGTATACCCTCAGGTCTGAACGGTGTTCCCGCAGTCGGTACACCACCACCCGGTGTTGCCACGAACTGACGTCCCGGCTGGACATCGGGGCGAGCACCACCGGCACCCGGTCCACCCATCCCAGGTGGACGACCAACACCGCGCAACGGCACGCCTGCCCCAGGTGGTTGAGGTCTTTGTTGGGGTCCACCACCTCCCGGTGGTTGTCCTTGACCTGGGAGTTTCTGTATCGCCTCATTCATAGCGCGTCCGATGCCTTTGAATCGACCTCCACCACCTCCACCACCCGGCACTTGACCTCGACGTAGGAACTTCTGCATCCCCATATCACTGGTCATGCCACCACCCGGAGGCTGTCCTCTTTGTTGAAACTGTTGCATTGGTGGTACACGACCTTGCCTAAGAAAGTTCAGTGCACCACCCATCTGCATCTTCACGGGTTGCTCACCAGCAGCAGCACGCACCTTCGTCAGATATCTCTGAAGCGCAACCGGAACTCGACCGGGATCGAACGCAGGTCCTGCTGGTGCAGCTTGTCGAGGAGGAGCATCACCGGAGATGAACTCACGTCCTGCGACAGGTTGGATCGTTCGCACAGGTTGTGTAGCTTCAGCCAACCCACCTTCAGGTGGTGCGGCTCCTCCAAGCAGCTCAGCTGGAGGCATCAGGTAATTTGAGTATCTTCCCGTCCCTGGAGTGTAGCCTGCAGCCAACAATGCACCACGTCGCTCTTCAGTCATCCCCTCAGGGTTGTTTTTCGATTGCATCCCCGCTTGGATGGCATACTGTGTTGGATCTCCTAAAGATGCACCCATTGTCCTTGGACCAATGATTTCAGGATCTCCTTTGGCTTGCGTGTCTACGAGATATTCATTCCATAGAGGTCCGGTAGCAGGGTCTCCGGTGAATGCTGCTGCCTGTGCAGCTGCCGTTTTAGATTCCTGTTCCCGACGTCCTTCTTGGATGAATCTCGCTATCCTACTGCCAGATCTTCGTGGTGCATCGGGCAATTTCCCTTCTTGTTTTAATCGCGCTTCCCTCATCAGACGTTTAACTATTTTCCCACCGAACTGATACCCCTTAGCTTTCTTGTCAGCAGCAACGAACTCCTTCGCCACCTTACGCGGAGGTCCCTTCATTCGATCAGGCTTCCAACCATGTGCAACCGCTCGCATGAGCTTCGCCTGTGCTGGACTTTTGGATGGCATGACTATTCCTCGACCACTTCGCCGGTCTTGCCGTCGATGGTCACGTTGTCAGGCTTGGGCTGAATCAAAGCTAAGATGCTGCTCATCACTTCGAGCTTGGTCTCATCTCGCAGTCCTAGTGGTGAGCTGTCTCCGTCACCTCCAGATACCGCAGTATGCTGACGATCTTTCCAGTTGTCTCGCTGTCGATTGGTAAGCCAGAGCTTGATAGCTGTGACGTCGGGTTTGTAATGCTTGACGGTAGGAGCACGAGTAACGTCACCGTCCCAAAAGAACAGTTTCTCTTCGTCGTGTGTGTAACCCACTGCGGATTGATAGAGGGCGGAAAGAACGGCAGCATCTGCATCGGTGTATCCATCTTCGAGTGCCTCTTTGAACAGAGGATACTGCTTCTTCCACGTCCCGATCTGACGTCGGTTGATATCGAACAGCTCTGACATCTGATCTTCATCGATGCCGCGCATAGCAATCGCTCGCACCTGCTCCAGATGTCCAGGCAAGAACAGGCGTCTGCCCTCTGCGAGGAGACGTCCTTCTCGATTGCGTACCTTGCCTCGCCTTATTCGTACTGCTGGCATTACTGCCTCCCACTCTGCAGCATTTCCTGCAACCGTGTGCTCACGTCTTCATAGGTTTCAACTGCCATCCTTCCCTGACTTCGCAGATATCCCAAGGCTTCATCTGTTGGTCCTTTGACCATGTCCTGCGTGATGTCAACACTCAGATCAATTGGATTGACACCCTGGATGGCTTGCTGCCCTAGTCCTATCATTAGTGGACGCAGCTCTTGCATGATCGCTTGTGTCATAGCAGGGTTGCCTTCAGCATGTGCCATACGAAGGAAGAGATTACGTGCAGCAGCGCTTTGAATTACGTTCGCTGTGACACCCGTGGCGATACCTCCTACTGCAGCTGTTGCCAAGTCCCATATAACCCACCCGCACCCGCAGCCATGGCTGCCGTCATCCCCGCACCTTTAATGTCCCCTGCTTGTGCAGTGAGTCGAAGATACTCCCGCGTTCCCTTGATCATCTCCTGATCTTCCGCGTTGAACATAGCCCTTATGGTTTTTTGATTCTTAGGAGCGTTGAGATAATTGAAAAACTTCTTGGGATCTGCAACCTGTGCACCCTCTGCTGTCCACCCTGCTTTCTCTAATCCTTGTGCAATGAAGCGTTGTCTTACGGCTTGCTGTCCTTGATCATCCAATCGACCTAACAGCTCGTGGATACGCGCCGTCTTACCAGAGTCGAGTACTTTGTCTACGACTCCTTCATCGATACCTCCCCGACGAAGATGTTTGCCAAGGACGATGTCAGTGATCTCGTCACCTTCACGTTGAAACGCACGTTGTATCATCTCCCCACTGGGATTTTTGTTCTTCCCCCAAAAGCGCTGCTTGATCATGCGATCAACGAAAGACCGGATAACATTTTGACCAAACTCTGTCTCGATATTGATGTTGAAATTTTTCGCAATGTTGCTGAGTGCATCAGCACGTTGAGCTGTCTGCCTAACCGCAATCCTACTTGTACCAAAAACCGGGATACGCTCAGAGATTTTGAAGAAGAGCTGCATCGGAAACGTGAGGTATTCCTTCAACGCATCCCCTGTAGTGATCTTGAACCCACGCTCATCAGCAAACTTCAGTGCTTGCATGATGTTCTTTGGAACGATATCACCGAGAGGTTTGACGAATTCTTTCGCCTTGGTCCCTAGTGCAACCACAGGCTTTGCTACTTCAGCCAATGGACCCAGTGCTGTAGCGAGCGCGACGTCTGACTCATCGAACTCACCTCCAGCTAAAGCCTGACCTGCCTGCAGTCCTGTTTCCGTTGCACCAGCAGCGAACATGCTGGAAATGATTCTCTTCCCTAAACCGCTCACCGCACCAGCCCATCGTGTGGGATGAGCGTAGGCACCGATAATCCCGATGGCCTGCATGACATCGAAGGGGCTCATCCCTGGTCTGTTGATCGCAACCTGTACACCTTCCATGCGTTCGGCAGCTTCTTCCTCTGTAATGGCTCCAGTCTCCAGCTCTTGTTGGATCGCATCACGCTTGTGCTTGTTGATCGCGGTAGGCACACCTTCAGGTGAGAGCACCACCTCAATATCGTTAGGGAAACGCTTCGTTAATTGTTGCCCCAGTTCCATCGGATCAGGTGTGGTCAGGTTGAGCCATATCTGAGTGAGATCTTCGATTTCCCTTCCGACTACCTCTTCCGCTTTTCCCAGACCCATTGCTTCCATCTCTGCTGAGACGGGATACTCGCGCTCTTCGAGCATTGCGCCGATGTTAGTCAGCTCACCCATCTCTGCTACACGCTCAGGAGTCAGCGTGGGATCAGTGGCGAACTGTGGTTGTGCAGCAATGCGTCGTTCTTTCTCAGCGAGCAGCTCTTCTAATGGGACTGCAGCTTGTGTAGGTGCAGGTGCTTGTACAGGTGCAGGTGCAGGCGCACCGGAAACTCGACGTTCCCTTTCCGCCATCAATTCTTCTAACGTAGCCATCTAAATGCCCTGCGCCGCAGCTGCTGCTTGCGCTTCTTCTATCTGACGATCAAGATCCTCTTCAGAAAGCTCTGTAAGAGATGGTGCTCCAGTTGCTCCACCCTCTGTCGGTATTGGTGGCGCTCCGCGTTCCATCTTGCGTATCCAGCTAGCTGTGGAACCTCCTGTATCGAGGTGGTCTATTTGCGCTATGTAATAGTCCCTGAGTTTCAGTTGAGCAGATTTTTTTTCTTGCAGCCACTCCATCAGTTCTGGAGGTTCAAGCGTTGTGGGTATCCCAGTAGCTAGGGCTAACTCTAACTCACCCTTTGACAAAGCACCGAACGTCGTTGCACCAATAATATCTAAGCCAAGTTCCTTCTGAATCTGATCGAGTTTAATACTGGATTCTCGAATTGAAGGGAGCATATCCTGAATGAAACCTGTCGATGCCCCCTCTGCTAAATAGTTGTATGCCTTATCGAGATTGAGTACATTTGCATTGATAGCTTGGATCGTGGTATAGGCATTATCAATCTCTCTAGAGCGAGCAGCTCCCTTCAGCTCTCCGAATTTCTTACGCTCCCCAACTTCCCCCATTGACCGACCAAGTGCCTCAGTGTAATCCTCCAGCATGGTGGTTATTGCAGCGTTCCCCACCCTCCGTGGCTTCAAACCTAAGTTGATCTCGCGTGCCAGCTTCAGGTCCTCAGGAGAAAGATGCTGACTCATCTCATCAAACATCCGCTGTGCAGATGAAGGACCCAGTGCGACTTGAGCTTTTGCAAGCTGAATGTCTTCCTTGCGTTCAGCTGCTGACACTTTTCCGATTTGACCAGCAGACTGACTCACGGACTCACCGAAACCACCTGTCCTCGTAGGTGCCAACATCCCCTGCGCAAGTGCGAGCCATCTGTCAGTGGCACTTCTAGCCTCCCTCTTCTCCTGCAATGCTGTCAGACGTGCACGCGCCTGCGCGAGACTCGACGTCGCTGCCCCAATAGGATCAGGCATCACATCTGCAATGATGTCTTCACTAACGGAACCTCCGTTGGCGAATCTCCGTGTGTTGCGTCGTAGAACATCGGAGACAATGGAACGTGACGTCGGTGTCAAAGCATCCACGTCATCGTCCCTACCGACACCCGTTAGTGCAGCGGCGAGTCCACCTTGTTGCAATCCGCCACCTCGTGTAGCCATTACGCCACCTCCCAGTATTCTTCAGGGCTGAGATCGATCACCTCTGCCGCTGCCACTAGGCCACCTTTTGCATAGCCGCGAACGTATCCGCCCCTCGCACGGAAGGGACTATCTTCACCCGTGAGCCCTCGATACGTGGCATAGCCACCAACAATCTGGGAGAGGGGTGACGGCTGATAGATACTTGCAGGTCCTCTCTGCTGAGTCTCGACCTGACGGGAGTAGGGCATACCTCGAATGATGTTGGACATGAATCCGAGTCGGTCGAAGGGTAGATCACGCTGCTCTTGGAAATCTTGATACGCGAGATCGAGACCAGCCTGACCCATCTGCTGGCGCTGTGCACCGACAGCTTCTTCCGCTGCTGCTCCACGCAGACCCATTGTCTGAGCTGCTTCCCCTAGTGCACCCAACTGTGCACCTCCTCGAAGCCCGAACTCACCCGCTCGCTGAACATCCCTGCCGAAGATGTCAGCCGCTTGCCCATAGGCTCCACCGAGTGTCGCGAGTCGTTGCTCCTCCAAGTTCTCTTGGATGTCGCGCACACCTCGCATACCGATGTCTTCCATCGAGCCTGGACCACCACGAGAGCCATACTGTCCCGCCCCTCCGAAGGTTCGTTGGAGCTGAGGTAAGAAATCCTCCGTCAACGTGCGACCGGCGAGAGACTCCTGCCGCTTGAGCACGTTCTCGATGTAGGGGTTCATGTACTGCTCGACGTTGCCCGGATCAACGAAGCTTCGTGAAGCTTGTTCGAGTCCGCCGATGGTGCCCGCAGCTGCTCCTTCCATGTAGGGTTGCCACGCTCGCGCAGCTCCCGGCACCTGACCGAATGCCTCCTCCTGCTCCCCTGTGAATCCAGCGATCCTGGGTCCACCATAGGGGATGTAGGGCTCAGCTGCCGCCGCGTTAGCGCGACCGATCATGCCCTGCGTGTAGTCGGACAGCCACTTGGGGATGTTCTCGACGGTCTGCCCGTAGGTCGTGACCGATTTCGGAGGCTTGCCCTCGAACAAGAAATCCATGAAGCCAAAGGGTGAGTCGTCACCGTTTGCCATCAGATTCTCCCTCCCGTGGCTCGTGGCACATTGTGCACGCCACCATGTTCATAGGTGCGCTTGCGCTTCATCTTCACCTTCCCACCGTGGACCTTGTTCATGTACTGGGCAGGCTCCTTCGCCTTGTGGCTGAACTTGCCCTTCCGAAGATTCTCACCCTTGTGCTTGCGCAGGTTGGATCGCATCGAGTCCAATCGTGCAGCTCCCTCGTCGCTGGAGCCATCACCCAGGAGGGCGACGGTCTCAGCGTCCATGACGTACTCGCCATCGCTCAGACGTGCCTCGATGTCGTCCGACCGTCCGGTGCCAGGACCCTTCACGTAGCGTCCCTGAGCGCTCACTGTGGGGACCGTGTTGGTGACGTCCTCATTCTGCTCCCAGTAGTCGAACTCGCCTCCCTCCTGATATCCAGGGACTCCCCCACCGTACAGCTGCGCACGCAGGTCGTCCTCTGAGAGCTGACTGATGGCACCGAGTCCGCCAGCACCGTTCACGTAGCCTCCTGTGGCCTCTGGGACGGGCTCCATGGGGAACGGATCAGGCTCTAGGAAGAGTGCCTGTCCAGAGTATGGGGCTCCAGTCTGTCCATAGGTGTAGTAGTCCTCCTCCGTGGGCAGTCCCCGGAACTGTCGGTTCATGGTGTAGAGCGGCAACGACTCACCGAAACTATCGTCGCCCCCTGCCCATTCAGGAGGACCTTCCTCCCTACGTCCCGCGCTTGAAGCCATTGCCAGGGCTCCTGCTCCAGCGATGGGACCCCACTTCTTGAGCATCTTGCCCCAGTCGATACCCGTCTTCGTCGGGTCCGTCGCTGAGGGCAGAAACGAGATCGGATCTATTCCACCTGCCCCACCACCTCCGGGGAGACCACCAGGGAACTCCGTGGTCGCACCTGGGGCATACGCTCCTGGCTGTTTAGCCACCAGACCCAAACCTTGATCCGTCGCAGCCTCCGGTGGTGCGAATGCCTGTGTGAGTGCTCCCAAACCTTGCATGACACCCGATCCAACTGCAGCAGGAGCAAAGCCCCGCACGTCCCCAGATCTAGCTGCACCCTCCACACCTTTTGCGAGAGCTTTTCCTACCCCTGCTCCAAGCTTCTGCTTCAGGGTCAGAGTCCCTGCTTCCTTCGCACCTGCCGCAGCTTTTCCAATCGCACTGCCTGCTCCAGCAGCAGCTCCCGAGATAGCTCCCAGCAGTGGTTTCTCTCCACGAGCCTGAGCAGTCATAGCACCGAGTCCAGCCTGCAATGCGATGGAGAGCCCTGTGCCAATGCCAGGGATCATGTTCAACAGCATGGGTGCCACGGTTCCGAAGACCTTGGACCCCACCACCTTCTTCACGGCACCTTTGACCTTTTTCCATGCCTTCTTGAAGAAGCCATACTCAGGCATGCCGGTGTTGGGATTGGTCTGGGGCTTGCCCCAAAGACCCTCGATGATCTTCGCTTCATCGGGAGTCACATGCATCAGGATCTCATCGTCCCCTCTGCCAGCTCGTCGGGTACGCTCAGCTGCTGCCCGTGTCGATCCACCCTTCGCTGCTTCAACCTTTCCGCCAAGGCAGTAGAGACGAAGCCCTTTGTTGGTATTCTTCTTGCCTCCTGTATCCAACGCTGCTTGGGCAGCGAGAGTGAAGAGCGTCTCCGTTCCTCCCTTCACCTTCTCGATTTTTTTAGCAGCCTTGATGACATCAGGTTCGCCACCTGCCTGCTCAAGTACTTGTGCGAGTCCACCTTGTGGCATCGTTAGTAATCCTGTGTTTGGAACAGACGTTCAGCCCATTCCTGCCATGTATCGAATCCCTCTGGGTCAGGTGCGTCCTGCCCACTCCTGTCAGGCTCGCCAAAGATCGCTCCTGCCCACTCGCGCCACTTCTCTGGGTCATCGAGGCGCGGCATGTTATCAACGTCGGTCTCAAGGAGAAGGACCATGCGATCTGCCCACGCAACCACGTCATCACCAAAGCCGCGTGGGTCGATGTGACTCATGACTCGACCCTCCCATCTGCTGGTTCGATGTGCGCGTAGGTGTCGCCATACTCGTAGTCACCTCCAGCCACATTCGACTCGAACTTGAAACTCATCAAGCGTTTGACATCCTTCAGCTTGATGGTCTCGTCCGTGCCTTCTGTAGGTGTCTCAACGAACGTGCTTGCAGGAGTAACTTCAGTCTGCGGTGCCTTCGCATTCTGCCGTCCACGCACGGTCAACGTCATGGAACCTGTCTGCACAAAATCGGGCTCGATGCGTGCAACGCGGATCTCTTTCAATGCCTGCCCCGCTTCCAGTAGATTCAGCTCATGCGTCTCGAAGAACGAGGGGATTGCGAGGATCTGAGTGCCACGGACCTTGTCCATAGCAGTCTCGTGCTGCCACAGCGTGCGACCGGATGCCAGGACTTCGTTGTCCACCATGAACGGCTTCTGATAGACCTTGGCAAACACACCTGCAGTGCGCCCCTGATCAACATCGTTAGAGTCAGGCAGTGCGGTGTCGTACCACGTCTGCTCACGCACGTTATAAACCACAGCGTGGTTGCACTCAGTCGCAGCCCCTTTCGGAAAACACCACCAAATCTCACCGAAGCGGGGCACCTTGAACCCGAACACCTTCTGCCGTGCAGAGAAATTCAGGTTGTCGAAGAAGAAGTTCAGGTTCATGTTGTTCGGCACTTCACGCACGACACCATTGAACAGCTGCCAACGATCCACTCCAGGCCAATAGTAAATACCGTCGTACTCGACCACACCCTGCGAGGACAGGATTGAAGTGTCAGTCGAGAGGACGTCAAAAGCGAAATCAGGTGGACCGCTTTGCTGGAATGTGCCACGAATGACCGAGTCGAGTCCCCACATGATCACGGCAGGACCAAAGCCTTGACCACGCAGTGGGAATCCCTTCACGATTTTCTGCATGCCCAGGTTGAATTCGATAGGAGCAGTGGACAGGTTGTTGGCAGCTGATATTCGGATGATCCCATCACTGCCAAACCCAAACAGATACTGACCACTGACGACGATGCCACCACTCAAAGGTCCAAGCGTGCCAGTGTTCCAACCAGTTTGTGCATCGACGCTCAGTCCTGTCACATCCAATGCAGTCGTCGCAGTGAGTGTGTCTATGAAAATGTTTTGCCCTACAGCGTTATCGATATCCGCTAGGTTTGCTGGAGCATGCGCGATCAATAGGTGATTGCCTGTACCAGCAGTGTCAGCAAACACAGCGAACTGCCACAGGTTGTTAACATCCGTCACGTATCCCACAGGCGTGCGAACACTGAACAAACCCAGAGTGCCATCGGAGACTTGATACTGACCCAAGCTGAGAGGATGTCCGATGTGAAGGAACTGAATGTTCTGGGAAGAGAAACTGTCCATGCCGCGTGCAACTTCAGGCACCTGATCGCTGACCTCTACATAGCCCCCCATCTTTCTCGGCTTGCCACGCTGAAAGCGACACCAACGTCCATCGACGTAGTTGTTTCCCTCGAACTTCGTGCCATCGCGCTTGATGCCCGGTGCGGATGCGAGTAGGGCAGGTGATTCAGGCATCAGAATTGAATTGCCTTGACCAAGAAACTCCAACTTGTGAGCGTAATATTCGCTGCTGTTCCCGGTGTCCCGCGATCATTGACTTGAAGTGCGTTGGTGCCAGCTTCCTGATTGACCGTTACATAGATGTTGGTGGCATCGTAGGCGACCATGTTCGTCGCTTGCGCAGGTCCTGCCGCCTCGTCTGAGCCTGCCTGTACAGGGTTAAGCAGTACCTGATCACCAATTGAATAGCCAAGCTCGCCTGTAGTGTTTTCAAGATAGAGCTGCACGATGTCGGGAAGTCCACTAAGACTATGTGCAATAGTGACCACCGAATTCACGTTGCCGTTGACTGCAGTGAGTCCCGAAGTGAAGGTGGCTGTGATTGCGGCAGGAACATCGCTCGTAGTCAGAACACGCTCGAATCCCCCACCCGTGGACTGGTTGTCAATTTCGAGTCCACCTGATGCAGCAATCAACGTGCGCAGAACTTCCAATCCGTTGAAGAACAGACCGACGTCACCGTTTCTCGTGAGCTGTATCCACGTATCTTCGACTGCACCCACGTTCGAGACCTGAGAGATCAATGCATCACCTGACTGACCAGACGCTTGCTGCAGGATGCGAATGCCCCCCTGGCTATTCAATATACGGAAGATGTGTGCGACATCCTCATTGATGTCGATCTCTGCGCCAGTCGAGAGCGTCTCGAAAACTACGACTGTGTTGTGCCTGAGCGAAATAGAACCTGCAGGAACAACGACGATTGCATTGGTACTTACCCAATCGCCTGCGGTCTTGAAGAGAACGTCACCTGTTGCCGGTGCAGGGGACGTAACATCATTCAGATCGTCCAGAGCAGCATCGAGGTTGATGGTGCGATCTGCTGCGAGACTTCCCCCTCCACTCAACCCGGTGCCTGCTGAGACCAGTCGTGATGCTGGAGGCACCTGCAGGGAAGTCTGAGCACCAGCAACAGTCGTTGCGTTCGTACCACCCTCAGCAATGGTGACCGGGACCGATATGGTACTTGCCGACACCGCAGTGACTACATCAACACCATCACAATAGAGGATCTCGCTCAGTCCTTGAGTCACCTCTGGTTCACCCACCTGTGCAGATGTACCAATGGTCAGTGCGAAAGCACCTGTCGTTTGGTTGTCCACCCAGTATTGCTGCGTAGTGCCGGGGACGACGATCTTGCGGTTGCCTGTGAGCAGTCCAGTGAATCGGTAGGAGATCCTGTTGAGGTTCGCACCGGAGAGTGTGAAGTCTCCTGAACCTGGGATCGCAATCGAGACGAAGTCGAATGCAATGACTGAGCCTGTGCTCAATCCCACCGTGAAGAAATCAGTGCCATCTGTGAAGATGAAGCACGAGTCGTTGGGATCGAGGTTGATGCTCGCCGCACCATCGATCACACCAGAAGGAGGCACGATGTTGAGTGTGCCAGTCCCAGAGTTCCTCAACAGGAAGAACCAATCGTTACCCACCGCAGCTGGAGAAGGCAAGTTGCAGGTGCCTGAACCAGCGGTGTAGATCAGACAGTCCGCTCGATCTCCATCGACCACCGTGAACGGAGTCGCTGCCTCAACAGTGGAGTCGATCATCTGGTTCAGCGTAGCGGAGATCGCTTTGATTCCTGCACCCGCTAACGGACCTGCTGTGGCGACCGATACGGTCGAGCCCATCTGGAAGACGTCCCACGTTCCTGCCTCTGTCGTGTTGTCCGTGAGGACAAACACCCACTGCTCACCAATAGCAACGGTCTGGATCGTCCCTCCAACAGCGTCACGTACTGTGTACAGGTTTGCACCGACATTATTGAACGTCGCCTTCTGACCCGTGGATGCCTGCCTCGCATCGGGCATATCGATGTTGAGCCCAATCCCAGTGTCAACGTCCATGAAATCAGCAACGACATCGATGCCAGCGATCTGTTGCTCAATCGGCCATTGCAACGTGACGTCTACAAGGGTAGTGATCGCAAGGTAACTGGTCTGCGACGGGAAGATCAGGTCGCCGCCAAAGGTTTCGGTGTATCCCATCAGACGCTACTCCTTGTGACGGATCTGTCGATGATGCGCTTCACGTCCTGCTGCTCAAGGATCGCTACGTCACGGTCGTAGATGCCTTGCCATATCGGAAGACGTTCATCGTTATTCAAAAAAGGAGCCGCTTGCGTAAGTGCACCATGCAACAGAGCATTCGGGGCAAAGTCTGTCGTCCAGTTCGTCTGGTTGGCTCCATCCAACAGCGCAGGCAGTTCCCAGTAGTTCACCTCGAACGGATATGCGAAGTCAGCGCTCGGTGCGATCAACCAGTTGAAGTAGTCGTAGTCCGCATAAAATTTCGGCTGATCCGTGAGATCCTCATCCGGCCAATACCGTCGCAGGTACTCATACACACGAGGAAACAACGGTGTGCGTATCTGTGTTGCGCCCACTCCGAAGTTGATGCTGATCGTGTCCCGCCACCTGTCAGGTTTGGGGACCACCGACTGACCTATTGTCCACGTATCCGTCACGACGTTGATGAAGCCCAGAATCTTGAGCGAGTTCGCAAGCTGACGCTCTGCGAGGTTGATCAACCGGGGCAGCTGCTCAAACACTGTGGGATCGACGGACGTACCACGCTCCAGATACTGACGCAGGTCAGTCTGCAACGAATCAAACGTCAGTGTCTCTGCCATCGTCTACGTCCTCAGGGTTGTCCTTCGGGGGTAGGTGTAGGATCGGCTTCTTCTTCCGCTTCAGGTTCAGCCTCAGGAACCGGCTCTGCTTCCGGGGTTTCTTCTTCTTCAACTTCAGCCTCCGGTTCAAGTTCTGCCTTCACAGCTTGCAGTCGATCATGTGCAGCCTGACCACGCGAACGCAAGTCATCCCACTCAGCGGATGTTGGATCTCGATTGTCAGTCACCATAGCCTCGATGGTTCCAGTGAAAGCTTTCAGATCTTCAAAGGCATCTGCACCTTCTTCGATCAAGGAGGCGAGGAGACCCAGGAGTTCAGACCCATCCCTTCCTCGAATCTTGACTCCCCCAAGAAGCGTGGAGATACCACGCAGTGCAACAAGTACTAGTTCGATTGGACTCATTCCTGTGCTCCTTTGACGCTACGAACCAGATCGCTGATGAGCGGCAACGCTCGGTCAATCCATGATTCGAGATTCGTACGTGTAGTTGAATTGTTCAATGTCGTCAGCTCGTCCACCGCATTGAGCAGTGAAGCGACGACAGGGCTCGCTCGCTCTTCAGCGTTCACTAGACCCAATCGAATGGAACGGGACAGTGCGTCGTTCTCTGCGAGATCCGCTGCCTTCTCCGCGAAGACGACGTAGGTGCCGTAGACGGCATACGCCTTTTGCTCCAGCGTCTCTGCCTTAGCAACCGGGTTGATCGACTGGCATGCAGCGGTGCCTAGAAGAACAAAGATCAGAAGTGGATAAATGCTTGTGAAGAATTCTTGTTTGTGGAATTTAACCATTGCCCGTCCCCTTCGTGAATTTGTCTTTGGGTAGGACGTAGCCTGCCATGACTGCAACGACACCTGTGATCGCAGCTTCGAGACCAACTGGTGCCGTTGACATCAGGGCAGGTGCAAAGAAGCCCAGCAGCCACATCACGATGACCGTTGCTCCTGCAGCTAACCCAACCGTTTGTATATTCGTTTGATCGTTCATTAGTCCTCCTCCACCAGCTCCCAGTGTGGGAGATCGTGAAAGCTTTGGTCGGTGAATTTCAGATCGCTATCCCAATCCCCACCCCACCGGACTGGGATTTGCAAATCGTCCGCCACCGCAAAGACGAATCCGGCAAAGAAGATGAGCCGCTCCCTATCCCAAGCCACCCCCTCTCCAGAATAATATGGTCCAACATCGACTGCTTTGGAGGGACTTGTGTTATGTCGAGAATCAGGCCATCTGAGCTTTGACCTCCCTTGACGAACCATTTCGTTTTGTCGTTCTTCATCGCGATGTCCTTCGATGATGGTGCAATCACGATGCACGAGGACCTTATGAAAAATTGCCTGCAGCTTCATGTCACAGGTATCGAGCTGACGTACAGAATTTTCCGAGAAGCTAGGCATCAGGTTCACCCTGCAATGCGCTCAGTGCTTCTTGAGAACTTTCCAATTCCAACACCAGATCCACGAGATCTTCAGCGTCATCAGCAGTCCAGTCTCCATCAGGGGGATTGTCCCGTATGAATTCCTGCTCAGCGATGCGCCTGCGCAGACTGACGATGTCTCGTTTCACGAGCACCGTGAAGGCAGCTCCAATGGGAGCCACCTCCTGCTTGATCTGCATTGAGATCTGATCGGCCATAGCGTCACTGACTGCAGTCACCAAAATCGGCTGGAGCACGAACCACAGGAACGGTAGAAGTGGAATCCACGACGCTACCGCTGCCAACGAGATCCGAACCGAGTCTTCTTTGGTGACCTTCATCATCAGTTAACCTTGTCGTCCTTCACCGGCTTGAGTCTGCGAGGTACTTTGGGGTCCTCACCCGGTGGATCAGTTGGTGGTTGATTCTCCGCAAGCTCTGGGTTCGGTGAGACGATCAACTCCCCTCGTGCAATCGCACCCAGCAAATTTTCAAGCACCCCCAGTACGCCACTCTTCGAGATGACCAGTGGCACAGCAAGATCATCGATCTTTAGCAACTGTGCGCCAGCAGACGCTGCCATCTGGACTTGAGCCGGTGTCACGTTCATGTTTGCCATTTCTAGTTCTCCTTTGGTTAGTGGTTTCTCTCGTAGCCTAAGCAGGCACCGATGAGATCGACCGTCCCGACACCCGTTGTGTTTGTCAGGTGAAACTCAATTGCGAGCCCAATCGCACTTGCCAGCGGGTTGGTCGCATCACCTACAGCAAACGAGAATGTCTGCGTGTAGATATCGCCTATGGCTAATCCATTTGCAGTTGTCACCGTCAAGGCGTCCGTCAGCTGCGTCGATGCCTTCGCAATTCCACTGGCTGTTACAAGATCGAGGGGAGCTGTGTAATCCAGCGTTAAGTCCAGCGTGTCAGCGTTGGTCTCAACTTGAGCTAGGCTCCAGATCAATACCAAGTCTGGATTGACGGTGCGATCCATGTTGAATGGCAGCGCGAAGAACGTCGAGACCAATTGGTTGGTAGCTGAGAATTGCAGTGCATCGACTGTCGGTGTCGTGCCTATCGTCACGCCTGTTGGTGCAGTCGCACCATTGCGAAACTGCTCAGCCGTGATGAGGATCTGATCCGACAGTCCTTGACTACTTATGACCTCACCAAAATTCATCTGACTGTTCCCTTATTGAATGACATTGATTGCCTGTAGATCAGCGATCAACGTGCCGAGTACATCTGCCAGTTCATCAATTGATGTCGCATTCGCATCATAGGTGCGAGTCGTTACAACATTCGTGGGTGTATAAGCTGCTGCGCTTGTGCGATCTGCAATGGTCAGCACTCGCTCGAAGCCTGCACCCGTTAACGTGTTGTTGGCAAAGAGGCCACCGAGTGCTGCCGTAGCTGTGCGTGCAACTGCAACACCTACTTCATGCAGCAGAATGCTGTTGGGACCATCGGGGTCCATGAAGATCAAAGAACGCAGAGTTCCACCCGTATCCTCTGCCAGCATGAAAATGCTACCACCATGAACAAAATTCTCTATCCGCATATCGATACTGGTGTTGTATCGAAGAGCCCCAGCTATAGTGCCGACACCATTTTGGAATTCGAGACTGACGTCTTGTGTTCCTCCTGCCGAAGGGACATTGTTAAGAAGACCAAGAATTCTCCAACCATCGAAACGTGTACCCGCACGCAGCGATCCAACCCGAAAAGCACTAAAGTCACCATCGGGGTCCGCTTCCCACAGAGTACGAATGGAAGCTCCAAGATCGCTCCCCCTGAATCTGACAGTAGATCCATCCCTCTCACTGACGAACGTCACAAGTGACGAAGTACCAGTAACCGTCAGCATGTCGGTGCCAGCACTATCTTCCATGATCAATGTGACAGCATCGACTGCGCTACCCCGAACCGCTGCACCTAGTGTCGATGTAAGAAACCTGATGGCACCAGCGTTCATCAATTGCGCCGCACCAACAGGATCGAACTCTGCCATGAGAACGTCTGCACTAGCTGCACTGCTTCCTCGAAGCCGCAGGGTTCCAGTGTCTTGGAAGAGCTTAAGAGAGAAATCATTGGTGCCTTCGAGGAATCCTATCTGCCAAATGGTTTGCGCAGACGGGTTCCTGAATGTCAGCCGTGTATCTTGGACGGAGGCATCCGTTGCAGGGTTATTGTCGAGTGGTCCAAAGATGATCGGACCCGAATTGTCAGGATCGTAAAAGAAGAGAACACGCTCGGTGCCTGCAGCATTCTCACCGACGAGTTGAACAGGCCCGCCGTGCACGAAGTTCTTTAACTCTAAGGTGGTTTGACCAACTGTTTCGTTGAACCCGACGAACATAGAAACTTCAGGAGAGGCGTTTCTATTTTGAACGCGGAAGCCACCGACCTGGGCGAAACCACCAGAGGGTTGGTTGAGGATATTCGCTTTCTGCGTAACTGCATTGATGCCAGTATCCAGCCGCATCAGGTCTTGGGTGCCACCCGGCTCACGCCAGACATGAGATAATTCTGCAGCGTCGAAATCAACTTCATAGACATCCCGTATCGTGCCTGCTGCTACTTCACCTCGCAGGATGATCTTGCCGCCATGTACCTGACTGGCGAGGAAGAGCGTGTCACCAGCAGGGTCGAACCCTACATTGGCTAGGGGTAAAAGGTTTGCGTTCTGCCATTGAGCATTCGCATCGAATGTCCCACCCGGCACCGTTGGATCGTCAGTGCTCGTGCCAATGAATACACCTGCGAAGAGATCGGCAGTCGTAAGCACTCGCTCAAAGCCTGCACCCGTGCTGGTGTTGTTAGCTTCTGCTCCGCCAGATGCTGCAGGCAATGTACGGAAGACTTCGACCGTCGCTTGATGTAGTTTCACATCCGCTGCAGGGTCGATGAGAATCCCTGGTGTATCCAACCAATCGCCTGCTGACTTGTAGAGAACAGCTCCCGTTGCTGGTGCCGTCAGCGTGACATCAGTCAAGTCGCCCAGTGCAGGTGTAACCGAAATATCAGCAACCGTCAGAACACGTTCGAGCCCTGCACCTGTGAGCAGGTTGTTGGCAAGCAGTCCACCCGCAGCTGCAGCGATTGTTTCGACTAGAACAGTGCCATCACGGATCGCAATTTGGTGGAAGCCACCCTCTGCATCATTTGACCAGATGAAGTTGTCGCCTGCAGGATCGAAACCAAAGACACCCGTTTGCAGAGCGTTCGCGTTCTGCCATAAGAGTCTGCCATCGAAGGTCCCCGCTCCAATGGAAGGATCATCTGTACTCGTGCCCGTGATGACGAGAGATGTCACAGAGATAGTGAGATCGTCTGCAGCAACTCTTCGACTAACGACTACTCCACCTTCCGTAGCCTCCACCTCGAAGAATGTGGTGGAACCAACCAGTGGGAGAGTGGCAAAGGGCAGATCTGAGATTTGTACGTTAGCCATTATTAACTCTCTGAAATTGGTCCCAGTGAACTGCTCTCAAGCTGACGCAAGTCACCCCCCGCTGTTATGCGAGGGTTACCACCGACAGTGGAGCGAATGCCAAACAGAGCAACTGTGTTTTCACCACCAGCAGTCAGCGGCTCATCAGGTCGATAGAATGGCAGCGTCACATCCTCTGTGCGCCGTGCAGGCAATCGATACGGATCGTAGTCGTCCAAATCATCGAGACAGACTTTGAGCCCAGGCGAGTTCGGGTCCGAGTAAAGATCCTCCAGGCTGAACTTACGCCAGCAACGTGCACACACTCCGATGCCGTATGTCGATCTGCCTGTTGGGTCAATGAAGATTGGCATACCTACCTCGTGTACGGTGAGATGTTCGGACGCAGAAACGTATCAGCACCATCTCCCTCACCTGTCCAAGCATCAGATAGGTAAAGAGCTGCATCGGCATCGATGATCGGGATCAGCTCGACATTCACTTCCTTGATCTCGCGTGCAAGATGTGAAGCTAAGCTACACACGATGGCGAGATACCAACGATCAGGAACCTGCAGCTCATCTGTCAGCTCACCGACGTCCTGCATCTGGCTCTGCACGAAACCAGTGATCTGTGCGAACGTGAACTGGAACTCAGGGCTCGGCCAGATCTCCAGCTCAGGGATCGTGCGTTGTCGGTCGTACCAGAGCTGCGTCGGTCGCCCCAGGTTTGTCTTGTCAGGAAGGTTCGAGTAATCCGTCCTATTCAGCGTGTGATAGAACGGGATCTCTTGCGGGGTGTCCTGATACACCAGCTCCAGCACGTCGAGCACCGTGGTGCCGGTCGCACGCAATCGGTAGCCATCGAATGCGGTGACACCCTGCACGTCGATCCACAGCCACTCACCCGCGACCATAGCCTGAGCTGTGCGTGTGATGAGCGCAGTGCTCGTCACGAAGTTGTCGTTCGTCGCCTCGATGACGAAGTCCCAGCTGGCAGTGACCGTTGGCAGGATTCCAAAGGTCCTGATGGCTGTCGCTGACTCAAGTGCCATCGTGATCGTGCCCAGCGTTGACGTCTGGGTGCACGCAGTCGTCACGTCACCATCGAACGCATTGTCAGCTACACCTTCCGTGGCACTGGCAGTCCCAGTGATCCGAGTCTGAGTGCGCAGGTTGATATCGAGGATGTCCTCCGTGCCCAGAGGCAGAGGCACCGTCTGCTCAGCTTCGTATATAGGCAGGATGATCGGCTGAACATTCCAAAGTTTGATGCCTTTGTTGACCAACGTCATGCAGAACAGCCACATCAAATCGAGAGCCGTGTCGATGTGCTCTACGGTGATCTCCTGTGGGACCATCTTGCAGCGTCTAAACGCATGATCGATGATCTGCTGATTCAGAAAAATCGTACTGCCAATTGTCCCTGACGTTGCCATCGTCTACCCCCGCTTTCTCCTTCCACCTCTCGCAGCAGTGACAGGACCACCGACTGCAGCCTCCACTGCATCTGGATCGATCTTCGCTGCCTTGAAAGGCAAACCGTAATGCTGACGCTTGCCTCGCTCCGATCCCGGTGCCGCCTTTGCCTTAGCCTTTGGAGCTGCTGCCTTAGGTTGGGGCTTCGGCTTGTACTTCGGTGCAGGAGGCAAACTGATGTCTATCTCCCTTCGTGACATAGCACCGAAGGTCGATGGTGTCCGCGTCGTCTGTGTGTTAGCTCGCAGAGCTGCCGTTGCTTCATCCAGAACCTTGCGTTGACGACCAGCGCGATTCAACAGCTTGTCAGCTGTGTCCCGCGCCGCGCCCTTTCCCAAGATTTCTACCGCCCCTCCATTGGCGTATGCAGCGAGACCACCCCGTGCCTTCACGCCTTTCGGCATGCCTTTGCCCGATGCTTTACGACGCTGTGCAGCTTTCTTCTTGCCACCAGTTCCACGAGCTGTCTCTAACACTCGCACCTGACGCACCTTGCCACCGTAGTTGAACCGTGGACGACGTTCCTTCCGTGGACCAGACTCCTTGTCACGCTGGCTCGCTTCGTTGACAACTGGAAAGTTGGCGTGATCCATCGTGTCCTGTTTGCCACGGGTCTGCACGAACTCCGCAGAGGTGTTCTTGACGGTGCCTCCGTAGGCATAGCCCATCTTCGCGCCTTCGGCTTTGAGCTTGTCGTGCACAGAGCCACCTTCGGCGTAATCCATCTTGCCGCCGTGTCCCTTCTTCGCACTCTTTGCAGCGTAGTGCTCCTGCTCACCTTGCTGAGGCATTGACTTGCCCCTTCGTGGAGTCGTTACCCCCACAGTACCTCCACGAGCTTTGACACCTTTCGGCATCCCCTTCTTGGAGTCACCCAGGTAACCACCACGAGCAGCTCCAGGCCCAGGTGCACGAGGCTTCTGCGCAGCCGCTTTGACTGGATCTTTCTTGACGCGACCACCACGGTAGTAACCGCGCACATTGTGTTTGCCTGCAGAGCCAGTGAATCCTTGCTCCGAAGGGAACTCGAATTCTTTGACGTAAGTCAGTCCCACGTTCTTAGTCATCCTCTCTCTCTCCTATGTAAGCATTACCCTTCGTTCGCGGTAAGTGATGTTCAATATCGGTCCATCGACAAGACCCGGAAAGAAATTGCTGCGCCAGATTCGGCTGAGCAGCGGGTCAGTCTGAGTTCGATCAACACTGATGATGATGCCAGCGTCAGCCGTGTAACCCGGATCTTGAATCTGTGCTTGAACGAGCGCTGTGATGTCTGGAGTGGAATAGGTGACACCAGTCACGAAGGGAGGCATGTCCCAGTCAGTGTCTGCCGCCACGCGAGGCGATCCCACCGTATGCCATTGGTTCGCGTCTACGCTACCGGGACCGTTCTGCCAATCGTTACCCAACCCTTCGCCAAAATGATAAAGCTGACCGTCTTGAAGGAACTGGTTCAGGTGCCCAATTATGATGCGGTTGGGAACGCTGGTCGGATACTCCACGTCGATGACGAGAAAATAGTCCTGTCCAGTTACCAGCACCGGGTTGCCTGGGTAGAAGAAAATGATCCCGCTGAGTGCCGTGGTCGATAGGGTACTAGCCGCGACAGGCGTACTAAGACCGTCAACGATAGTGATACCGTCTGGAATAGTAACTCCTCGATCAGTTGTGACACCTTGAATGCTACAAGTGATGTTGCCCGGAGGATTGCCGAATCGCTGCATCTGGTATGAGATGAAGGAGACCGCATTATTACCTGAATCTAAGACAGTGATCTTCTGTGCCATCCGTTCTCGGTTAGCACCCGAACCTCCCAGCACAGTGAACGCATTCATTTCCCAATCCGCATTACCAACAGCGAACCCAATCGGCTGCGCAATGAAAGTGAACGTGGTTGAGACAACCGCGATCTCTTGATTCGACCACATGTCTCTGCGCCAGCCTGTAAACGGAATGAACGGCGTTTGGTACGGGTCTAAGAGTTGGCTACCATCTGATCGTTCCGGCGCATTGATCGTAGTTGTGTGAGTGCCAGCCCCCGAATTGGAATGCGCTATGACATCCATCGTTGCAGATTCTATGGTTGCCCCCGGAGGAATTTGTGTATCGAACATGTTCACCGGCTGCGCTTGCAATCCAATGAAAAAGTTACCCTGAATCTGACGAGGTATTTGGAATGGGGGTCCAACGAACGTAAGGTTTTTGCCTTGGAATACATGCGTCCAAGTAGCCCAGTAATCATTATCTTCCTGAAAAGATTCTGTTATTAGAGCCATTACGATTCCCTCACCGGGAATGGCTTATCCGGTGGCAAAAGATCGACAGCTCGCAAAGTCTCCGCTCTCGACGGATCGTCTGACTTCAAACCCAGTCTCCGAAAAGCCCCAGCGTCAGCGACTACATCAGGAACGCGGTCGGGCAACCGGGAGTCCTTAACAAAGTCTACGGCTTCTTCACGAGTGGGCATTAGCTGTACACCAGAGACACGTTGACCTCGTCTGGATTATCGGTGACGGCAGTGAACTCTACCCATATCCAACTTCCGGCTGGTATGACGGCATTGTCGAATGACGTAATTTCTTGCCCGCTCGTTGTGCTGGTCACGACTGTTCCCGCATTGATAACGCTGGTGCCAGCTACACTTCTATCAGCATCGAACCTCACAAAAACTGTTACGTTGGTGGTGCCTTGCAGAACAAAGTTTAACTGCTGAACAGTTATCTCTACGGGAGTAAAAAACAGAGTGAAGTTGTCGAGCAGTACAGGACATTCAACAGTGATCCCTACCCGCTGGTCAGCACTACCCTCAGCTGAGCTGGAGGACTCCAGTGTTGGGTCCCACTCCAGTGTCCGTTTTTCGTCTGTTGGGATACCAGCCACTAGCGAGAAATCTCCTGATACGTGTAGTAAGCGTCGATGAAGAAATCACGAACAGTCGTTCCTGCCAACTTCATGATGTGCGTGTTGTAGAAGTTATTGAAACCCGTGCCAGACGGAATGTTGGCGGCGACCGCTAAAGTGCCGACCGAAACAGTGTCGATAAAGAATTCCACTGAGGTCCCGGCAGCGTTGACCTCAAACTCCAAGTAGTACCAAGTGTCCACGGTCACCGTGATGGCTGTGTCGAGCGATGACTCTGCCGCAGCATCCGTGATGCCCTGCCATCGACCACCGTTCTGGTCGAACTGATACTCGAAGCCCACACCGAAGTCGATGGTGTTGGGTAGGCTGATGCTGAAAAGGCCAGCGCGGAGAACGTACTCTTGAACAGCATCCGAAAGCGATGACGGTGTTAGCACCCACGTCCCGACTCGTGTGATGCCACCGACCCCGATGTTAAAGGAGCCCGGTCTGCCAATGACAAACACTCGACCAGCAGCAGTCGTCCCGGTACGCAGACCCCAGATTCCTGGGTGATCATCTTGGATGCCTAACGGACTAAAGATCGTCGCACCGGCACCTGCCGTTACTGCCTGGACTCCCTCCGCAATGGTGGAGCCAATGGTGAAGTCAGACGACACCAGCGACCGAGTTCCCATTGCCTCAAACCAAGCTCTCTGAGGCGAAGGCGCGACGGGATCGGCTTCCCAATCGTAATCGTAGTTGTCAGGGGATTGCTTGGTGAGCTGCGTTCCCGTAGCACCATCGTCAGGGATCTGTATCGCAACGATCCCTGAAAACCCCAGACCAGATTGTGCCGTCAAGGGCTACCCCAGGATCGTATCGATCTGCTCGCGCACTGTTGCGAGCTTAGACTTCTCGTCCAGAAGTAGTTGTTCACGTTCATGGAGGTCAAGCTGAAGTTTATTCAGTGCCTCCCGCTCTGCCGTCGAAGCTACTTGCGTCCCTTGTAGGTCTGCATGGAGCTGCGCTGCTTCGCTCTTCATCGTGGTAGCGTCCGCTACAGTGTCCCGTGCACGCGCAACTACTGCGTCAGCCTCTAACAGTAAACCTTCAGCCGTTTCACGGGCTCGGCTCACTATGTCAGCGGCTTCACGCTTCGCCTTCGCAGTGATCTCCTCACAATGCGTTCGAGTCTCATTGGTGATTCGATCTTGCTCATCTCTCTCCGTAGCTGCCTGCGCACGCAACTGTGCGATCTCGTTAGCGGGACCAACGAGCGCGACTGCTGCACGCGCCCGTTCCTCAGCTTGTTGGAGATCATTGAGTTTCTTCGCCAGTCGTGGCGAGTCTTCGAGAATGTAGGCAGGGATCGTGACCATACCGGCTCCACGAGAACCAGCCATATCTCCACCAGCAATGCTTTCGCTCATGCTGCTATCCCCGCTTGAACCAGGGTGAAGTCAACCTCACCTACCCCGGAGTTGGTGAATAGACGCACCGCACGAGGTGGGAAGGCAAGGTTGCCATCTCCATTGGCGACTACATTCACCAACGTCGGATGGTCGAACCACACCAAGATGACCGAAGGATCTTGCCAGGGGTCATCTTG
>Ga0255057_10000116_pt1 | contig 42576 bp, 40 predicted proteins | sample Cases_109_6_MG_FD_189022 | JGI IMG/M metagenome (GOLD analysis project Ga0255057, IMG submission 189022) | Seawater microbial communities from Amundsen Gulf, Northwest Territories, Canada - Cases_109_6 | ecosystem: Environmental > Aquatic > Marine > Gulf | place: Canada: Northwest Territories... | reverse complement strand
GCGGTGCCGCCCTTGACGCGGCAAGCCGTGGTCTGACTGTCGGCCTCATCGAGCAACGAGATTACGCGTCGGGCACCTCGAGTCGATCGTCGAAGTTGTTCCACGGCGGCCTCCGCTATCTCGAACAACTCAATTTCGGTCTCGTCAGCGAGGCGCTTGGCGAGCGAAATCTGATGCTGAAAACAATCTGCCCTCACTTGACCAGGCCAGTCTCCTTCGTCTACCCCCTGAAACATCGAATCTGGGAACGCCCGTACGTCGGCGCCGGAGTGTTCCTATACGACCTAATGGCAAAGAGATCGGGAAGCCCGCTTCCTCGTCATGAGCACATATCCAAGTCTCGGTTGGAAGAGATCGCCCCGGCAATCGACAGGTCCAAGTTCCACGGTGCGATCCGCTACTGGGATGCTCAGGTGGATGATGCCCGCCACACCATGATGGTGGCTCGGACCGCTGCCGCTCACGGCGCAGCGCTGGCTACTAGCACGCGCTTAGTTGGGCTCGAGGCCACCAGCGCAGGGGTTCGGGTCTCGGCTCTTGACCTCGAGTCGGGGAATTCCCTAACAGTCACGGCCAAATCGGTCATCAACGCTACCGGGGTCTGGAGTGACGACATCCAGGCTCTCGCTGGGAGCGACGGTCTCGATGTGGAGGCTTCAAAGGGTGTTCACCTCGTGGTGCCGAAGGATCGGATTGACTCGGAAACCGGAATGATCCTGCGCACAAAGATGAGTGTCCTCTTCGTCATCCCATGGGACAACCACTGGATCATCGGTACAACCGACACTCCATGGTCGTTGCATCGCTCTCATCCCGCTGCGAGCAAAACCGACATCGATTACGTGCTCGAATGGATCAACACAGTTCTGGCCCAACCGCTCCGATCCAGTGACATCGTCGGGATTTATGCCGGGTTGCGGCCTCTTCTGTCCGGAGAATCCGAAGAGACCTCCAAGCTCGGCCGTGAGCACGCCGTCATCGACGACGGGCATGGGCTGATCTCTGTGGCCGGAGGCAAATACACGACATACCGACTAATGGCCAAAGACGCCGTCGATGCGGCAACACGCTATATCGCGGGCAGGGTCAACGAGTCACACACCGCCGAGCTTCCCCTGGTCGGCGCCGACTCCTACCGCTGGGCCCGCGGTGAGCCACTTCCGCCAGACGTGGACGAGGACACCCATGTTCGACTCTTGGGCCGATACGGATCGCTGTCTCAAGAGATCTATGCCCTTCTTGAAGACCGACCCGAGCTGAGAGATCGGGTTTCGGAGGAGCGCTACATGGGTGCCGAGATCGTTTACGCCGCCACCCACGAAGGTGCCCTCCATCTCGATGACTTCCTCACCCGACGCACACGCATCTCCATCGAGGCCCGACACCGCGGAACCCGGGCAGCCGTGCCGGTAAGCAAGCTCATTGCGCCACATTTGGGCTGGGACGAAGCCACACAAACACGCGAAATCGAGCACTACCGAGCCCGTGTCAACGCTGAGCGAGACTCCCAGCTGCAACCCGACGATCGAACTGCGGACGCCGCCAGGATGGGAGCTCCCGATGTCCGCACCCGCTCCTAGCCCCCGACCTCGTTTTCGTCGGGCAAGGCTTCGAGGTCAAATTGCTTCTTGCATTCCAGAGAATCCAACCCACACCCCTAGAAACCTCCTCGGCTGCCTGAATCGACCACCGAATCTGAGGGTTTGCCCACCAGCAAGCCTTACAACCGACATTGACGGATTGGAAAGGCGCGACTTATGCGAGTCGAGGACTTATTCGTCGTGGCCCATCACATCTCGCAGGCGCCGGGTGTCGGCGTCTGTCCATCCTTTGGGAGCGGACAGCGCCGCCCAACCGTCCACAACATTGGCGCCGTACAAGTGACCGTGACCGGCTGGGACGCCGGCCGAGAAAGCCAAGTCGCCGGCCATCTGCCAAAAGGTGAGTAGCGGCAACCACATCATGTCCGGGGTTACGTCGGGTCCACGGGGATCGGCCAGCCAATCGGGCGGTGAGTAAATCACGGCCGGATTCGAATAGGTGACCGGATCAGACGAGTTCGACAGATAGACGATGCCAGGCGACAACCACGGAGCGGTCGGCTGGGACAGGTCGTCTGTCAGGACTGCGAAGCGAACCTCCTGCCCACTCCGGTAGACGGCACGCCACTCGGGGCTGCCTTCATCGCGGTTTTCCGATCCGTAGCCGGTTTAGTGGTGGGTAACGTGGAAATCTGATGCCTGAAGCCAACTATGTGCAGCTTCCCGATGGCAGGCAGATCGGGTTTCAGGAGTACGGAGATCGCGAAGGCGTCCCGGTCTTCTTCTTTCACGGTTGGATCGGCTCGCGACTCGATTTCGCCCCCAACGATGTCATCGCCCGTGACCTCGGGGTGCGGGTTATCGCGGTTGATCGGCCCGGCTGTGGGGCCTCGGATTTCAAGGAGGATCGGCGTCTGCTGGACTGGCCAGATGACGTGTCGGAGCTGGCCGACGCCCTCGGATTCGACAAGTTCGCGGTTTGCGGTCACTCATTTGGCGGGCCGTACGTAGCTGCTTGTGCTTATCAACTTGCTAACCGGGTCACCTCGGCGGCCATTGTTGCCGGCATCTCACCACTTTCATTCAAGGGGGCAACCCGGGGGATTGCCGGAGTTCGTCCGCCTTGCACTCTGGCTCGGTGGGACCGCTCCGGTAATGACCCGCCCCTATGTTTCCTTGATGGCGAGAATGGTCAAGAACCCGGACTCGATCGCGAAGGGGATCGGTTCCCTCTTGCCCGACGATGAGTTGGCTCTGTTGGACACCCCACGGTTTGACGGGTTCTTCGATAACTTCGGAGAGATGGTCAAGAACGGGTCGCAAGGTGCCTACTGGGACGCGCGAGCCTTCCTCGGGGAGTGGGGATTCGACTGTGCAGACATCGAGATTCCTGTCTCCCTGTTCTATGGCACTGTCGATCAGAACGTGCCAATCCAAATGGGTGAGTACTACCGGGACGCAATACCCGATGCGGAGGCGACCTTCTACGAAGGAGAAGGTCACTTCATCATGTACTCCCGCGCCGACGAGATCCTGAGCAGCCTGCTCAACGCCAGGTAGTGCATTATGGGCCGTCATCCGCGGTTGATGAGAGCGGTCCCAGCTGAGATTGAACATCAGATCGGCGCCAACGTGCCGGGTCTTGTGCTGGCCATCGTCCAGCGCGACGAGTTAGTGGTCTCCGAAGCTTGGGGTGTCGCCGATATCCGATCCGGCGCTCCGATGACACCCGATACCGCATGCAACTGGTTCTCAATGACCAAGCCCGCAACAGCGACCCTCGCATTTCAATTGGCGGAGCAGCGTCTCCTGGACTTGGACGCACCGGTCCAGGACTACTACCAGCCGTTCACATTCACCCACCCAGCGCGCGATCAAAGACGGCCACAGTTCGACATCTCCTGTGGATCGTAAGGGTCAACTCCAGCGTATGACCATCGCGCCGATGGTGAACAGGATGAGCAAAGTGTCGACGGTGCCCCACATTGCCAACTTGGTGGTCGCCTTCTTGATCCGGTTGTGATCACCCGATTCGATTGCCTCTGCCGCCGCCTTGCCAACTGGCGTGAATACAAAGATCCCGAGGATCGCGCCCACGACGATTACGACGAACCCGATGGTCACAAATCTGGTGCCAAATCCAAATGCTTCGACCCGTAGGACCATCCAGATACCGGTGATAAGGATCAGGATGGAAGCTGGCATATAGAGCTTCCTGCTCAGTCCGGCGCCTACTCGATACCAGCCGGCCACTGCATCGACACCCTGTTTGGCCATCATCGGTGGTACCACCGCCTGCATGACGTTGGCGCCCAACCATGTGCTTGCGGCGGCAATGTGGACGATGAGGAGAAGGTTGTTGACGTCCATGATGAGGGAACCGTAGCCCCGATATTCTCATTCGCCGGCGCCAGTCGTACGATCGTTTCCCGTGGCCAGCAAACAAGACGCTCCGGGATGTCGAGACGCAGCAATCGCTACTTCCTTCCTCCTGGGGTTCGCCGTCATCTTCATGGCCGTAGGCATCACACTGACCAACCAGACCGACTGCACCGGCGCCTGCGAAACACTCGGACTGACCCTCCTCTACGCCGGTGGTCCCATCTCAGCTGCATTTGGAGTCTTCTTCGGCGGGGTATGGGTGGCCTGGCCGCTCGAGGTAACCCTCTGGGTGGTCCTTGGATTTCTCACGGCCAGGTGGGCAGAACAACGAGGACGGGGTGTGCTTGGTGTCGCCCTGGTGATCCTGATAATCGCCCTGATCTACGGACTAGTCCTCTCGCAATTCGTTGAAATAGCTATTTAGAAAACCACCCAGTCTCTTACCGTGACAGTCGAATGCAAAGAGTGACACTTTTCCACACCAGCAAGATCCGTCTCGTGGGGCTGGGCCTGGCAGCGGCGCTCCTCATCGCCGCTGCCGGGAACTCGGTCGCAACTTTCCAGGCGGCCACACCGGGATCAGACCTGAGGCCGGTTGGTGGCGCCGAGGCAGTCATCGACCTGATTCAAGGGAACAAGACAATTCTGTGGAGTTCCCTGACGGGGAGTGTCACCAACATCCGGACGGTGGGCTGGCCGACAGATGACGGCACTCACCAGCTGGGGGGCGCCTTGACACTGGTCCGTCCCACAGACGGTGAGGTTGGCATCGTCAACTTTGGTGAGAAACCAATGTCGATGACCTTCAACATCGACGACTAAACCCTTCCAAAACCTCGTTCTGTGAAGATTTACTGGGCCTATAGCCGCAAAAGCCTTCACAGAAAGGTGTCTGAACCAGAAAACGGCCACGAAAGGTGACCTCGGGTCACGGATGCGGTCAGACGGCCACGCTTGCGGTCAGACGGCTACGTATGAGGTGAGGTCGGCTTCATCAAACGGCCCCACCGCACCAATCATCCGTGTCTCCTCACCAAACATGTCGCCGGCAACAGCCTTCACCTGATCGAGATCGATCGACTCCAGCTTGGCGAGTCGCTCGTCAACCGAAAGATGGGGCATCCCGGTCATCTCATCCCGCCCCAGTCTGACCATCCGACTATTGGGGTCCTCCATCGATAGCGCCAGCCCGCCGCGCATAGAGCCTTTGGCCCGCTCCAGCTCCTCTGAAGTGATGCCTTCGGCCACCACTTTCGCCAACTCCTCACGGATGACGTTCATCGCTGTTTCCGTCTGGCTTGGTGTTGTGCCCACATACACGCCCCACGCACCATTGTCGGCGTATGCAAGTTTGAAGGCGTATATGGCATAGGCAAGCCCACGCTCCTCGCGCACCTCGCGAAAGAGACGCGACGACATCCCCGAGCCCAGCACATGATTGAGGATTTCGAAGGCCCATCGACGTTCGTCGGAACGGTTAAGTCCATGACCTCCGAGGATGATGTGAGCCTGTTCGGTGTCGCGGCGTGTCACATGAATCTTCGAGACCGCCTGGGCCTGGCTGTGATCGTGATCCACACCATCACCGGACCATTCACCAAACCGTTCGCCGATCATCTCGACAAGTTCGTCATGGTCGACAGATCCGGCGGCAGCCACCACCAACGATCCGGCTCCATAACGACGCCCCCAGTATTCGGCGATCTCGTCACGAGATACGCCCCTGATTGAATCCCGAGTGCCGAGCACCGGGTCTTCGAGGTCGTGGTTGGCGAACACCGCAGTGGTGAACCTTTCAAAGGCAACATCATTTGGGTCGTCTTCGTACATGTTGATCTCTTCGATGACAACCTGCCGCTCGGCGGCGATTTCGTTGGGGCGAAAGGCCGGTCGCTGAATGATCTCGGAGAGGATGTCTAACCCGGTGGGCAATTCCTGGTCGAGAAGCCGAGCCCAATAACAAGTGGCCTCCTTCGAAGTGAAGGCATTGGATTCGGCGCCGATGGCATCAAAGGTCTCAGATACCTCCCTTGCGGACAATTTCTCAGAGCCTTTGAAAAGAAGGTGCTCGAGGAAGTGAGAGACCCCGGATTCGTTGGCATTCTCGTCTCGGCTTCCGGTGTCGACCCAGCAGCCGATCGCCACTGAACGCAGCGAAGGCATCGACTCGGAGACGATACGGAGACCGTTGGGAAGTGTTGTCAGGTCGTAGTGCACGTTGGAAGCGTATTACGCCCCGATGCCTGTGCACATCGGGCCTCTGTTATCACTCGCTGCACACGGTGTGCTAACGCTTCACCGTTGAGAAATCACTGGTCAACAGAGTCGCCCACATGTCGATTCCGTACCAGAGATTGGCGATCCGCAAGTTCTCATTGGGAGCATGCTGGTTGTTGTCATGATTCGCAATCGGCAGGATGGCGACGGGTGCCTCGAGGATGTCTTCAAAAAGGTAGAGCGGGATCGAACCCCCGAAAGTGGGCAGCGCGACTACGTCTTCACCGCTGGCGACCTCACAGACTTCGAGGAGCCCCTCTGCAAGGGGAGAGGACATGGGAACCCTCACCGCTCGGTAGCCAGGACCGCGACTCATCTTGGCCAAGTGTCGGTTGTCGCGTCGCTCCTCGGAGGTTGGCTCCCGATCGAGGACCAAATATCCCTCCCCAGCCAATCGAGCCTCAACACGCTCGAGCATCGTCTCGGGATCGTCCCCGGCTGCGAGACGGATATCGATCGACGCTGTTGCCTCAGCCGGAATCACGTTCCTGGCGTCTTCACCAACCGCTGCCGCCTCGAAACCACGGATGTTGAAAGTTGGCAACATGAGGCGCTCGGCGTAGCTGGCATCTTCCACTTCGGGGCCACCAAATCCGAGTTCCTCGCGGAGTCGATCTTCCACAGGTGGAAGATCGTCGATGGCTTCCTTGTCGGCTTCTGATATCGGCCAGGTGTCGTCATAGAAGCCTTCGATGGTGACCATTCCGCCGTCGTCCTTGCAACCGGCCAGGAACGACGCCAACTCAAGAGCTGGGTTCGGAACCCAATTCCCGTAGTGCCCTGAGTGCAATTCGCGGGCCGGCCCATAGAAGGTGAGATCGAAACCCGAATAGCCACGCACGCCAAAGGCCACCTGAGGCGCCCGTGTTTGATGAACCGGGCCGTCGCATAGGAGCCAAGCATCGGCGTTGAGGCTGGTAGCAAGGTGCTCCATATAGCGCCCCAGGTTCGGGCTTCCGGACTCTTCCTCGCTTTCGAACAAGAAGACCAGGTCGACCGTCCTCTCCATGTCTCCAAGCGCCTCGAGAGCCGCTGTTATGGCGATGAACGGAGCCTTGTCATCGGAGGCACCTCGGGCATAGATCCTCCATTCCGGATCGATGACATCGCCTTGCCCGGGGAACTGAATCACCTCTCCCCCCTCATGCCAAGGCCCAGAGGTCAAGGTGGCCGAGAACGGAGCTGAGACCCAGTTGTCGGGATCGACGGGCTGACCGTCGTAGTGGACATACACCCCGAGAGTGGCGGTCGGATTGGGCGAGCGGAGCGCACCAACTACAACTGGACCGGCGCCGGGAAGTTCGACGATCTCCATGGAGGCACCTTGGGCTTCAAAAAGGCGGACCAACTCCTCGGCGTTGCGACGCAGGTCGTCGACTGACCCAGTCACGTTGGGCAATTCGAGCAGGACAGAGAAGTCGCGCAGCACCTCCCATCCATGAGCACTCTTGTGGGCGGAGGCAGCGGCAAGGGCCGTCGTTGATGTCATGGTGCAATCGTAGGGATCCGGCCTTGACAACTCATGAGACAATGGTCGACGTATGCGTGGACGAGACCAGACCTTCCTTGCCGATCTGATTGGCCCCGAAGACCGTGCCATCGAAGCCGTTGTAAGCCGTTATCAGAAGGTGGCCCCAGCTGTCACTCGGCTGGCGAGGAGCCTGTCCGACAATCCCAACCTCCGGGTTCGTCTCGGTTCAGAATCGGCAGCTTCCGAGGACGAGATCGTTTGTGATCCCCGAATCTTTCAAGCTGCATATCACCGCAACGCACCGGTCACGCCCGATGAGGTAGCACTGGCATCGGCTCTTCATGAGGTAATGCATCTTGTCTCAACCAATCTCGACGAGGTGCGAGAGCTCCCCGACGGCTGGCCGATCGAGGGGCCGATTGCCGAAGGCGTCGAACTCGACCTGTTGACCGCACTCGAACGCACTGAGAGACCGGTCGCCGAAGTCCTCTTCTTCAGCCTCGAGGACGCCCGCCAGGAGAAACAAGGCCTGGCGACCTATCCGGGAGCCCGGTCGGTGCTTGACGACCTCTACCTCTCCTCCCTCGGACAGGCTATTGCCAAGTCGGGTGCGCTGAGTCAATACGTTCTGGGTTGCTTCCTTCTCACCGGCGGCTACGTCGAGCGGGAGGTTCTGGAAACCCGGTTCGAGGCCCGGGCAGCGGTGGCAATCGACGATGCCGTCGAACACTGCAAGATGGCGGCAGAGACCGACGACCCTTGGTACGTAGCCCAACTTGCATTGGAGCTAGAGGCGATCGCTCGTGTGCATGGACTCATCACCGAAGTCTCCGACAAAGCAACAAATGCCCAACGGAAACTGGCATCTGACGACGACGCCGAGAAGGCGGCCTCCGGGGTCGACGCGGTGCGAATGGTTTCTCCGATTGTTTCTGATGCCGAGTCGTATCAAGACACAAAGCGCGCTGCCGAATCGCGCTCAGGGTTGTCGGACCGCAAAGGCGCCTCTGAGCTGGCCGGCGATGAATCGACCGAACAGTTGCTCCGGGTCAGCCAGGCTCCGGACGTCTACCTCCCAACGGGTCAGGGCGGGAAGCTTCTGGTGACGCCGATTCCCGCTGCTTTCTCGAACTTCGGGCCACAGGGTCTGGAGGCCCTAAACGCCGCAGCGAAAAAGTGGGATGTAGCGCAGCGTCGAGTGTCTGGCGAGCTTTTCCCACTCTTCGCCGCCAACCAGCGTCGTGGGCTTCGCTCGGGTTTCGACCAAGGTGACGTCTCGCCCCACGCCGCGCTGTTTATCGGTGCCGGTCTGTACCAGCGTCTTTATGAGCGCAGAGCCGCGCGGACCCGTCGACGCTACGCGGTCTCACTTCTCGTCGACGCATCAGCCTCGATGCTCAGCCCGGGGCGTAGCCAGGGACGGGGCACAACCTGGGCACTGTCTGCGGCACTGCTGGGGGCCTGGACGATGGCCCGCCTTTGTGACGAGCTTCAGATCGATTTCGAAGTTGCTCTCTTCAACCGGGGCTTCGCCGCCCGTCCCCACGACACGGAGAGCAGCTTTCGGGCTGCTCGATCCGCTGCCACGGCAGGTCTGAGGCAGACCCAAGGGTCCGCAGCCGACCGTCTGACGACAACGGTCAATCACTACCTAGTGAAGTCTTTCGATCGCCGGTGGCGCGACGCCCAGCACACTCTGTCCGGTCTGTTCTTCACTGCCCAAGACCCAAAACGGGCTGCTGCGTTGACCCGTCGCAATCCAGAGAACGCACCACCGGTTTCGCTGTTCGAAAAGGCAGCCAACGTCGACGAGTACAACGTCATCCACGCTGCCGAACGCATGGGCCGGCAAGGAGCCGATGTCAGATTGCTCATGGTTCTCGCCGACGGGATGACCCGGGGGTCACTGGATGCGCTCACGGAGTCTGTGTCCTCGGTGGAGGCCACTGGTACCACCGTCATCGGCATCGGAATCGGTGATCACACCGTGGATGAGGCATACCAACGTCATGAAGTCGTCGAACAGCCCGAAAGTCTGGCGAAAGCGATGATCGACGGTACAAGGAGTGCCCTCCGCCGAAGTCTTGCCATCTCGGGTATGGACGGTTGGTGGATCAAGGTTTCTGAAAACCATTCCAAGGAGAAAGCAATTGCCTGACACAGTCATTTTCCAGGACCCGACCGGCGACGGGTCACCGATCAAACTCGAGAAATTCGTGGTCGAGAAGGGCACAAATGAATTCGATCTCAGACAGCGGAAGATTCCCGTGCCAGATCCGCACTATGTCGACCTCGGCATGCTCTACCGATTCGCCCAGGTAGAACAGGCACGACGGTCGGGCGCCGATGGTCTCGTACCTCTCCATATTGCGGTCAGAGGTCACATGGGGACCGGGAAAGACCACGACATCGAGCAGTTCGCCGCGGCGATGGGATTGCCGTATTTCCGGATCCCCCTCACCGGTGAGGTACGAGACGTGACGCTGATCGGGTCAACTCATCTCCACGGCGATGGGAAGGGTGGGACTGAAAGCCGATGGGAGGACGGCGACATCACTCGCGCTCTTCGAGGGCCGGCTCTCCTCAACCTCTCCGAGTTGAACGCTGCCGGCGCCGAAACGTTGTTCGCACTTCACGGCCTGCTCGATCGATACGGAGCACTCGACTTGCCCAACGGCGAAACGGTGAGTCTCCGAGAGGACGTAAGAATGTTCGGCACCATGAACCCGACCGACATTCGGGACTACGCCGGTACCCAGACACTCAACAAGGCATTTGCTGACCGCTGGGTTATCTGGGAGAAAACATTTCCCGCTGAAGAGCAGGTCAAGGAAATGCTCAACACCAGATACCCAAAACTGAAAGACGAGTACGTCGAGGCCGTGTCCCGACTCACGGTCGAGATCAACGCTTCATTCGAAGCGGCCGATACTGGCGTTCGTGTGGAAACACCCCTCTCGCTTCGCTCGGTCCTTGATCGCATCCCTATCGGTCTCTTGATCTACGCGGGTCGTGAGGACCCGCTTCGCCACGCCTGGGACGAGTTTGTCTTACCGCAGGTGGATGCATATGACCGTGATCATTACGAGACGGTGTGGAATGCAGTTGTGAGACGAGGACCGTCGATCAAGCCTTACGGGAGGTGATTCGACGCCTACTCGGATTCGATGTCGATCCGTCCATCCTGAAGATCCTCAAACAGCTCATAGGCTTCGTCCCTGAGTCGCACGATGCTGGCCCCGCCACTGGTGGAGTCCACGTAACCAGGAGCAACCACGTTGGTGGCCGCCGAAAGATCAGCTTGGAATATTGCCCCCATCAATAGAAGCACCTCTTCGGCCGAGAGGTCTGTGAAGTACAGATCGTTGGCCTGCTCCACCAGGTCGATCACCCCACCCGGTCCGCCCGCCTGAACCATCGACGCCGCCGCAATCAGTGCCAGACCGCCGTGCTTTTTCCGGGTGAAGTCCCCACCACTGATGGTCTTGCGCACTCGAGCAAAAGCCAATGCGTCGGATGGGCTGAGAATCTGTCGACCCGCGTCAATGTATGCCTTGGCCCACCTGTCATTCAGGTCGAGAGGCACATCGATGTCCAAGCCTCCCAACACTCCGATCAATCCTGTAAAGCCCTCAAAGCCAGTGAGCAGGTACCCATCGAATTCGAGCCCGGTGAGATCTGTGAATGTCTCCATCATCACGTCGGGTCCACCCTTGCGGAGAGAGTTGGTGGCCTTGGTGGTGCCAACCCCGGGCACCGGCACATACGAGTCGCGGGGTAATCCGAGGACCGACACCGACCCGTTTTCATCGAAGGCGACAAAATGGATCGAGTCGGCCTGGGCTCCGAGGGGGTCGTGTCCCGGGCGCGCGTCGGATCCGACGACTGCCACGATTTTGGGGAAAGTCCCAAGGGAAGAGTCGATACCAAGCGAAGGCCACCATCCGCCCACCACACGCCAGGTGGGATCGGCAACCGCAAATGTCACATCCTCTCCGGCCTCGACCACCGCCACTTGGTCGACCTCATCGAACACCGCGATGGACACCTTTGCTGCCTGGGAAACGTCGGTCGCGCCGGGTGACGTGTAGAGGGCACGGATGAGCTCCTCCAACTCGGGGGCGCCGGCCGCACCTACCACCTCCATCTGAACGGTCGTGGTTGTGGCCGCGGTTGTGGTGGTGGTGGTGGTCGATGTCGTCGTAGTGCTCGACGTTGATGTGGTCTCGATGACCGTCACTGTCGAGCAGGCGCCAGCGACCAAAACTACGACGATTGTGATTCCGAGCGCTCTCCGCACATCCAACCTCCACCAAGACCTCGTTGCTATAGCAAGAGGGATCGGAATCCGACACCTGGTGCACGCGCAACCAACCAACCTCCCTCGAATTGGTGAGGCAGGTGAACTGACATCGTATCTCCCATCTACGCTGCCCCCATGATCGAAGTTCTTCGCACCGACGACCTCCGCTTCACCAATCTTCCCGATTGGCCATATCAGCCTCGATACGTCGCAGACCTGCCCGGGAGCGAAGGCCTCCGGATGCACTACATCGACGAGGGGCCTGCCGACGCCGAGATATTCCTTTGTCTTCACGGCGAGCCCACCTGGGGATACCTCTTCCGACGGATGATCCCAACATTCCTCGAATCGGGAGCCCGGGTGGTCGCCCCCGATTTCTTCGGGTTCGGACGCTCCGACAAGCCGGTAGACGATTCTGTCTACACCTGGGACTTCCATAGGGATTCGCTTACCGGCTTCATCGAACGGCTCGACCTCTCCAATATCACCCTCGTAGTCCAAGACTGGGGAGGTCTGCTCGGTCTGAGTCTGGGTGCTGACATGACTGACCGAATCTCGGGTCTTCTCATCATGAACACAGCGTTCGCCATCGGCGGTGAGCCGACACAGGGGTTCGTCGACTGGCGGGACTACGTCGCTCGCACACCAGATTTGGACGTCGCCAAGTTGATGAAACGGACCGTGCCCCATCTCACCGACACCGAAGCAGGTGCCTATGACGCTCCATTTCCCGATGCCGACCACAAGGCCGGTGTCAGACGATTCCCAGCCATCGTGCCGACCAACGCCGACATGGATGGGGTCGCGATCTCCAAGAAGGCTCTCAGCTGGTGGGCAAACGAATTCGACGGCCGCTCTTTCATGGCAATCGGCGCCACCGATCCGGTTCTGGCTTCGGTCATGCCGTGGGTGCATGACCGAATCAAAGGGTGCCCCGAGCCCCTTGTTCTCGAAGATGGCGGCCACTTTGTCCAAGAGTGGGGCAAGCAAGTTGCAGTCGCCGCACTGACCTATTGGCAAAACTGAACTACGTTTGATCCATGGCATACGACCTCGGTAACACCGAACTGGACGCACGTCTCCGCCAGCTTGTTGCGGACGCATCCCAGAACGCCAACGAGGACCTGATCGCCGAGCTCATCACTACCGTTCTCAAGCTCCACCGCGATAACGCACCTCGTGGTGATCTGAAACTGATCAACACAGCTGTCAAGGAGATGAGGTACTCCAACCTCGTTTTCTCACGGCATGAGGAACCCAAAGTCACCATCTATGGGTCTGCTCGAACCCTGGAGAGTGATGCCAACTACGAGATGACTGTGTTGTTCGCCAAACTGATGGCGAGCCACGGTTGGGGCGTAATCACCGGTGCGGGACCCGGGATCATGGAGGCGGGCAACAGGGGAGCAGGTGCCGACCACTCGTACGGAGTCAATATCCGACTGCCGTTCGAGTCCGCGGCCAATGGTTATCTCGATGAGCAACGGACAGTCAACTTCAAGTATTTCTTCACACGCAAACTCGGGTTTGTCAAAGAATCAAACGCCTTCGTCATCCTGCCGGGTGGCTTCGGCACCCTCGATGAGACCTTTGAGCTTCTTACCCTGATCCAGACCGGAAAGAGCGACCTCCACCCGATCGTGCTTCTCGAAGCTGAGGGAACTGGCTATTGGGATCCGATCATGGATTTCATCAAGGAAACTCAGCTTGGGTCTGGGCTGATCTCGGAGTCCGACCTCGCTCTCTTCCACCACACCACCGACCCCCAAGTCGCTTGCCACCACATCCTCGAGTTCTACACGAACTACCACTCGCAGCGTTACGCCGTTGGCCGGCTGATCCTCCGGCTCCGACAGACACCAACCGACGCCGACCTTGCATCGCTCAACGACGACTTCGACGACATCGTGGCTGAGGGAACTATCGAACGAGCTGAGCCCACCCAAACTGAGATTGACGATGACGACGCACTCGATTACGAACGCATCTCCTTTGTGTTCGATCGACGCCATTTTGGACGGCTACGACAGCTCATTGATCGGCTCAACGAACTGGCCGACCTGCCCGAGACGACCCGGATCCCCTTGCCGATGCGGGAAGAGCAGGCCGAAAGAGCCTGGTAGCGGTGGTTCCCGCCTTGGGAATACGCCGGCGGTCAATACTAGAATTGGCTGGTGCGTGACATCCTTTCCGACCTGGTAGCTGAACAGCAGTTCCTCGATCAATCTCTCCAACGGATTCCCATCAAGGTTTGGGACCTGAAGACACCCCACAAGCCGTGGACAGTCAGAGACACAATCTCTCATCTGGCCGACTTCGAGAACCTGGGGGCCGACTCGATCAGTGGCGGCGACAGAATCAAGGAGTGGCAGAACTCCACTGATCTCGAGGCCCTCAAGAAGGAGGCGATCAAGAAGGGACGCGGCATGCGGCCCCAAGACGTCATCGAATGGTGGCGGGGCGGTCGGGCCAAGGTGGTCGAACCGCTCTCCTACATGAACGGTGACGATCGGGTCGACTGGATTGCCGGCGACATGAGCGCCCGGACCTTTGCGACCTTCCGTCTCATGGAGACCTGGATGCACGGCCTCGACATCTACAGCACCCTGGGACTCGAAGTGGAAGACACCCCGCGTATCCGTCACATCGCATGGCTGGGCTGGAAAACACTCCCCTACGCCTTCAAAGAAGCCGGGGTGGACTACGAGCCGGTTCGGATAGAGGTAATCGGCCCCGGATACTCGAAGTGGGTCTACGGCCCCGAAGACACTGACCAACTGATCAAGGGCTCAGCGTCCGATTGGACCAGAATCGTTGTCCGGCGGATCAAACCGAAGGACACCCGTCTCAAAGTCACCGGCGAACACGCCGAGAAGGCACTTGCGGTAGCCAGGGCCTGGCTGTGACCCCCATCCCCCGTTTGGTGGGGATGGTTCATCTTCTACCGCTACCCGGATCACCTGGCTATGGCGGTTCGATGCAAGACGTAGTTGAAACCGCCGTCGCCGACGCCGGAGAATTGGCATCAGCAGGATTTCCGGCATTGATGATCGAAAACTTCGGCGATGTGCCATTTCATGTCGACTCGGTGGCCGCCGAGACAATCTCCGCCATCACCATGGCTGTCGGCTCCGTCATCGAGGCGACCAGTCTGAGCATCGGCGTGAACGTGCTCCGCAACGACGTGCTGGCTGCTCTCGGTATCGCCGCGGCAACCGGAGCAACGTTCGTGAGAGCCAACGTTCTCACCGGTGTGATGTACACCGACCAGGGACCGATCGTCGGGCGGGCCGCCGAGGTTCTGCGAAAACGCCAACATCTCGTCGATGACGTCGAGATCTGGGCCGACGTGATGGTCAAACATGCCGCGGCCCCCTTTGGAGTGGACATACGTCAGGCGGCATCGGACACGATTGAGCGCGGTCTGGCAGATGCTGTCATCGTCTCCGGATCCGGAACTGGAGCTGAGCCCGACATACATGAAACTACGATTGTCCGGGCATCGGTCCCGCAAGACACCAGGGTTGTCATCGGTTCTGGTGCCAGTATCGACAACCTTGCCGGGCTGATGGACGTGGCTGACACCGTCATCGTGGGATCGGCCATCAAAGTCGACGGCGACGCCAACAATCGTGTCGACCCGGGCAGGGCCACACAGTTCGCTCAAATCGCCGGCGAGCACGGTCTGACATGAGCTCGATCAAGACCAGGACCGAAGCCGGCGTGTTCATGGTGACGCTTGCCCAGCCACAGACCCGCAACGCCATCACCGGCGAGGACATGCTCGAGGAGTTGCTCGACGCCATCAATGATGCCGAGACCGATCCCGATATTGGTGTGCTCATTATCGATGCCGAGGGACCAGCCTTCTCGTCGGGCGGCAATGTGAAAGACATGGTCGAGAAGATCGGTCTGTTCGAAGGCAGCCCATCAGAGATCATCGAGAGATACCGGGTGACAATCCAGCAGCTCACACGGATGCTCGCAACCACCGATCTGGTGACCATCGCCGCGGTCAATGGCCCCGCGATCGGTGCAGGTTTTGACCTGGTGCTTGGATGCGACCTACGTCTCGGGACTTCCCGAGCAAGCTTTGCTCACACTTTCATCGAATTGGGGATCATTTCGGGTGATGGCGGAGCCTGGTTGCTTCCCCGAGTTGTCGGTTGGCAGCGTGCCACCGAACTTGCCATGACCGCCCGCTCCATCGACGCCGATACCGCCGTCGATTGGGGAATTTTGCTCGAGGTCGTGCCGGACAGCAAACTCTCAATCCGAGTGATGGAGTTGGCCCTAGAGATCGCATCTAAGCCACGGCCAGCAGTGGTTATGGCGAAACGGCTGCTCCGTCAATCGAAGAACATGGATCTCGACGGATTCCTCGAGTACTCGGCCGCTCTTCAGGCAGTGGCCCACACCACACCCGAACACGAGGCTGCCGTGGCGTCTTATGTGGAGCGTCTCAAGAGTCGCGACTGATTCGGAAACCGTTCTTGTGCATCAGCTTCAGCATTGATGCGGCGGCGCTAGAACTACCTGCAGAACGGAGCAGTTCTTCGTGGCTTTCAAACCTCCCAACCGAACGCTCCAGAATGACCGCAATCGGGATGATATTCATCGTCACCTCGTCAGCCTGGCCGAAGGCGACTAGTCGAGTTCGGACGGTTCCGCCACCACGAGCAGGGGTGTAGCAAACCCCCTTTTCGCCCAGATCGCCGACAACCTGGTCCAGATCGCCTTCTCCGTAGATCCAAGCCAGACGGTGCAAGGCTGTGTGCAGTGTCTGATGTTCGGCTATCGCAGGGTTGAAACGGGCCTCGCCCTGTTTCACCTCTCCGACGATCACGTCGATGGTGTCTTCCTCCAGGAAAAGGGGAACTCCCATTACCTCCAGATATGCAGCTTGCTCTTCGTCGCGCGGGTCGGCCATGAAGACTCGGCCTGGGAACCGGAGGGCAAGGATGTCGACATCGGTGACTGTCTCCCAATCATCTCTTTTGTTCAATGCTTGTATCGGAAGTTCCGACAGTGTCAGATATCCGTTGGAGCGAAGGAAGGCTTCTACCAAGTCGGTTGCGACGTCCATGGGGCCATTTTGCCAATTGAGACGGTCGACCCATGTATTGACCACGGCTACCGGGCAGAATTTGCGGTCGGAAGATGATATGAGAGAGATTCCCAGAGACATTTTGATAGAAGTCATGGAGGACGTCATCGAAGACCTCCATGGCCACGTTCACCGTGTATCCGATCTCGCGGTGGATCTGGGCATAGGCATCGGTCTACCTGGCGATGATCTCGACAGGCTGGCTCTAGCCGGAGTCCTTCACGATGTTGGCAAGATTCATCTTGACCCGAAAATCTTGGGCAAACCGGGACCGCTCGACGACGACGAGTTCGAGCTGATCCGTCGTCACCCCGAAATGGGTTTTGCAATGACCCGGAACCGTCTTGACGCCAGGGTTGCCGAGGCCATCCTCTATCACCACGAACGTGTCGACGGTCGCGGGTATCCGTTTGGTCTCGAGGCCGACAACATCCCGATTCTCAGTCGAATCGTTCTTGTGGCCGACGCTTTCGACGCCATGACCTCGGTCCGGGCCTATCAACCGGCGTTGCCAATCGAATTCGCGGTACAGGAGATCCGGAAGAACGCCGGAACACAATTCGACACCACCGTGGTTGACATCTTCTTGGAGCTTGCCGCTATCAACAAGCTTCCCCTCGAACTCATCGCCTGACCCAGCTCTCTGAGCGAAAGAACACACGCTGGAGAAAGACCGGCACAACTATGTGACTGACCGGCGCCTGTAATGTTGAGACCGATGCGCTTCTTCACCATTTTCGCGCTGGTCGCCGTCGCCGAGATGGCTACTTTCTTCTGGGTCGAATCAAAGATCGGGCTGGCGTGGGCGTTGGGACTGGCTCTGACCACTGCATTGGTTGGCTCGTTCCTGGTCAGGAGGGCCGGACTTTCGGTCCTCGGTCGAATCCAAAACAAGATGAGCCAAGGTCAGGTGCCGGGCCGCGAGCTCAGTGATGGTGCCGCGATCCTCGTTGCTGGGGCCTTCTTGATCTCGCCGGGCTTCATCACCGACATTCTCGGGTTTCTGCTACTTGTCCCGCCGGTTCGCGACGTGGTCTATCGCATCGTGTCGAAGCGGATTTTGGCACGGGTAGATGTCTTCACCGGCAATCTTCGACCACCGTATGAAGAGTCCATCGACGCTCGACAGGATGATGTCATTGATGTCGAAGGCTGGGACTAGGAGCCCAATACACACCGATAAAGCTGTCTAGGACTTCTTGTCCCTGACTCGGGATACGCTCGCGGCGTGGCCGCGCTTGACTCCTTCACATCTGCGACACGGACCTGGTTCGAGGCCTCATTCAACGCCCCCACCCAAGCCCAAGAGTTGGGTTGGCCCGCCATTGCCGCCGGTGATCACACTCTGATCCATGCTCCTACCGGTTCCGGCAAGACTCTCGCCGCCTTTCTTTGGACACTCGACCGTCTCCTGACCGAGCCGGTGCCGGAAAAACTGGAGAAATGCCGCGTTCTCTACATCTCCCCGATGAAGGCTCTAGCCCACGATGTCGATCGCAACCTCCGCGCCCCCCTCGCCGGCATCCGCCACGCCGCCGAGCGCCTCGGTGGTCAACCCCTTCCTGAAATTCACACATTTCTCCGTACCGGTGACACACCGCAACAAGAACGTCGCAGGATGGAGCGAAACCCACCCGACATCCTGATCACCACACCCGAGTCGCTCTACCTGATGTTGACATCTGCGGTTCGTTCTGTTCTCAGGACCGTTCGATGGGTCATCGTTGACGAAATCCACGCGGTGGCGGCAACGAAACGGGGCACCCATCTTTCCCTTTCCCTCGAACGTCTCGAAGAGATCACCGACCAATCACCCCAACGTATAGGTCTCTCAGCGACACAGCGCCCTTTGGACACCATTGCCGGATTCCTTGGAGGCGGAACAGTCGACGGCGATGAGCGGAAACCAAGACCAGTGACCATCATCGACGTCCCCCATAAGCGGGAAATAGATCTCGAGATCGTCGTGCCTGTTGAGGATATGAACGAGCCCGGCGGGCCAGACCCGCTCGACCCCGACCACACAACCACCAGGTCGATCTGGCCCGCGATGTATCCACAACTGCTCGACCACATCCGAAGTCACAACAGCACAATCGTCTTCGCCAACTCGAGACGTCTCGCTGAGAGAATCTGCGCCGAGCTGAACAACCTTGCCGGTGAGGAACTAGCGCGAGCGCATCACGGCTCGGTGGCGCGTGAACAACGTCTCGAGATCGAGGAGGCGCTCAAGCGCGGCCACCTCAAGGCCGTTGTGGCGACGTCATCACTCGAACTGGGCATCGACATGGGCGCAGTCGATCTCGTCCTCCAGATCGAAGCCCCGACATCGGTGGCTTCCGGATTGCAGAGGGTTGGCCGGTCCGGTCACCACGTCGGTGGAGTCTCACGAGCCAAGCTGTTTCCCAAATACAGAGGTGACCTCCTCGTTGCGACAGTGATTGCAAATGAGATGGTCAACCGCCGGGTCGAACAGACACGAATCCCGACCAACCCGATAGACGTCTTGTCCCAACAATTGGTGGCCCAGGTGGTCTCCAGTGACATGTCAGCAGACGATCTCTACACGATGACCCGACGTGCCGCACCTTTCTCGAGTCTGAGTCGCCAAGTCTTCGACGAGACCCTCGACATGCTTGCTGGCCGCTACCCATCCGACTTGTTTGCCGAATTGCGCCCAAGAATCACGTGGGATCGGGCGACAGGCGAGATCGTCGCCCGACCAGGCTCACGTCAGCTGGCGGTGGCCAATCCGGGCACCATCCCCGACCGCGGTCTATATCGGGTGACACTTCCCGATGGCAGTCGTGTTGGGGAGCTAGACGAGGAAATGGTCTATGAGTCGCGAGAGGGAGATGTCTTCCTCCTCGGCTCAAGCGCCTGGCGTATCACCCAGATCACCCACGACAAGGTCGAAGTGGTACCGGCCCCCGGGGTGCCAGGGGCCAAGATGCCGTTCTGGCATGGCGACATGGCCGGCCGGCCCCTTGAAACCGGGCAAGCCGTGGGCAAGTTCATTCGCGAAACTGCCGCCATCGAACCCGACCTCGCCCAAGAGACACTCCGATCTGAGTACGGACTCGACGAATTCGCCGCCCGCAATCTCGTCTCCTACCTTGAAGAGGAGCGTGAGGCAACGGGGGTTCTTCCCACTGATTTGACTCTGGTCGTCGAGCGATTTCGAGATGAGATCGGCGATTGGAGAATCGTCTTACTTTCACCGCTGGGAGCTCGAATCCATGCTCCGTGGGCGATGGCGCTCCAACACCAATTCCGCTCCCGCTACGCAACCGACGTCGATGTCATCTGGTCCGACGACGGGATCGCATTTCGGTTCCCTGATTCGGATGAGCCACCTGAGGCTGACGACTTGATCCTCGACCCCGAGGAGGTCGAAGGCCTCCTCATCGATCACTTGTCCGATACCGCCTTGTTTGCTGCTCGCTTCCGAGAGGCCGCCGGCCGTGCACTCCTACTCCCCCGCCGACGGCCCGGCGAGCGGACACCTTTGTGGTTGCAACGACGACGGTCGGCCGATCTTCTCGGTGTCGCCAGGCAGTTCGGATCCTTCCCGATCCTTCTCGAGGTCTATCGCGAAATTCTCCGGGACGATTTCGACCTTCCCTCCCTTCAAGAGGTTCTCGGTGACATCCGTTCACGCAAAGTAAGAGTCGCCTCGATCGACACTCAGGGTCCCAGCCCGTTTGCGTCTTCGCTGCTTTTCTCTTTTGTTGCCGCCTACCTCTACGAGGCCGACGCACCACTTGCAGAACGTCGGGCGACTGCGCTCACTCTCGATCGCGAATTGCTCCGCGAACTTCTTGGGGAGGGAGAGCTACGAGAGTTGATTGACCCCGAAGTTGTTGCAGCAGTCGAACTTGAACTTCAACATCTGACCGATAAGAGACGGGCGACCTCGATTGACCGCCTCCACGACATGCTTCGCGATCTCGGACCTCTCACCACCCAAGACATCGAGGTTCGCTCCGAAAGCATCGACGTTGTCCCCGCACTGGCCCTTCTCGGAGAACAGCGACGTGTCATCCAGGTCGTCATCTCGGGTGATGATCGCTGGGCGGCAATCGAGGATGCTGGTCGTCTCCGCGATGGTCTCGGTGTACAACCACCCCCCGGTGTTCCACACGCATTCCTCGAGCCGGTCGAAGATCCTCTAGGCGACGTCGTCGGAAGATACGCCAGGACCCACGGACCATTCTCTGTGGCTGAGGCCGCCCGTGCATTGGGATTACCCACTGGGGTCGTGGAGACGGCGTTGACCCGTCTCGAGGCCGCGGGCCGGGTGATCGAAGGTGCCTACCGTCCGGCGGGCGAAGGTCGCGAATGGATCGACGACACCGTTCTCCGCCGTCTCAAACGTAGGTCACTCGCCGTTCTCAGAAGTGAGATCGAGCCGGTAGAACCTGAGGCTCTCGCCAGATTCGAGTTGCAGTGGCAGGGAGTATCCCTCGACCCACCTCGAGGAAGCAACGCTCTCGATGACGCTCTTCGCCGTCTCACCGGTGTCGCTATCCCCGCCTCAGCTCTTGAAAGAGATGTACTGGCGGTCCGAGTCGCCGCCGCAGGATCGGCGATAGACAACCTGTTCCTTGCCGGCGATCTGGTCTGGGTCGGTGAGGGGAGTTTGGGCAGTCGGGATGGCCGAGTGGCCCTCTATCCACGCGACGCGTTGCAGACATTTTGGTCAGGCCCGGACTTGGACACCGAGGTCGGCGAGCGATCCGAGGAGATTCTTGATCTTCTCGGAAGTCGAGGCGCCAGCTTCTTTCGAGATCTCTACGACGGTTTGGGAGGAGGAGACCCCAAAGACACTCTCGAGTCTCTCTGGGACCTGGTGTGGGCCGGCTATGTCACCAACGACACTTTTGAGCCCGTCAGGGCATACATCTCCCGACGCAAGAGCCAGGGATCAGGAAGGCCGTCGGTGTCCAGTCGTTTTCCCACCCACGCGGCCGGCCGCTGGTCCCTCACCACTGCCCTGGTCGACGGGACCACAAGCGACACCGAGCGGCACGCTGCTTGGGCCGAGTTGCTACTCGACCGACACGGAGTCGTAACTCGAGCCACGGTTCTCGCCGAGCACTATCCCGGCGGGTTCAGCACGCTCTACCCGGTTCTGAGAAGACTCGAGGAAATCGGGCGTATTCGGCGCGGCTATTTCGTCGAGGGACTCGGTGGCTCCCAGTTCGCACTTCCGGGGGCTGTGGATCGACTACGAAGCGAGTCAACACAGGAACTCGTGGTTATCGCCGCGACCGACCCGGCCAATCCCTACGGGTCTGTGATCCCTTGGCCCGACATCGGTGACGTTCGCTTGGCCCGCGACGCCGGAGCTTATGTGCTGCTTCACAACGGCGAACTAGTCGGCTACCTCGACAAGGGACGCCGAGGGCTCACGCTGCTGGACTCGTCCCCGGAAAAGCTTGGAATGATCTCGAGGGCTCTGGCTGAAGTGGCCGGCCGGTACCCACGCCTCACATTGGTGACGGTCAACGGTGAACCGGCATCGTCATCGATGCTTGCAGCCCAGTTATCTGAATGGGGATTCGCCACCGCACATCGCGGTCTCACCTACCGGGGATAACAGCTTCCAGAATCTCATAGGTCGTGTTCCTGAGGGCTGGTGTTCTACCGGCAGTCTTTATGACCGACCTGAACTCCTCAGGCGTCACTTCCTGACCGTGCTCCGCTCCCGCCGACCGGGTGATGATCTCACCCATCAACGTGCCCCCGAGATCGTTGCAGCCTGCGTCGAGCAGACGTCGACCGCCATCAAGACCGAGCTTCACCCAGGATGCCTGGATGTTGTCGATCAACCCATCCAACGCGATTCGGGAAACGGAATGAATGAGGACAGATTCGTCCCATGTCGGGCCAGGCCGAGCCCTGCCACGCAGAAAGATCGGCGATCCCATATGAACAAACGGGAGCGGGACCATCTCGGTGAATCCGCCGGTCCGACGTTGGATCTCGCGAACCACTTCGAGGTGATTAGCCCAGGCCCTGGGATGATCGATATGGCCAAACATGATCGTGGAGGAGGCCCTGAGACCCATCTCATGGGCAGTGATCATCACCTCGGCCCATTGTGACGTGCGGATCTTGTCGGGACAGAGATGGGTGCGGATGTCGTCGTCAAGAATCTCAGCGGCCGTCCCGGGCAGCGTGCCGAGACCGGCGTCCTTCAATTCGGAGAGGAACTGTCTCACGGGAACGCCCAGCGTCTCTGCCCCCTGCCAAACCTCGAGGGGCGTGAAACCATGAATGTGCATGTCCGGCATATCTTCTTTGATCGCCTTGACGACGTCGACGTAGAAATTGCCGGTGAAATCGGGGTGAATCCCGCCTTGGAGAGTGACTTCGGTGGCGCCCAGATTCCAGGCCTCACGGGCCCCGGCCACGATTTCATCAAGTCCCATCAGGTAAGGCTCGCCACGAAGATTCAGTGATTTGGGACCTTTGGAGAATGCACAGAAGCCACACTTGAAATAGCAGAGGTTGGTGTAGTTGATGTTGCGATTCACCACGTAGGTCACGGTGTCACCGACAGCTTGCTTGCGCAGTTCGTCAGCGACGTATCCGACCGCGTCGATCTGATTGCCTCGAGCTTTGAACAACTCTTCGACTTCCTCGAGGCCAGGTGCACCACCTTCAAGCGAACGCTCCAGGATCTGCGTCAGATCACCTGCGCCGGCAATACCTATGGGAGCCGACCCATCGACCCAAAGGGCGTCGGGCCACTCAGCGGAAAGTCGATGAGTCGGTACCGGTGGCTCCATGGCTCTGCCCGGTGCCCACTCATAGCGAGGACGAACTGCTCCCGACCCATCCACCTGATTGAGCCAAGTGGTGAATATGTCCTTGGGTAGAAACTGGCGCGCATCCTCGATCTCCAGACCGACCGGGAACGTTGAGCGCTCGATCAGAAGATGATCGAACAGGCCCTCTCGCAGCTCACCAATCCGCTCGATACTCCAGTCGCGCAACAACAGATCGGTGGCGCCTTCATCGACGGCACGTATTGCTTGGGGAACATCGTCGACAAAAACCGACACTGCCGTGCCAAGCCCAGGAAGCATTGCTATGAGTGCTGCTTCGGCCACTCCGGACCGGGAGGCCCGCAGGTAAGGAGCACCAGTCCGGGCCACCGCATCGAGAATCCCTTCTCTTGCGCCTTCGGCCAACACCGTGATACGCCACGAGGAGACACCGGATGCCCCATGTTCGAGAGCGGCCGGGGGTGACAAGACCCACGCTGCCGGCTCGTCGCCGCCGACGCTGGTGCCAACCACAAGAATTCCGCCGCTCACCGCGGCACGTAAGTCGTCGGCAGACGGAGAGCCCATCTCAACTGCGGTGGTCCCTTCCCGACGCCGGCTCACCGCGGTTGGTTCCGCGAGCATTTCGGTTGGGCGGACTCGGAGGTAGGTGATTCTCATGTGACCCCTATTCTGGTTCGAATCGCTGCCAATCCGTCGTCATCGGACGCGGCACGGATGTCGTTGATCAGCAAGGAATCGATCCAATCCTCATTGATGTAATCGGGATACACCGGCAGTCTGGGTCTCAAGTCGAAGCCAGCGGTCACGGTGCGGCTGCGAAGCTCATCGAGGTGGGGCCACGGCGCTTCTGGGTTGACCCAGTCAATCGTCAACGGCGAGACACCACCCCAATCGTTGACCCCGGCGTCGAGATAAATCTCGTATGCGTCGGTGAGATTGGGCGGTACTTGGACACTTGCCTCGGCCCCCATGATCCATCGGGCCAGGGCAACTACTCGCGCGAACCATCGCGGGACCGGCTCGGGTGATCGGCGCATCGGGGTATCGGCCTTGGCTCGGAAGTTCTGGATAATGACCTCCTGGATGGCTCCGGTCTGGCTGGCCAAGTCTCGCAATGCGAATAGGGACTCGACGATTTCTTCGCGGCTCTCGCCGATACCAACAAGGATTCCGGTGGTGAACGGGACTTTCTGTCGCCCAGCGGCCTCAATTGTGGCCACTCTTTTGAGTGGGTCTTTGGTAAACGAGTTGTGATGAGGCATGCCCGGCGAGAGAAGACGCGGGGAGATGTTTTCCAGCATCATCCCCATAGAGGGGTTGGTGGGTCGGAGCATTTGCATTGCCTCATCGTCAAGCAACCCCGGGTTGGCGTGGGGGAACAATCCGGTCTCCGCTCTGACCAAAGCTGACATCTCAGCGACATACTCGATCGTTGACTCCAGTCCTCGGCCCTCCAAGAATTCGACTGCTTGTGGCCAACGCAGTTCAGGTCGATCGCCCAAGGTGAACAAGGCTTCGGTGCAGTTCAATTGGTCTCCGGCCTTCGCCACTGCGAGGACATCATCTGGCTCGAGATAGACACCTCCCGCACCCGGCGGCTTGGCGAAGGTGCAATAGGTGCAGCGGTCGATGCACAGCGTGGTGAGGGGGATAAACACTTTGCGGCTGTAGGTGACGGTCCGACCCCGCCCCTCGTCTCGAAGAAACGCGGCATGGGCGAAGAGTGGGGCATCTTCAACGCTGCCGTCGAGATAGCGCAGCGCAAGTTCCGGCTCCGGAACGGCGTGTTTCATCTATGAGATTCCGGAAGAGCTCGCGCCGATTACACCACCATCAACCGGGATGATTGCTCCTGTCATCCAAGATGATGCATCTGAGGCGAGAAAAGTTATGAGCCGGGCAACGTCTTCCGGCTCACCGACCCGTCCCAGAGGGTGCATGCGTGCGGTGAGGGCTTCATCGACGAGCAGCGCCCCCGCGAGACGAGTCTTCACAACCCCGGGAGCAACTGCGTTTACCCTTGTTTTGGGTGCCAACTCCATTGCAAGCTGCTTTGTCATGTGAATCAGCCCGGCCTTCGAGATGTTGTAGGCGCCCATGAAAGGGCTGGGGCGCATTCCGGCGACAGAGGCCACATTGACTACCGAACCGCCGTTCTCATCCATCCAGACATGGTGAGCGGCGCGCACCCATAGCAACGGTGCTCGCATGTTGACCGCCCACGTCTTGTCGAGGGCGCCGAGATCAACCTCCATCAACATTCCTGCTGCCGGATTGGTGCCGGCGTTGTTGACGAGAATATCCACCGAGCCGAAACGTTCGACTGTGGCCACGACTGCCTGTTCCGCCGCCTGCTCGTCATCGGCTCTGGCTGTGAGAGCGAGGATGAGATCCTCCTGAACTCCCGCTGCAATGAGCTCGAGCTTCGCCTTTTCAATGTTCTCCGTCTTCCGCGAGGTGATTGCAACACCAGCGGCGCCGCTTTTTGCCAACTCGAGCGCGGTGGCCAGGCCGATCCCACGGCTGCCCCCGGTGACGAGGGCGACCTTTGCTTCTACCGAAACCTTCATGGTTCTCCTAGTTTGAACTGCCGAAGATAACCGGGGCTCAGTGTCCACCACGTTTGACCCCGCCGTATTTCATACGAGTGTCCGACATCGCCGCTGCGATTTCATCGTCGTCACGAATTCCGACATCGATGATCTCGCCCGCGAACAACGTGTGTGTTCCGAAGTCGATGGCCTGCCGGACCTCACAGTCCATCCAGGCAATCGCCTCATCGAAGATAGGTGCACCCGATGCCCCGAGCCGCGCCGGGCGACCGTTGAGAGTATTTCCATCACGAGTGGCGGGTTTGGAGAACTTGACGAAGGTCTTCGTGTCGTCTGATGACCAAAGATTCACCGCGAACGATCCACCCTCGGTGATGAGTCGATGCGTCACCGCCTTGTTGTCGACTGCCACTCCGATCAGGACCGGTTCCATGGAAAGTTGGGTGATCCAGCTTGCAGTCATCGCGTTCCACTCGTCGCCGGCGGCCGACCCGATCAGGGCCAAGGCGTTGGGTATCTTCCAAGTGACCTTGTTGATGAGTTCGGCGTCCATTCGATTCCTCCGAGCACAGTTGGCCCAGGAACCCTAATATTTGAGGAGTGCAGATCCTCATTGCCACAACTGGTGTGCTGCCCGCAACCCCAGTCGCTGATTTCTGTAGTCAACTTGTCGGAGACAACAGCAATGTCACTGTCATGACTGTGGTTCGTGTCCCCCATTCCTTTCTCCAGTCACTTGACGACGACATGCGTCGGTCCTTCTTGGACGATGCTCCGGACGATTCGGCTGCGGCCGAGGAAAAGGCAGCGACCTATCTCGAGGAGAGAGGCCAACGGGCTGTCGACCCGATCTGCGCGGCTCTTTCCGCAGCCGAGATCGAATGTGATATCCGATTCGTTGAGGGTGACGACGCGGCAGAGGCGATCATCAAGACGGCAGAAGGCATCGGCGCCGAGATGGTGATCATGGGCGCCACCCGACGTCTTTTCACTGAAGAGGCATGGCGGAGCGTCTCGGCCCGGGTGATGGTGAATTCACATCTCCCGGTGCTTTTGGTCCCGGGCCCGCGACTCGAGGACACCATGGAGATGCCAATCATCGAGGTCTAACCCACCCAACATTTCTTGTCACACCCCCGTCGTACCTTGTCGATATGGACATCACGAATTCGAATTGGTGCGAACACAAGCCGGTATGGGTCGGCAACATCGCCGTTTCCTCATGCGAGGACTGTGCCCGCATTGATTGGTTCTCGAATAGCGGACCGGTTGACACCGCGGAGGCGATGGCGGCGTTGTTCGGCTCCTACGACCTGGTGGGACCGCTCGACGCCCTCGGAGCCCCCGCTCCCCGGGTTCTCGCTTACGCCCCACCCAGCGGCCAGAAGCGCAAACATCTCGATGCGTTGCCCAAACACGTCTGGCTCAAGGCAGGCCCACAGCTCTGGATGTCTCATGACGGAGAGGTTCTGTTGTTAGCCACCACCCAACCCATTCTGTTCGAGAACCTGACGAGGGGTGCTTAAGCAACGACCCTTTCGAACTGGGTTTCGTAAAGCTCGGCATAGAGACCTGCTTTCTCCAGCAGACTCTCATGGGTGCCTCTCTCGACGATGCGACCCTCATCAATAACAAGAATCTGATCGGCTTTGCGCACTGTGGAGAGCCGGTGGGCGATCACCAGCGATGTTCGTCCCTGAAGCAGAGTTTCCAATGCCTCCTGTATCAGCGCCTCCGAGCGCGAATCCAAATGTGATGTTGCCTCGTCAAGGATCAGGACCCGTGGATCCTTGAGCAGCACTCTGGCAATGGCCAACCGCTGTTTCTCGCCACCCGACAATCGATATCCACGCTCCCCCACAATTGTCTCGTAACCGTCGGGAAGTTTGTCGATCATCTCGTGGATGTTGGCGGCTCGAGCGGCCTTGATCAGTTGGTCGAGGCTGGCATCTGGTCGGGCGTATCGAAGGTTGGCGGCAATGGTGTCGTGGAGGAGGTACGTCTCCTGAGTGACAACCCCAACCGTTGAGGCCAGCTCCTTCAGATCGACCGACCTCACGTCCTTTCCGTCGATTCTCACCGACCCCGAAGTGACGTCGTAGAGCCGGGGCACAAGGTATGAGATCGTGGTCTTGCCGGCACCGGAGGGACCGACAAGAGCCACCAGAGACCCCGGTTCAACGCTGAAGTTCAGATCCTCCAATGCCCATTGTCTCGTGGAGCCCTGGTGAACTGTCTCGTCTTCGGCGGTGGCGTGCCAGCTGAAGCGTTTCACCGCCTCGAGGCCTTCCTGCTCCTCCGATTGATATGTGAACGACACGTCGACCAACTCGACAAGTCCCTCGGCTGGTTGCAATGCCACTGGATTCTCGGGTGCCGGAATGTCGGTTTCGAGATCGAGAACCTCAAAGACCCGTTCGAACGAGACAAGAGAAGTGGCGAATTCCACCCGCGAGTTGGAAATCGCCGAGAGCGGACCATAAAGCTGGGTCAGAAGCGTCGCGAACATCACAATCGTCCCCAATGTGATCGCATCGTTGATAACCATCAGTCCTCCTACCCAAAAGACTGCGGCAGTGCCGACGGCCGACACCATCCCGAGCGCAGCAAAAAAACGGCGGCCAACCATCGCCCGACGAATTCCGTAGTCGCGAACGAGCGATGCTTGTTGAGCGAATTTCTCCTGGTCCTCATCCCAGCGTCCGAAGAGTCGCACCAGGAGCGCGCCGCTCACATTGAACGACTCCTGGAGGATCCCCGACATCTTGGCTTCATGCTCCATCTGCTGCGTTGTCACCTTCCGAAGGACCTTGGCGACTCGTCGAGCGGGAATGACAAACAACGGCAGTGCAGCTACGGCCAGAAGGGTCAGTCTCCATTCGGCCTGCACCATCACGAAAAGGATCACCGTCACCGAGATCACGTTGGAAACAATCGTCACAAAGGTTCCTGTTATCGCTTGCTGCGCTCCGACCACATCGGAGTTGAGGCGATTCATCAACTCGCCGGTCTTGGTTGCGGTGAAAAACCTCAGCGACATTCTTTGGAGGTGCAAGAAGAGCTCCTGGCGAAGGTCGAAGATGATGCCCTCTCCGACTCGGGAGGAAAACCAACGTTGCGCGACTCCGACCAGAGCGTTGATTAGCGGGACCAAGATCATCCCGATCCCGAGGAACGTCAGCTCTCGTACGTCCTTCTCAGGGATCGCGTGGTCAACAAGACGGCGGATCAGCAATGCGGGCACCACTGACAGGCTCGATATGACGATGATTGTGACCAACATGCCAACGAGCCCGGCCTTGTATGGCCGTCCATAGCTCCAGACGCGGTTGAGAAGCACGCGATCTATGTCGGGCCGGTCTTGCTCCTCGTCATACTTGAGATAGCTCCACCAGCCGCCTGAGTGGAAAATGGGGTTCTCCTGCGGGGAAGCCTGAGCCTAGGAGGTAGCGGTACCTAAATCCGCCAGCCGAACGGAGCCGGCAGTCATCCCTATCAGAGCTTCGAAGGACACAAAAGGCCTGCCGAATAGCTCATATCGATAGAGTCCTTCAAACCAGACCAAGGTTGTCCCCTGATTTGAGGTGAGACTCCATACCGTGAGATCGGACACGTTGAATATCTCACAGCTACTGGTGGTGGTTTCGGCAAACCGAGCACAGGAGGTTTCCTCCCCCGGCTCTGCGATCTCGGTCGCCGTCTCCTTATCGTTGGAGACCCTCAATATCGCGATCTGAGCCACCGACCTTGACCTGGTGTAAGGCTCGGCTGACCAGATTCCGAAGGCAGCGCTTGGATCATCGGAGAGTTCGCCCGAATTGTCGATCACCAACTGGGAGGTCACCCATTCCGCACCAAATGGAGCGCGGGCTGGGAAACGGACATCAGGCAACATCGTCGAGATCTCGGCGCGGCTGGCCTGGATAAACCGGTCACCCTCACGGCGAGCGAAAACCTCACTGACCAGCAGAACGGGATCGAAGAGGTTCTGGGTGACGATCTCATCGTTAGACCAGAGAAGCCTTTCCACGCCTATGGAGACCGGGACGGTGACAACCACACGTGCTGTTGTGGTCACCTCAGGCTCGTTGATCCACTCGGAGCTGCGTTGACCGACCGACTCGAGCGGTGACTCGCCACATGCTGTGGCGGCGATGGCGATGGCGAGGACACCAACAAACTGAAGGCTCAGCCGCGACAATACTTGCTCCTTACGCCCCTCATCCTGATCTCAACGAATGGAGAACCTCGGTTCGTTCCTGAGAGATTGATCCCCCCACCTTCATTCTCGCCTACTTATCCTTCAGACCGTGAATCACTTCACACTTATTGATCAGGCGTTCCCCCACCCAGCTGCAATGGACGTCGCGGTGAATCATTCGATCCTCGACGCCGTATCCCGTGGTGAGATGGGAGGCGTCCTTCGACTACATGTCCCCGGACGGGTGGTCGCCTTTGGTCGGTCGGATCGTGCCACACCCGGTTACCCCAAGGCGGTCAGGGCCACCGAGGCCCACGGTTTCGCGGCGATAGAACGTCTTGCCGGGGGTCGTGCCGCCGTCTTCCACGAGGGGACGCTGGCGTTCTCATGGGTGGTGCCCGACCCAGAACCCCGAAAGAGGACTATGGAGCGGTTCAAAACCATTTCGTCTGTCATGGTTGAAGCATTCAGCGCCCTCGGCGTCGACGCCAGAATTGGAGAGATTCCCGGCGAATACTGTCCCGGAGAGTTCTCAGTCAATCTCGCCGGGAAGTTCAAGATCATGGGTGTCGGCCAAAGAGTTGTCCGTGGCGCGGCACACGTTGGTGGTGTGGTCGTGGTCAACGATGCTCACCGGATCCGTGAGGTGTTGGTCCCTGTCTACCGAGCATTGGGGTTGGACTGGGACCCACGCACAACCGGCGCCATCTCTGATCATGCCCCAGGTATCGGCACCGCTGCCGTGGCGACAGCCATCGTCGAATCATTCGCGTCTCGTTTCGACATCTCCAAAGGCGTGCTCCCCAAGAATGTCGTCGCTCAGGCGGAGGAGTTCCTGTCGTCCCACCTGCCCGAGGTCGCCTAATGAGGTTCGTCTGATGAAGATCCTGGTTCTGAACGGCCCCAACCTGAATCTGCTTGGCACCCGGGAGCCTGACATATATGGCGCCGAGACTCTCGCAGACCTAGACGAAATGGTGACGAACTGGGGATTGGACATGGGCATTGAGGTCGACACGTTTCAGTCGAATCACGAGGGCGACCTCGTCGACCAGATCCAGAAGAGTGACGTCGACGGCATCGTCATCAACCCAGCGGCCTACACACACACGTCCCGAGCGATCCCCGAGGCCATCAGCAGTGTCGACCACCCGGTGGTCGAAGTGCACATATCCAACGTCAAAGAACGCGAAGCATGGAGGGCAGTGTCGTTGGTGTCGGAGGTATGCAGCGCCAGCATCTATGGCCGTGGCCTGATCGGCTACCAGCATGGTCTCCGACATCTTGTCAACCGCGCAGCTCACTCCTACGAAACCGTCCGATATGGACCCGAAACCGACCACGTCGGCGATGTGAGAGTCGGAGGAGACACACTGGCAATCCTTGTCCATGGAGGCTTCTGGCGTCACGAGTGGACCCGAGACACCATGGAATCCCTGGCGGTAGATCTGACCCAGAACGGTGTGTCGACCTGGAACATCGAATACCGCCGCTTGGGCGCAGGCGGCGGCTGGCCGGCCACCCCCGAAGATGTTCTTCTCGCTCTCGACCATATTGCACAACTTGGGGTGAGCCCTTCGCGCGTCGTGGTTGTCGGACATTCCGCCGGTGGGCATTTGGCGATGTGGGCTGCATGGCGTTCCTCGAATGAGATCGACCAGATTGTTGCCCTCGCCCCTATCGTCGACGTGGAACGACACGCTCGATCGCAGATGTACGGCGCCGAAGAAGCACAGCAACTCCTCGATGGCGGCGCACCACGCCGTATCAGTGCGGGCGACGTTCCCACCCTGCTTGTACATGGCGAATCGGACCGTCATGTTCCGATTGGTCACTCTGCAGATCTGGCCAGGGAAGACGGGCTGGAATTGCTCACCACCTCAACGGGCCATTTTGAATTACTCGATCCCAGCAATGACACCTGGGACAAGGTCCGGGAAGTCATCATCGGCTGACTTGGCTGCCTGGGGATTCGACTCGACATAGATATCCACAGCCCTGTAGGGTTCCGCTCCCCTCGGGGCGGGTGCTGGCCCGCTGTGGAGTCACCCCTACATGCGTTCAAGACGCTTCTCATTTGCCATCGGCTGGACGGCAGTAATCCTTCTGGCCATTGTCGGTTTTGCTGCCTTCGGCAGTCCGAACCCGACCATCCAAGAGGTGCGGGTTGAAGCCGCTGCTGCCTCTCTTGGTCACACAACAGGTGCCTACGCAGGAGTTGCCTTTGCGTTCATGCCGGCGGGTCAGGCCTCCGGGACCGTCACCGCTGTGGACAACTCTGAGGAATCTGCCTCACTGATACCTCCGCCGGATGATGAGCTAACCAACACTGACGGCACCGGAGAGGCAGAAGAGACATCTGCCGGCACCATCGCATCACCCACCTCGGGATGGCTGTCTGAGGTTGAGGTGCGTGCGCTGATCAGTCTCTACTTCGAGCCAGACGACGTGAACCAAGCGGTGAGAGTGGCCTGGTGCGAGTCTCGGTTCGACCCCGACTCTGTAGACCGCCGCACCGGTGGCTCGGGCCTGTTTCATCACATTCCCCGCTATTGGGAGGAACGTGCGTCCAGTGCAGGATTCAGCGGTGTGGAACCCACCGACGCTGAGGCGTCAACGGCTGCGGCAGCGTGGGCCGTGTACAACGGTGGGGGTTGGGAGATATTCGCCTGTAAGGGTTAACCCTTTCTCAGCGTGTGCAGGGGAGGCCCTCACAGGGCCTCCCCTGCACACGCTGAGGGGGATTACGCGATCAGCGAAAGTCTCGCGACTTGACGGTGTTGACCCCAAGAGGTTCGAAATCGCGGGCCACGATGTTGGTGACCCCGTCGTAAAACTCGAGGCGACCGTGGATCACCAGAGCCGGGCTCTTTCTCACCACATGACGGTGTTTCGCCCACACATCGGGCAACACCACGATGTTCAAGAGCCCTGTCTCGTCCTCCAGATTGAGGAAGTAGACACCATTGGCCGTCCCTGGACGCTGACGATGGGTGATGACTCCGGCAACACTGATCCGGGCCTTGTTCCGCTGCATCTCCAACGCATCTGCCGCGGTGAGACAGCCTTCAAGTCGATCCCTCACAAAACTCATCGGATGAGCCGGCGACACCGACGTCGCCCATAGATCGGCACGATGCTCCTCCTCCGGCGACATCCCAGGCAACTCCGGCGCCGTCACCCCAGGGGACAACGCCAACCGTTCGGGATCGATCTCTGCCAAAGCGCCAGCCGCCCACATCCCCTCGCGACGCCCCAACCCGATCGACTGCAATGCCCCCGCCGCCGCCAGGCCCTCCAACGAGTCAACCTCGAGCCCGGTGCGAAACGCCAGATCCTCCGGAGAGTTGAACTCGCCGCCGAGAACCCGTGCGGCCTCGATGCGGGTGATCTCGGACTCACCCATGTTGCGCACATAACGGAGCCCCATCCGCACCCCAACCGCTGGTCTGACCACATCGTCGACATGACCTCTCCCCCGCCGCCACTCCTGGCCGAGATAGGAAACGATGTCATCGGGATCGGCCTCGATCGGCTCGATCGTGCAGTCGTGCCAAGAGACATTGACATCAGGTGACAACACCACCACCCCGTGGCGTTGGGCGTCCTGGGACAACGAGTTGGGGCTGTAGAAACCCATCGGCTGGGCGTTCAACAACCCCGCCAGATATTCAGCCGGATAATGAAAACGCAGCCAGGTCGACATGTACACGATGTAGGCGAAGCTCACCGAGTGACTCTCCGGGAACCCAAAACTGGCAAACCCCTGGAGCTTTTCCCAGATCTCGTCCGCCGCAGCGGCAGCGATGCCATTGGCCGCCATCCCCTCGTACACCTCATCCTTGAGACGTCCCATCGCCTCGTCCGACCGCTTGTGGGTCATCGCCTGACGGAGCCGATCCGCCTGTGATCCATCGAATCCGGCACATATTCGCGCCAGTTCCATGAGTTGTTCTTGAAAGATGGGAACACCAAGGGTCTTCTTCAAGATCACCTCGGTCGATGGATGCGGGTACCTCACGGGCTCTTCACCGTTGCGTCGTCGTAGATATGGATGTACCGATTGTCCTTGTATCGGACCTGGTCTTATCAGGGCCACTTCTACTGCAAGGTCGTAGAAGGTTTTTGGCTTCATCTTGGGCAACGTCGCCATCTGCGCCCTCGACTCGATCTGGAAGAGACCCACCGTGTCGGCGCGGGTGATTGACTCGTAAAGGGCCGGCTCTTGTGGGAGCCGGGCCAGATCTATCTCCACCCCATGGGTGTCTTCAATCATGTCCGTTGCAAGGTGAAGCGCGTTGAGCATGCCAAGACCCAACAGATCGAACTTGACGATCCCCACTGCCGCTGAGTCGTCTTTGTCCCACTGGATCACAGTGCGACCCTCCATCCGCCCCCACTCCAAGGGCACCACCTGCCACAAAGGCCGATCGGCAATCACCATCCCCCCAGAATGAATGCCGAGATGTCGTGGATAGCCGTCGAGACGCCAACAGATGTCATAGATCATCTCTGCTGTCATTCCCTTGGGCAGCGGAGTGTCCATGGCGCGCAGTTGGGCAGGGTCACGGGTGTCGACATATTTTGACAACCCATCCACCTGGGCCTGTGTGAATCCAAATGTCTTGGCTACATCCCGCAGGACCGAGCGGGCCCGATAGGTGATGACGTTGGCCACCATTGCCGCCCTCTCTCGCCCGTAGCGGCGATAGCAATACTGAATCACCTCCTCACGGCGATCCGCTTCGAAGTCGACATCGATATCGGGTGGCTTGCCTCTCTCTTCGGAGAGAAAACGCTCAAAAGGAAGATGAAGGCGAATCGGGTCAACCCGGGTCAGCCCGATGCAGCGACACACCGCAGAGTCGGCCCCAGACCCCCTGATTTGGCAATAAATATCCTGGTCACGAGCAAAGTCGACAAGATCCTTCACTACCAGGAAATAGCCCGCAAAACCGAGTTGCTGGATAATCGCTAACTCGTGCTCGAGACGTTTGCGGGCGGTTGGGTCGATCCCGTCTTCAGACCCTGGATAGACGTCGCGAGCACCCTCCCAGGTGAGATGACGAAGGAATTCCATTTCGTCCTGAAAGTGACCCGGCATGGGGAAGTCGGGAAGTTGTGGGGCTACCAGCCCCAGGTCGAATGCCAGTCGCTTGCCAATGTCAGCGGCCCGACTCACCACCCCCGGGTAACGGGCAAAACGGTGAACCATCTCGTCGGGGTGTTTCAGATATCGTTCGTCGGTAGCGGGACGAAACCCGTCGGCTTCGCCCAAGGTGCGTCTACCGCCGATGGCAGCAAGCACCTCTGCAAGGTAGGCATCCCGGCGGTCGTAGTAGTGGACCTGGTTGGTGGCCACTGTCGACACACCGAGCTTCTGTGCTACCTCCCACATCAGATCATTGCGGGAATCGTCTTCTGGCATACCGTGGTGCCACATCTCGATGTGGAGCCGCGAGCCAAACAGTTCCCGGTGACGAGAGGTCTCACGCATCGTGGCTCCGAGGTCACCCGATGCGGCAGCCCTGGGGATGGCCCCTGAGTGACACCCGGTCAGGGCGTGAATGTCAAAATTGGTGGCGGCAATTGCCAGGTCATCCCACGAGTAGATGGGGTGGTCCTTCTCTCCACGCATCTGCGCCTTGGTGACCATGTGGGACAAGGTCCGATACCCATCGGGTGATCCAGCCAGAAGGACGAGATGACTGGCTTCGGGAAGATCAGTGGGTTTGGTCCCATGAGAGCGGACCGACCGGCCCCGCCGCAACCGACCTTGCCCGCCTTTGGCCCTGGCATAACGCAGCTTGTCCCAGTCCTCGGCTTTGGCCACCGGATCGATAGCACCAGCCGGATTGACCTCGAGACCGATCTCCACCCCGTAGATAACCGGCAGACCGGTGGCCTTGGCGGCCTGCCACAGCCGGGAAGTCCCGTAGAACCCGTTGTGATCAGTTACTGCAAGAGCCTCGTATCCCAGTTCGATGGCACGTTCCACCAGGTCCTCGGGATGTGATGCCCCGTCGAGAAAGGAAAAGTTGGTGTGACAATGGAGTTCGGCGTAGCGGGACACCAACCCACTCTATCGAACATATGTTCGATGCCAAAGGCCGAACAGGTATTCGAATTGAACACCAACGCCCACTGCTCGGCTACCTTGCGGAATCAGGAGGTCCCATGTCATCGATAACAAAAACCATCAGGCTGTCCGGCAAGGCAGGTGGCAACATCGAGGACGCAGTCCGAACGGTCCTTGCCCGTGCCGCCACCACAATCGCCGACATCCAGCATTTTGAGATCGTGAAAGTCGGCGGCGAAGTCGACTCCTCGGGGGCACCAACGCTGTTCACGGTCACTCTTGACATCACCTTCGGCATCAAGGATCCCGTCGAGCACGGATGACCATCCCACCACCCCAGTCTTTGGGGAACGGGATCCATCTCATCCCCGCTCCCCTGCCTTTCAGGTCGCCTGCTTGGGTCAATATCTACGCCATCGAATCAAACGGCGGACTACTCCTTATCGATTGTGGCACCGACTGGGAACCGGGGCGGCAAGCCATCAAAGATGGTTTCGCAGAGTTGGGTCTCGACGAGTCGGCGGTCCACACCCTCGTTGTTTCTCACCTCCACCTCGATCACGTCGGGATGTCGGGCCGATTGGTCAGCGAATGGGGTTGCCGCTTCGTCATGCACGAGCGCGCCTCGAAGCTGGTCAACGTCTACAACGACACCCCGGGTTACATCGAGCGATTGCAGAGCCTCGCCGCGACCCATGGTGTCCCCGATGCGGTCCGGGAAGAAACCACCACCGTGATCCGACCCGATTACATGCCTCTCATCGGAGCACCGGATCACACCGTCGAAGACGGCGACACCATCGATCTTGATGGCGGCCGTCACCTCGAGATCGTGCATACCCCCGGTCACGAGCCTGCTCACATCTGCGTTCGCGACAACCGCACCGGGATTCTCTTCTCCGGCGACCACGTCCTGCCCCGGATCTCGCCGGTGATCATGTACGACACCTTCCTCGACGATCCTCTCGGCGACTACATGGACTCGCTCCAGAAGCTGGTCGAACTCAAGATCGGTGTCACCTATCCCGCACATGGCACGCTCATCGACCATGGTGACGAACGCGCCCGACAGATCCTCCTTCACCACGATCGACGGCTTCTCGATATGGCCGATCTGGTACGGGAGGGCGACATCACCGCGTGGGGTGTGATGGTGAGGTCGTTTCGCCCCAATCTCGACGCCCTCGACTCAAGACTTGCGTTTCTGGAGACGATATCTCACCTAGAACATCTCCGGCTCAACGGTCGTATTCGAGATCTGGAGCGCAATGGCAAGACGATCTATCGCAGATAGGCCCTACGGAGGGTTGGCATGCGACCAGACTTAGACGAAGATGTTCCCTTCGACGGTGTTCCGTCGACTTCTTCAGGAGTGAATAGATGATCTTTGGATACTTGGATGCCGGTTCGGGAAGCCTGATACTCCAGGCCATTCTTGGCGGACTGGCTGGGATTGCCGTCGCCTTCAAGGCGTGGAAGGCACGCATGATGGGCAAGAGGGCGATCGCACAGGCAGAGAAAGAGGCCGTCAGCGACGAGACCTCTGTCAACTCCGAGTCCTGACATTCATGATCTCGGCTGACCCGGGATCGTTCCGGGATCCTGCGTCCCACGTCGTCTTCGACGGCGAACGCGTCCTCCGGCTCCTCGACGATCGGGGTCTCGAGGCCTGGCAACAACTGGAGTCGAGCACCTTCTTCAGCAACGCCGTGGAGTCCGGCCGTTTGATCTCAACCACCCAAATCGACGACGTCCCTGACGGCGCGGTTGGTGCCCTGCAACACCCCCGGATCCCTTTTGTCTCATATCCGTACGAGTGGACCTTCTCGATGTTGAAAGACGCTGCCCTCCTTCAACTGGATCTGCTCGCCGAAGCCCTCGCCGCGGGAATCACCATCAAAGATGCCACCCCCTTCAATATTCAGTTTGTCGAAGGGAACCCGGTATTCATCGATATCGGCTCCTTCGAGAAGTACCGCGATGGCGAGCCGTGGATCGGGTATCGCCAGTTCACCAGGCAATTTCTGTTCCCTCTCATGCTGAGGGCGTGGGCCGACCTTCCGTTTCAACCCTGGCTGCGCGGCGACATGGAAGGACCTACCGCCGGCGACATGAAACAGATCCTTTCCGGCGGCAAACGGCTGAAGCCAAGTGCCCTCATGCATGTCTCGCTTCAGGCAAGAATAGAGGAACGCATGTCCGGCGCCTCGGTCCGCAGCGATCTGAAGGATGCTGGATTCTCCGCAGACCTGATTCTGGCCAACGTCCGCAAACTGCGATCTCTCATCGAGTCCATGACGTGGGACCACGGTGTCGAAGGCTGGTCGGAGTATCAGTCCTGTGACCACGTCGGCAGGGACCGTGAGACCAAAGCCGAGTTTCTTCGGGGCGCTCTGGCCCGCAGCAATCCGAAACGTGTCATCGATCTCGGAGCCAATGACGGCTACTTCTCTGTCATTGCCGCTGAAGGGGGCTCTCTCGCTATCGCCGTTGACGGCTACGAGCCTGTCCTCGAGGAGTTGTATCGAACTGGGCACGGGGAAAACATCGCCATCGTCGTCAGCGAGCTGACCAACCCGTCACCCGCCCAAGGTTGGGCCGGACAGGAGCGCCCTGCGTTGATGGACAGGGCCAAACCCGATCATGTGATCGCCTACGGGGTGATCCATCATCTCATCTACACGGCGAGCATTCCCCCGGTCACCGTGCTCGATTGGTTGCGAAGCTTCGACGCCCCGACGACCCTCGAGTTCGTGTCGCCTGACGATGAGATGGTCGCCAAACTGACAGCAAACAAGCTTGAGCTAGAACTACACCCTGGACGCAGCGAAGCCGACTTCAGAGTCCTACTCGACCGAAACTTCTCGATTCGCCAAGAGCACGCCCTCGAGGGCGGGACTCGGGTGATCTTCGATCTGGTACCGAACTAGCGATCAACGAGAAAGGCTGAGGTGGTCCAAGACAGCGACACCCTCGAACTCAGCAATCACCGTCAGTTGGTTGACGTCCGCCGGAACCAGGCCATTGGCGATTTCGAATCTAAACCCCGATTCGAGGAGGTCTTCGGAATCGAACCAGCGCACCACGTTCTTGTTTTCGGCGTTTGGCGCAGTGAATGCGATGAGTTCCTCACCTGCAAACACATAAACCACGTCGGGAGTCAGTTTTCGGGTCACGTCCGCGGCCCAGCCGACGAGTTCCCATCCGACACTGGACGTTGCCACCTTGTCGATCTGAATTCGTCGACTTCCCTCGGCCCCCACATCGAGTTCACGACCATCCGCGGTGAAGAACTCGAGAGTCAAAACGTCAGATTGGCCGGAGAGCCACTTCCCATTCGGGCCCGGAATCAGGATGTCGATTCGATTGTGGCCATCGAGGATCATCTCTTCGGCTAGAAGCGCCCTGAGTGCTCCCCCACCCGAATTGTCACGCGACACGAACCCAAACCCCGCAACCTCACCGTTGACGACGACCAACAAATCATCCTCCTGAGTTCCAGGTGGAAGCTGGATGCGACCAGTGAGCAGTGTCTGCACAAGGCCTGATTCCAAATCGGCCTCGGCCAATTCCGCACCACGGTCAAGCGACCAAACCAAATCGTCGGCCTCAACTACTGAGAGTGCGTCGAGAGGCTGGCCGAGAAGACTTGCGTATGACCCAACGGCAATGACTCCCAGCCAACTCGACTGGTCGGGAATCCATTGACGATTGCGCGCAACCTGGTCGTAGAGGATCGAAAGGTCGGTACTCACACCGTCGCCGTTGCAACACCATGCGATCGGCTCATGGGGGCGATCGCTTCCCGCGATCCCGAGCAGGGACCTTCCGTCGAACGGCCAGTCGGTTTCGATTTGGAGGACCTCGACCACCGTGGGAACGATGTCGATACCGAACACGGGTTCGTCCACGGTCTCGCCCACTGCCTGACCAGGGTATTTGATCATCAGGGGAACCCTGTACAGGTCGTCCCGGTTGTCGTCTTTTGGCCAGCGTCGATGCTGACCGGGCACAAAAGACGCGCCGTGGTCGGCGACCACGATCACCATTGTCTCGTCCCATTGACCCGTTGCATCCAGCTGATCAAAGAGCCGACCGAGCATCGCATCTAGGAAGCCCAACTGATAGAGATGACGCTGATAGCCAAGCCGGGCTGGTTTCGGATCGTTACCCCAGTGTCCATCTCCCTGGACACCTTCAACCTCGGTGTAGTCCTCGGGCCGGTCGTAATGAGTGCCTGACGGGTTGGTCACCCAGGGCACATGAGGCGATTCAAGGTGGGCGTAGCTCAGGGTGGGTCCCATGTTGGAGTCGATGCCATTGCTGAGACGTTGAATCCAATTGACCCATTCCGCACGATCTTCAGACGGCGGAACCGGTAGACCATCTATGGCCACAGAGATTCCGGTTGGCGTTTTCGCCTGACCGAGGAAGCCCTTCCATGCGTTATCGATACTGGGCAACTCTTCACGAGCCGACCTCGGGAGAGTCAAATGGCCGTAAACAACACCGAGGTCTCTGAGCAGCGAGGTGAAGCGCGCCGGCGCACGTCCGGCGTAGTCGGGACAGATTTCCTCTGGGCACATGTCGGCCACCCACTCGATGACGTGCATGTCGTAGGTGTCACCCAACAGTGTGAACAGGTTGTCTGGATGATCCACCGATGACGGACTCATCCCCTTCTCCCCAAGTTTGCCGGTGAGAATCGCCGGAATACTCTGGGTGGTGGCTATCGAATCGGAGAAGGCGTTTCGATACCAGGTGCCTTCGGCGGCCAGGCGGTGGAAGTTGGGGAAAAGCGTCTCGTTGATTTCACCTGACTCGTCCATCAGCGATGCCAATGGGAGTTCGTCTAGCTGGAGGAGAACAATCGACGACGGGTTCCCCACAACGGAGTCCGCTGCTTCTACATCCGGCGACTCCCAAATCAGGCGCGACGTGTCCGAAGTCGCCACAAATATCACCAGAACCAACGGCAATGCGATCGAGGCCCATACGAAAATGGCTTCGAGCCTGTGAACCAAATACCAAACAGCCGCTGCCAAACCGAGTGCGAGGACAAGTGCCCAAACGTCATTTTCCGGGATCATCTGACGACTGACCACAAAGCCGGTGGCCACCGACAGAACGCCAACAATGGCCGCATAAGCGATTTCAGGAGATCGACCACCGATCCATTCCGCTGCCAGCAGCAACAGAAAAGAAAGAGCCGGCACTGCGAACGCGGCAATGAGCCCGAACAGGACCATTTCGGCGGCATTGGTTCGGTTGGCGACGAAGACTTCGGGATTGCGGCCATAGAGATCGAGAAGCGGCGCCGTCACCGCCACCGCACTCAAACCACAGATCACGAGGAGCCGACGCCACAACTGGCGATTCAGAATCTCACCCATGAGCAGCCCAAGGTTATTGCGACCTCCGAGAAACCTGACATGTTGGGATAGGAGAGAAATCTGTGGAATTTTCGAAAAGAACCTCTGAGCTCGTCTGAGGGCGACGAACTATCTAGGGGTGGCCCCCTTTCCCGCCACCCCGGATCTTGCAGCTCGAGACCTAGCGGGAATCACACCAGGATTTGACGATGGCCGCTAGGTCATCGCGTCCCGATTCGACATCCGCAAGATCAGAGAACTTCATATAGCGGGCGGTATCCCCACCACCCTCCAACCGTGGATGATCGCCCGGTATCGAGGCACCGGTGTGAAACATCAGACTCACATGTGACTTGGTCCTCGGGTTGAAACTGGCCATGTTCCCTTCGTACATGAAGGTGGGTGACTTCCATCCGATCATCCGATCATCCGATCATCCGATCATCCGATCATCCGATCATCCGATCATCCGACAGGACTACCTTCCGGAC
>Ga0255057_10000115_pt1 | contig 42588 bp, 38 predicted proteins | sample Cases_109_6_MG_FD_189022 | JGI IMG/M metagenome (GOLD analysis project Ga0255057, IMG submission 189022) | Seawater microbial communities from Amundsen Gulf, Northwest Territories, Canada - Cases_109_6 | ecosystem: Environmental > Aquatic > Marine > Gulf | place: Canada: Northwest Territories... | reverse complement strand
GCAACCATTCCGATGATGGCGGCGTTGATACCGATGTCGGTCAGGGTCGAGATGCCCAGCATCACAAATCCCATGTGTCCCACCGACGAGAAGGCGATGAGGCGCTTCAGGTCCGTCTGAGCCAGACAGGCGAGCGAGCCATAGATGATGGCGATCACCGCCAGAATTGCTATCCACGGCGCCCAAACCTGAGCCTGCTCGGGCAGGATCGGCAGGCTGATGCGGATGATGCCGTAGGTGCCGAGCTTCAGCAGGATCGCAGCCAGCAGGACCGAACCAACCGTCGGAGCCGCGGTGTGAGCATCGGGAAGCCATGTGTGCAGCGGCCACATCGGCACCTTGACCGCAAACCCGAGGAATATCGCAGCAAACACCCAGGCCCCGAAGGTGCCGGTGAACACCCCCATCTGCCCCATGTCCGCCAGCACCAGCATGTCGAACGTGTGCGGGTCGCTCTTGAAGTACAACGCCAGGAATCCCAACAGCATGAACACGGAACCGAACAGCGTGAACAAGAAGAACTTGATCGAGGCGTAGAGCCGGGTCTCGACCTCGCGTTTGAATCCGGGTACCCGCATCTTGGTGCGATCGCCCCAGACGCCGATCATGAAGTACATCGGGAGCAGCACCAGCTCGAAGAAGATGAAGAACAGCACCAGGTCGAGCGCCACGAAGGTGCCGTTCATCCCGGTCGCCAGCACCAGGATCAATGCCAGAAACGCCCTGGGGTTATGAGGCTCGGGCCAGTGGTTCCACGAGTAGACGACGGCGAGCAAGGTGATGAAGGTGGAGAGAACCAGCATGGGGAGGCTGATCCCGTCAATACCTATGTGGAACCTGGACCCAATCGACGGAATCCACGCGAGATCGGTGCCCAGCTGAAACTTTGCGGTCGCGTCGAAGTCGAACACGAACAAGACGCCGACCGACAAGCCGAACGAGGCGAGTACGAACCCGAGCGACACCCACTTGGCGGCCCGCTCCCGTGCCTTTGGCAGCATCAGCACGAAGGCTGCTCCCACCAATGGCAAAAAGACGATGAGGCTCAGACCCCATCCGCTTTCAAACCAGTCCATCTCGCTCGTCCTCCTCCTAGTTAAAGATCAGGAATCCGACCACCAGCAGGATCGTGCCGGCGAACAACGCCCACGCATACTGCTGAACCCGGCCCGTCGTGGTGTACCTCAGCTGCTCGCCGGCCTCCCCGGTGACGGCAGCCGCAGCATTGAACGCGCGGTCGATTCCCTGCTGATCGATTCCGCCGTAGACGATCTTGGCCATGAAGCCGGCTCCGGCACCGACCCCGTTGACCACTCCATCGAGCACATACGTGTTCGACCAATCGATCGCCCTGGCGATGGGGCCCTTCGTCGGGTTGACGATGCCCCTCAGATAGAAGTCGTCGATGTAGTACTTGCGCTCCAGCAGCGGGTACAGCACCGGAATCCGGAAGGTATCCCGCGCTACCTGCGTGTCTCGATCGCCGCGCCACAGCCGAGTGCCGAGTGCGATACCGGCCGCGGCTGCAGCCAGACCGGCACCGGCCAGCAGGAAGTTGATCGCCTCGGCGTGGTGGTCACCCATCACGATGATCCTGGCGCCGACCCAATCGGTGAACCCGGTGAAGATTCCCGGCATGTTGGAGAAGCCGGCGACCGCCGCCAGCACGGCAAGGCCGATGAGCGGATAGGTCATGATCTTGGGCGATTCGTGCGGTTGGGCTGCACCCTTGTATTCACCAAAGAATGTGAGATAGACGGCGCGTGCCATGTACAGGGCGGTGATGAAGGCGCCGGCGATGGCCACAACCAGCACCACGGACGCCACCGCGCCGCCTCCGTGCCCGGCGTCGTACTGCAGCGAAGCGAGAATCTCGTCCTTCGACCAGAACCCGGCGAGCGGGAAGATGCCGGCCAAGGCCAATGATCCGACGATGAAGGTCCAGTAGGTGGACGGCATGTACTTTCGCAAACCGCCCATGTCGGACATGTTGTTCGAGTGCACCGCATGGATCACCGATCCGGCCGCCAGGAAGAGCAGCGCCTTGAAGAATGCGTGCGTGAACAGGTGGAACAATCCTGCCGTATAGGCACCGGCACCCATGGCAACCGTCATGTAGCCGAGCTGGGACAGCGTCGAGTAGGCGAGAACCTTCTTGATGTCATCCTGCACCAATGCGATGAGACCCGTCAGGAAAAGGGTCAGCGCCCCAACGATGATGATGATCACCTTTACGTCCACGGCGAAGAGCTCGTTCTGATACAGCGGGAACATTCGACCGAGCAGATACACGCCGGCGGTCACCATCGTCGCCGCATGCATCAGCGAGGAGACCGGGGTCGGGCCGGCCATGGCATCGGGCAGCCACACGTGGAACGGGAACTGCGCGCTCTTGCCCATCGCCCCAATAAAGAGCGTCAGCCCGGCCCAAAAAGCAACCTGAATCAGGCCGCTGTCGGCGTTGGCGATCGCTTCGAGAACATCGGTGAACCGGAACGAACCAACCGTGGCCGCGATGATGATCACCCCGATGAACAACCCGACATCGGCAACCTTGTTGGTGATAAACGCCTTGATCGCCGCGGCGTTGTTCTCGTGGTCCTCCCACCAGTGGCCGATGAGAAGATAGGAGGCGACGCCGACCAGCTCCCAGCCGACTATGAGTTGCACCAGATTGGGAGCCGAGACGAGTACGAGCATTGCACCGGCGAACATCGTGAACGCGGCGAAGAACCAGGTAAATCGGACGTCGCCCTCCATGTAGCCCTTGGCGTACGTAAAGACGGCCAGCCCCACGACGCCGACAACGGCGTACATCATGATCGAGAGGCCGTCGACCACCCATCCCCACTCGAGGACCAGCGAGCCGATCCTGGCGATCTCGATCGAGCCTTCGTAGTGGATGCCCTGGTTGGCGTTGGCGAGGAACAGTGCCACGCCGTAGACGGCAACAAACAGCATCGAGAACTCGGCCAGCTCCCAGCCCTTCTGCGGGAGCCGCTTCCCGACGAAGACGATGGCGAACATCATCACCAGCGGCACCATCGGAATGAGCCAGGCCCACTCAGCAAGCAGTCCGCCGTTGCTCAACTCCACAGCATGCTCGGCACCTTCTTGGGCGTAGAGCAGCAGCGAGGTGGCGAGGTACGTCATCGAGTCACCACTTGAGCAGGTCGAGTTCGTCGATGTTGGCAGAGGAGCGGTTGCGGAAGATGAGCACCACGATGGCAAGGCCGATGCCGACTTCGGCTGCAGCCACCGCAATCACGAAGAGTGCAAACACTTGGCCGGCGAGAAGTTCGTCCTGGAGGAAGGCCCAGAAGGCCACCAGGTTGATGTTGACTGCAGTGAGCATGAGTTCGACCGACAGCAGCACCAGCACCGCGTTGCGTCGGACGAGGACGCCATAGATCCCGATCGAGAACAGCAGGGCGGCAAGGACCAGGAACTGGTTGACGATCACTGTTCCGGGTCCTTGCGGGCGAGAACGATCCCCCCGATGAGCGCAGCCAGCAGCACGAACGAGACGGCCTCGAACGGGATCACGTAGCGAGTGAACAGCACGGAACCGAGATCTTCGGCTCTGACGACACCCTCCGAGATCAAGGCGTCTTCGAAGGAAACTGTGGTCGCCCAGGCGATGGTGACGAATGTGGCAAGGGCCACCAACGCCGCGGGCCAGCGCCGCTGGTGATCGAGTTGCACCGAATCCCGCCCGGTCGGGGCCCGGGTGATCATGATGCCGAAGAGGAACAGGACGATCACGGCGCCGATGTATACGAGTACCACGGTCCAGGCCACGAACTCAGCGCCCAGCATCAAGAAGAGGGCCGCAGACCCGCCCAGTGTCACCACCAGCATGAGGGCGGCGTGAACGAGATTCGGCGAGGTAACCACCCGGACGGCCGAACCGACGATGGCCAGCCCGATCACCAAGAAAACGATGTTGCGGGCATCTGCGATCCAGTCGGCGAATTCCATCAGGACTCCAATGCCGGAGGATCGGGGACGGTCTCAAGCCACGCGCCGAGTCGCTCCTGGTCGTGGAGCAGTGATGTGATGCTCGTCTCCGAGTATTCGTAATCGGGTGACCAGAACAGCGCATCGAACGGGCACACCTCTACACAGATGCCGCAGTACATGCAGAGGGCGTAGTCGATGTCGAAGCGATCGAGAGTGGCCCGGCTGCGAGGGCGGCCGCCTTCTTTGGCCGGCGGTTGCATCTCCTTGTGGCCCTCGATGTAGATGCACCAGTCCGGACAATCCCGGGCACACAGCATGCAGACCGTGCAGGCGTCGGCGTCGAGCGCGATCACTCCCCGGGCGCGGGCGACCGGTACTTCCTTTTCGAGCGGATAATGGATCGTCGCCGTCTTGCTGAAGAGCGTCCTCAGTGTGAGCCACAGGCCTTTGGCGAGCCCCGATCCGGGCATGGTTCGGGGGGTCATCAAAAGACCACCTTGAAGGTGGCGGTGACGGCGATGTTGACCAGCGAGAGCGGGACCATCCATCGCCATGCGAATGACTGGAGCTGGTCCTCTCTGAACCTGGGGAAGGTCCAACGGAACCAAATCATGACAAAGACCAGCAGGCCAACCTTGGCCATGAGAACGATCGGTCCAAAGGTGGCGCTGTCGAGCCCGGGGAAGTAATAGCCACCGAGGAACAGGCTGGATGCGATCGCCGACATGGCAAACATGCCGGCGTATTCGCCCAGGAAGAACATCGTGAAGCGGATCCCCGAGTACTCGGTGAGATACCCCATGACCAGCTCGGACTCGGCGATGGGCATGTCGAACGGGGTGCGGCTCAGCTCGGCGAGCATCGCGATGAAGAAAATGCCAAAGCCGATGACTTGGCCCTGAAAGAGGTACGGCAGGTGAATGGCGGTCTCGCCGAGATGAAAGAATGGTTCTGCCTGAGCTTCGACGATCCCCGACATCGACAGCGTGCCCGCGTGGATGACCACTCCCACCACCGCCAGCACCAGAGGAAGCTCGTATGCAATGAGCTGCGCCGCGGCCCGCAGACCGCCCATGAGCGAGTACTTGTTGGCCGAGGACCATCCGGCCATGAGGACGCCGACCGTAGCGATCGAGCCGGCGGCCAACGCGTAGAACACGCCGAGGTCCAGGTTGCGTACCACGAGCGTCGGACTGAACGGAACGATGACGAACACGGCGACGGTCCCCGCCAGGACAACCATCGGAGCCAGCTTGAACACCGGTCGATCGGCGTCACGCGGAACCAGGTCCTCCTTCTGGATGAACTTGATCCCGTCGGCGATGGGCTGCGCCCATCCGTAGCGACCCCCGGCGAAGTACGGCCCCACCCGGCTCTGCATGTGTGCCGAGATCTTCAACTCGGCGAAGATGATCACCAGCGCCACGTTGAGGATTACCAGGAGCGACACCAACACCTTGAGGCCGAGCAGCGCCCAGAATCCGTCGAAGAGAGCACTCATCGATCCACGTCTCCGAGTACGAAGTCGAGGCTGCCGAGGATGGCGATGACGTCGGGAACGAGTTGACCCTGGAGCAGCCACGGCAACACCGAAAGGTTCGAGAACGAAGCCGAGCGAATCTTGAGGCGGTAGGGACCGCGACCGCCCTCGGACACGATGTAATAACCCATCTCGCCTTTCGGGTTCTCAGCTCGCACGTAGATCTCGCCCTGAGGCACCTTGAAAATCCGAGGCACCTTCGCCTGGAGTTCGCCCGATGGGATGGAGTCGATGGCCTGATCGATGATGCGGGACGCCTGGATGACCTCCTCGAGTCGAACGGTATATCGATCGAAGCAGTCGCCGTTTTCGCCTGTCGCCACATCGAATTCAAAGTTGGAGTACGGGAGATAGTCGTCCGTCTTGCGGATATCGAACGGCACGCCCGAGGCCCGTAGGTTCGGGCCCGAGACGCCGAATGCGAGGGCCTTGTCGACCGGGATGATGCCGATACCCTTGGTGCGCTCCATGAAGATCTCGTTGCCTACCACCAGGTCCTTCAGGTCGTCGCACACATCGCGCACGTATTGCATCGCTTGGCGACTTTGCTCCAGAAATTCGATCGGCAGATCCTGAATGACCTTCTTCTGGGTCGATCCGGCGCCGGCGGCGGGCTTGACTCCTCCGACACGATTGAAGTTGGGATGGAACCTCCCTCCGGTGACTCCCTCGATGAGATCGAGCACCCGCTCTCGCTCCCGCAATGCATGCATCAGCGGGGTGGCAGCACCGAGTTCCAGTGGGAACGAAGACAAAAAGACCAAGTGGCTCGAGATGCGAGCCATCTCGGTCAGGATGAGCCGGATGTACTGCGCCCGCTCGGGCACATCGAGTCCCATCAGACGCTCGGTGGCCACCATGAACGGGATCTCGTTGGCAAAGCCCGACACCCAATCGATCCGATTGACCAGGGCGGTGATCTGGGGATAGGTGCGGACTTCGGCAATTTTCTCGTAACCGCGGTGCATGTAGCCGATCACCGGCTCTACTTCTTCGATGACCTCGCCGTCGACGCGGGCGATCAAACGCAGCACCCCATGTGTCGACGGATGCTGCGGCCCGAGGTTGAGCGTCATGTCCGGCGTCTGCAGTTCGACCGAGACCTGGACCTCGGAGTGATGCATCGAGAGTCTGTGACGATCGACGGCCGTCATCCGGCATCCTCCGGGTTCTCGGTCGAAGGTCCCTCTTCGTCGGGCATCGGCTCGACGTCGACGGTTCCGGGCCAGGGCTTCACATCTCGGCTCAGCAAGGGGAAGGTCTTGCGAAGCGGGTGACCCTCGAAGGCATCCGGGAGGTAGAGGTGGGTGAGATTGGGGTGGCCCACGAAGTCGATACCCATCATCTCGGCCGCCTCACGCTCGTGCCAGTTGGCACCACCGAACACGTCCGTGAGTGAAGCGATGGACGGATCGTCCTTTGCTATGTCGGTGGAGAGCACCACCAACTCGCCGGTTTCTACATTCCCGAGGCAGCTGAGGATCTCATAACGAGATTCGACATCTTCCGATTCGGGAGGATCACCGACGGCGACTTCGGTGGCCCAATCGATGGCAGACAGCCACGAGAAGTAGGGCATCTCGGCCCCAAGCGTTTGGTGCGCCTCCAACCAGTGGTCCGAATCCACCCGGACCTTGGCGGTCCCGTTGTCGGACGAGAAACGGTCCGAGCCGACCACGCCGGCGACCCGCTCTGCCAGCTCAGACGGGTTCGCGGTCACGCCGACTCCACTTCTCCTTGATGTTCTCGTTCTTGATCTGCTCCTGCAGGAGCACGATGCCGTCCATCAACGCTTCCGGCCGGGGTGGGCATCCGGGAACATAGACGTCGACCGGAATGAGCTGGTCCACACCCTTGGTCACGCTGTACGAGTCCCAATACGGTCCGCCGCAGTTGGCGCAGGATCCCATGGAGATCACGTATTTGGGGTCGGGTATTTGGTCATACAACTTGCGGATGGCCGGTGCCATCTTGTCGGTCACGGTGCCCGCCACGATCATCAGATCGGCCTGACGCGGCGAAGCCGGCAACGGGATGATCCCGAACCGCATGAAGTCGTAGCGGGGACCGGCCGCGGCCATCATCTCGATCGCGCAACAAGCGAGACCGAACTGGAACATCCACAGCGAATAGCGACGGCTCCAGTTGAGAAGCCACGAGAGCGGCTTCGGTGTCTCGAAGCGGTCTAGGACTCCCACTCGAGCACCCCTTTGCGCACCGCATACACCAGGCCGGCGAGAAGGATGACGATGAAAATAACCATCTCGACCAGAGCAAACACGCCCAGCGCCTCGAGCTGCACCGCCCACGGGAAGATGAACACTGCCTCGACATCGAAGATCAGAAACAGCAAGGCGAAGATGTAGTACCTGACGTGGGTCTGGCTCCATCCGCCACCGACGGGATCTATCCCGCACTCGTACGACTGCGACTTGGTTGCCGAAGGATTATTGGGTCGGAGCAGAGCGCTCGCACCAACCGACACGGCCACGAGGAGGGCACCAAAAGCAGCGAATACCGCGACCGTGATGTAGTCCTCGAAATAGCCCGTCACGCGTATCCCCCGGAGGTGGTGCCCGCTTCCGCACGGGAGTATAGGAAGCGGGCGGCACGGCCTGAACTCGGGGGCGGCGGGCGAATCACTGCGTGGCTATCACCTCCCTCCGGTCGGCGGGCAATCGGCGGAAACCGCCGGCAATCACCGCGCTCCGCTCGGTGGGGATGAGGACCATGCAGTTGGTGTCGATCGGCTGTGATCACCTGGCGGCCGCAGAGCGGCCGACGGTTGCCGCTACCGAAAAGCAGGTCGATAAACACCAATCACCCCACAGTTACCGTCTCCCCTATGCAAGTCCCCGACTACTCAGGCGGATCGCTGGTCAACCTCATGGCTGAGTTCGAGCTGAGGTTGACCGGATCCGCTCCGAACCCGGGACTCCACACAGAACTGGCAGCGACGATCCCCGACGCCGACTCGTATCTGTTCGTTCTGTTCGACGGACTGGGCGACCATCAACTCTCCGATCCAGCGGCCGCCCCACTGCTGGCCGACAGGGTGGGAGTACTCGACGCCGGCTTTCCTACTACCACAACCGTGTCTATGGCCACAGTGGCCACCGGACTGACGCCTGCCGAGCACGGTCTGCTCGGGTACCAACTGTGGGTTCCGGAAACCGGCCATGTGGTCAACACGATCAAGTGGACCACGCTTTGGGGTGAAGCCCTGGAGCACGATCTCGACTCCTTTCTACCGACCCCCAATCTCTGGGAGCGCCTCAAGACCAACGGGAGGGAACCCGTCACGCTCCAGCCATGGGGCTTCGACGACTCACCAATGAGCCGCATGCTCTACCGCGGCTGTCGATTCGAGCCGTGGTCGGACGAGGGCGAAGCGGTCGAGGCAGCGGTCCGATTGGCCGCGGTACCGGGTCGGTTCGTCTTCGTCTACATCCCACACGTCGACTTTGCGGCACATGTGGCCGGCCAGAACAGCGAGGACTATGAAGAGGCCGTGACGATCGTCGCCCGGATGTGGGAGCAGATGACCAGCAACCTTCCCGACGACGTGGTGGCCGTCGGCACGGCCGACCACGGGCACGTCGACGTGCCACCAGAACGTCAGATCCGGCTCCCGAACTCGGCACATGAAGACAGGCATTTCGGCGGCGACGCCCGCGTCACCTTTGTCCACGGTGACACCGAGTCACTGGCTGCCGAACTCGGGGTCGACTGGCGGTCCCGCGCCGAGATGGAGCATTGGTGGGGTCCCGGAATCCATCATCCCGCCTTCGACCACCGAGCACCCGACGGGATTCTGCTGCCGGAACCGGAGTCGGTGGTCCTGCACAAGCACAGTGATGATCGCCTGATCGGCCAGCACGGCGGGCTCACCGACGCCGAGCGGCTGATCCCCCTGCTGGTGCATGCGTAGCACCTGCAGCGGTACGAACCTGTCGGCTCGATATTGACTTGAGCCTCGGTCTCATTAGTGTTCAGGCTTGCCTGATTATCGGGGTAATGATCAGCATGCTGACCTGAAGATCAATTAGGAGAAGCCTTCATGCCCAACCGCTTTCTTGCGGCTGCGATCACCCTGATCTTGCTCTCCGCCGCTTGTTCCAACGGCGATCCCGCAAGACTCACCGTCTACAGCGGACGTAGCGAGAACCTCGTCGGACCCCTCTTCGAGAGATTTACCGATAAGACCGGTATCGAAGTTGCCGTTCGTTACGCCGGCAGCACCGAGCTCGCCGCCACCCTGCGCGAAGAAGGCTCGAACACGCCGGCAGACCTGTTCTTCGCCCAGGATCCGGCATCACTCGGCGCCGTCGCCGAATCGGGCCTGTTCTCGGCGCTGGCGCCCGAGATCCTGGCGTTGGTCGATCCCCGATTCTCCGACCCGAATGGACGATGGGTCGGCACCAGCGGTAGGGCCCGGGTCGTCGTCTATGACAGCACGCTCCTCTCCGCAGCCGAACTTCCTTCGTCGGTTGCAGGCTTCACCTCGCCGGAATGGAAGGGTCGCATCGCCATCGCTCCGACCAACGGCTCATTCCTCGCTTTCGTGGCGGCCATGCTCGTCATGGAAGGCGAGGCCGCCACCAGATCATGGCTCGAGGCCCTTGCTGCGAACGACCCCGGCAAGTACGCCAAAAACTCTCCGATCGTGGCCGCCGTCAACGGCGGAGAGATCGAAGCCGGACTGGTCAACCATTACTACCTGCTCCGTCTGCAAGCCGAAGAGGGCGAGACGGCGGCAGCCAACCACTTCCTCGGCTCGGGTGGGCCCGGTTCGCTGGTCATGCCGGCCGGTGCCGGGATCCTGGTCACCAGCAACCAGAAGGAGTCGGCCGGGCACCTCATCGAGTTCCTGTTGTCGGCCGAGTCACAGGAGTACTTCGCACGCGAAACTTTCGAGTACCCACTCGCCGCCGGAATCGCACCACTCGACGGCCTTCCGCCGCTGGAAAGCCTCGGATCGCCGCTGCTCGATCTATCGGCGCTGGCGACCGCCCTCGACCTGGCGACCGATCTGGTCGCAGCAGCCGGACTCTTGTGACAACCGACCCCGCGTCGAACATCGAACGGCGGACCGGGCCGGGAGGCACGGTCCGAATCCTCCTCTGGATGGCGGCAGTCATCGCTCTGGCCCCGGTCATCGTGCCGTTCGGGTTTCTCGTCGGGCGCGCCGCCGCCGGCGGATCGAAGGCCGTGGACACCGTTCTCTCGGGAAGAACCGTCGAACTGATGCTGAGTACGTTGCTCCTGGTAGCGATTGTGAGCATCTCCGCGGCCGTCATCGGCGTCGGCGCTGCCTGGCTCACCGAACGCACCGATCTGGCGGGCCGGAAGTGGTGGCGAGTGATAGTGGCACTCCCCCTCGTCGTGCCGTCGTACGTAATCGCCCTGACAATCATCTCGGCGTTGGGACCACGCGGGCTGCTCTCCGACCTATTCGGCTTCGGTTTCCCCACCGCACGGGGACTGGTCGGGGCGTGGTGGGCGCTCACGGTCGCCACCTACCCCTTCATTTATCTCATCGTTGCCGCCGCGATGCGGCGAATCGATCCAGCCCTCGAGGAAGCCGGGCGCGGGCTCGGCCTCTCGCCCAATCGGGTATTTGCCCGAGTCGTGCTTCCACAACTGCGCCAGCCCATCGGCGCCGGCGTTCTCCTGGCCGCCCTCTACACGCTTTCCGACTTTGGAGCCGTCTCGCTGGTCGGCTTCGACTCCTTCACCAACGTCATCTACGCCCAGTACGCCGGTCGACTGGATCGAACGCCTGCGATGGTCCTGGCAGTCATACTCGTGGTCCTGGCGCTCGGAGTTCTGTGGGCGGCGGGCCGGTTCCGACGAGGACGGCGGTTCGTGCCGAGGCCGGTCGCCCGACCGACGAGGCTCATGTCACTGAATCGAACGCAGCGAACCGGTGCATATGCGGTCCTATCGCTCGTCGGCGTCGCATCGTTGGGGCTACCGGTGGGGACACTCGTCACCTGGCTGGTTCGGAGGCCACTCCCGGATGGCATCCCGTGGGGATCATTGGCCGGATCACTCTCCGTGTCGTTGCTGGCGGCAACGGTTGCCGTGGTTCTGGCCATTCCGACTGCAGTACTCATAGTCAGACACCGTGGTGGAGCCTCGGTATGGGTCGAGCGCACTGCTTACCTGGCGTACTCGGTCCCCCACATCACAGTTGGTCTGGCGGTCGTGTTCCTGGCGAGCCGGTATTTGGGCCCGCTCTACCAGTCGTTGTGGCTCCTGGTGGCTGTCTACGCAAGCGTCTTCTTCGCCCAAGCCCTCGGTGCGGTGCGCAGTGCCCTCGCCCAGATCAGCCCCAGTCTCGAGGAGGCGGCCCGCAGTCTGGGGAGGAGCCCATTCCGGGCCATGACCGGCATCACTCTCCCGCTCATGGGCCGGGGCATTGCGGTTGGCGGGTTGCTCGTATTCCTGACGACGATGAAGGAGCTGCCGGTCACACTCCTAACCAGGCCGACCGGATTCGACACGCTGGCCGTCGATGTGTGGTCTTCGGCCGGCGAGCTTCTCTATTCCTCAGCCGCAGTGCCGGCACTAATGTTGCTGGCGGTCTCGGCGCTACCGACCTACGTGCTGGCGACCAGGCAACGATGAATTCTCCCGCAGTCGCTCTCAACAGCGTCTCCAAGCGCTTCGGCACGGTGGCCGCACTCGACGGATTCGACCTGTCGGTCGAAAGCGGAGGAGTGCTGGGGCTGCTCGGTCCGTCGGGTTCGGGAAAGACCACCGCCCTGCGGGTTATAGCCGGGTTCGAGCGTCCCGAAGCCGGCACCATCGACATCGCCGGGACCACCGTCGTATCCGATTCGGTATGGGTACCGCCCGAAAAGCGTCGGGTGGGCATGGTGTTCCAGGACTACGCATTGTTCCCGCACTTGTCGGTGGGTGGCAACGTCGCATTCGGCCTGACCAAAGGAGAGCATCGGGCACCTCGGGTATCGGAAGTGCTGGAGATGGTCGGACTCAGTGGAATGGCCGATCGCATGCCTCATGAACTCTCCGGTGGAGAGCAACAACGGATCGCCGTGGCGCGAGCGCTGGCACCGGGACCCCACCTCATCCTGCTCGACGAGCCGTTCTCCAACCTCGACACGCCACAGCGAGACCGGGTGCGGCGCGAAGTGAGGACCATCCTCGTCGAGTCGCGGGCGACCGCCATCTTCGTCACCCACGATCAGGAAGAAGCACTCGCCATGAGCGACACCGTCGCCGTGATGCGGGATGGCTCGGTGCTCCAGACGGCGGCGCCGCACGACCTCTACAGCAGGCCGACCGATTGCTGGGTGGCCAGATTTCTGGGAGAAGCAGAATTTATCAATGGGACGGCCAGCAATGGACGGGTCGAAACTCCGCTCGGTTCGTTTGCCGACACCACCAGGGCATCTGGAAGCGTCGAAGTGATGATCCGACCCGAAGCCGTCCGCCTCCTCCGGGATGACGCCGGGCCGGCGCTGGTGGTCGACAGGGAGTTCTATGGACACGACCAGCTGGTCACGCTGCACCTCGACGAGGGTCGTCGACTGCTGGCTCGAGTCGGTCCGGAGCCGGTTTTCAATCCCGGCGACCACGTCAACTTCGAGGTGACCGACGTCGTCGTCTTCCCAGATTCGGACCATCATGATCATGGCTAGGACATGATGACCGAACGTCTGCAGGGTGATCCGGCACCTACCTCGGAGAGCGAGGAGATGTACCTCATCACCGTGGCCCGCGCCGCCGAGGATGGGCGAACCGGACCACTTCCGGTGGCGATGCTCGCCGAGCATCTCCAAGTGTCTGTGGCCTCGGCCAACGAGATGGTCCGCAAACTCGCCGGCCGGGATCTGCTGCGTTACGAGCCGTACCACGGTGTCGAGCTGACGGCCGCCGGCAACCACGTGGCTGATCGAGTGCTCAGGATTCGACGCCTGTGGGCAACCTTCCTCGCCGAACACCTCGGGTTTGGCCCCAGTGATGCCGACGATCAGGCGTGCCAGCTCGAACACGTCACCACCGAGGCAGCAGCAGATCGTCTCGCCAGTTTCCTCGGTGATCCCACAGCCGGGCCGTTGGGCCGTCCCATACCGCGTGGCAGCACCCCGACGACGCGGCCCTCGAGTATTCGCCTGGCCGACCTGGGAGTTGGCGACGATGCCGAGGTTGTTTCGGTTGCCAGCGCCGAGCGAGCGCGCGACTTTCTGGCCAACGAAGGAGTCGTGCCCGGCGCCCGTCTCTCGGTGGCGGGAGCCGGCGGCTCCGGCCTCCTCATCGATCTCGAAGGTGGCCATGTCCACCTCAACCAGGAACTCGCCGCGACGATCGAGGTTCGCCGGCAATAGCCCGACGCGGTGACGAGAGCCTTTCGATGTTCGACGCGGTAGATACTGCGAAGAGCCTCTGCCGATCCACCGAAGCTCGCAGGGGGCTAGCGGCCGCGGTCTGTTGGCACTCCTCCGGGTCTCGCTCGCTGACGGTGCAGCCTCGTACGAGACTCAGTTCCCGCGTCGCAGGTCCCATCCCGCCGTGGCGTAGGCACCAAGACCCACCAATAGGGCGGCCAGGTAGACGAGCGCAGCAATCAGAGGCAGCAGCCACATCGCCCCTCTCCAGACCACCGCACCCACCACCAGCGCTCCCGCCGCACCGCCGCGCTCTTGCAGCAGCATTGCACCGAACCGAGTGACTGCCGGGATCGGACCCAAGACCAACGCCAGCAACCACGCAAGCAGCACGAACATGGCGATTGGAATCCCGACCAGAGTGAGAAACAGCGGCATCGCCAGCAACGGTGGAGCGAGCAGAACCCCGAGTCCGACGAGACCGGATCGCAGCGGACGATCTTCGACCTCCCGGACCGCACGTTCCGAGGTGGATCGGAACACCCAAGATGCCGCCAGTCCGGCCACGATCAACGCGAAGAGACTGAGCACCGACACGACTCGGATCACGGCCTTGGCCCAGACCGGGGCCAGGACGGTGCGCCGGATGAACTGGCCACCGATGACGACATCATCGGAAACCGTGGCATCGCTCGAGGCCCGGTACAGCACATCACCCAGAACGCGGGAACCGGGCCCGAAGGTCAACGAGTCCACCTTGGCCAGGATGTCGCCGCCGATTTCGCCATCTATTCCGAGGCGAATCGCCTGCAGCCTGAGGTCCCGGCCCACCGATCCGGCGACCGACACCTCACCTCCAATGAGCAAGATATCCCGGCCCACCGATCCGGAAACTTCGCTCTCGATCACGAAAGCAGCCAGATCGTCTCCGACTGAGCCATCGATCTCGAGTCTGAGACCGGCGACCCTGACGGCGCCTTCGACCTCGCCACTGATCTCGGTCCGCCCACCCACCAAGGCGATCACGTCGCCTTCCACAGTTCCGGTGATCCGCAGCTTGTTGGTGATCGCGAACAGGTCGCCGGCAACGGTGCCTTCGATGATCACCACGTTGCCGATGGCGTACAGATCCTCCTCGACAACGTCACCTGCAGGAACGATGATCCGGCCGGTCACCCGCAAGCTGCCGAGCACCAAGGGCACGGCAACCAAGGCAATGAGGGTGATCCCGAACAAACGACGGGGTGGGGAACTGGTCATCGCACGATCACCTGGCGCAGGTTACGGGAGATGGGGAAGCGTGCAGGCAGACATCAGACATCACAGGATCGCACTCCAATCTGAAATCTGAGATCTGAGATCTGAGGTCTGAGGTCTGAGGTCTGCGCAGCTAGAGCGGAACCGCGTCCTTTACCCAGTCGAGCAGCGGCCATGGTACGAAGCCGACCACGATGGTCACCACGGCGGTCACCCCGACGGCGAACCGGGTCCCGAAATGCAGCTGAGGATGCGCGGCACCGTCGGGCGCCGGCTGCATGTACATGACGACGATGAGCCGGAGGTAGAAGAACAGCCCACCCACGGCCGCCACCAGGCCCAGGATGACCAGCCACAGATAGTCGGCATTGATGGCGGCGCGGAAGACCGCGGCCTTGCCGATGAACCCGGAGGTGAGCGGAATCCCGGCCATGGAAAGCATGAAGAGTCCCATCGCGGCAGCCAGCAGAGGGGAACGATCGGACAGGCCTGCGTAATCGGAGAGCGGGGACCGACCGGTGAGAGCACCCGAGACGACCGCGGCGATGGCAAACGCCCCCACCACCTGAAACGCATACGTGGCCACGTAGAACCACATGTCTCCGATACCCGCCGGACCGGCCACCAGCGCGGTCATGATGAAACCGGCGTGAGCCACCGATGAATAGGCCAGCATCCGCTTCAAATCGGTCTGGGCGATTGCGAACAGGGTGCCGATGATCACCGAGGCTGCCGACATCACCGCAATCGCAGGCGCCCAGTCATCGATGTAGGACCCGAGCGGGATGACCAGCACCCGAGCCATGGCGGCAAATCCGGCGATCTTGGCGCCGGCCGCCAAGAATCCGGTCACACCTCCTGGTGCTCCCTGGTACACGTCTGGGGCCCACACATGGAAGGGAGCGGCAGACACTTTGAAGCCGAGTCCCACCAGGAGAAGGGCAATTCCTGCCAGCAGGATTCCCGGTCGCAAGATCAGGGTCGAATCGAGGAAGGCCTTCGCCCCGTACATGGATGTGGTTCCGGTAGCGGCGAATACGAGGGCGATGCCGTACAGGAATACCGCCGAAGCAAGAGCTCCCAGCAAGAAGTATTTGAGAGCGGCCTCGTCGGCACCCTCCCCCTTGCGGGTGAAACCGGCGAGAACATACAGGCTGATCGAAAACACCTCGAGTGCGATAAAGAGCATTATCAAATTGGCCGATGCCGCCATCAGGTGTGCCCCCGAAGCCGCTATCAGCGACAGGGCGACAAACTCGGCTCCGCGGCGCCCAACCCCTTTGACCAGCTGCCAACCGGCCATCAGGCCGAGCCCGGCGATCGGGAAGATCAGCATCCCTGCAAATGACGAAAAGCCGTCCACCGCCAGCATGTCCGAGAAGAAGAGTTCGCCATCCGGCCCCCGATACTCGACCCACTGCCAGACCGAAGCCGTCGTCGCTCCCACAAGTCCCAGGGTCGCAACGATCCCCCACCACCTTGGCCCCACTTTGAAAGTGACATCCACCATCAGCAGCAGGACCACTGCAACTGTGATTGCAACGGTGGGGGCGATAGCGAGGAAGTCGAGGTTCATTTCGCGTCCCCTGCTTTCGCGCCTGCTGGTAGCCAGTAACCAGTAACCAGTAGGCGCCCACCTTCGCGCCCTCTGATACTGGGTACTGGGTACTGGGGACTCATTCCCCTACCTCCACCGCAATATCGCCGGTACTACCGAAGTCGGGTACCACGTAATCGGTCTTCTCTTCGATTCTCTCCAGAATCGCATCGACGGAAGGCTTGATGATTTCGAGCGCCGGCTTCGGGTAGACGCCCAGAAAGACCACCAGCGCCGCCATCGGGATGATGATGATCTTCTCCCTCAGGTTGAGATCGCTGAGCCCGCGGTTGGCCTCCACGGTGATTTCTCCGGTAAACATGCGCTGGTAGGCCCACAACAGATAGACCGCGGCGAGCACGACGCCGAATGCCGCCGCGATGGCGTAGCCGGGCAATGAGAGGTACGAACCGATCAGCACAAAGAACTCACCCACGAAGCCGTTCAGCCCGGGAAGTCCGATCGAAGCGAACGCGGTAAACAGGAAGGCACCTGCGAAGAGTGGCATCACCGTCGCCAACCCACCGAACTCACTGATCTCGCGGGTATGGCGTCGTTCGTAGATCATGCCGACGAGAAGGAATAGCAGGCCGGTCGTGAGCCCGTGGTTCACCATTTGAATCACTCCGCCCTGCAGACCCTGAGTGGTGAGAGCGAACACACCGAGGACAACGAAACCGAGGTGACTCACAGATGAATAGGCCACCAACCGCTTGATGTCGGTTTGGACGATGGCGACCATCGCCCCGTAGATGATGCCGATCACAGCCAACACGGCCAGAACCGGAACCAGATCTACCGCCGCCTCCGGGAACAACGTGAGGTTGAACCTGATGAGGCCGTAGGCACCGAGTTTCAGCAGGACCCCGGCCAGAATCACCGAACCGGCGGTAGGCGCCTCAACGTGGGCATCGGGCAGCCAAGTGTGGAATGGGAATATCGGGACCTTGATCGCAAACGAAATCCCAAAGGCGGCAAACAACCAGAACTGGGCGTTGCGGGTCAGATCGGCACCGAGCAGTTCGACAAAGTCGAAAGTTGGGCCGCCCAATTGGTCGGACGCCAGGAAACCAAGCGACAGGATGGCGGCAAACATCAGCGCCGACCCGAACGCGGTGAAGAGAAAGAACTTCACCGCAGCATGGACCCGCCGCTCGCCTCCCCAGATCCCGATGATGAAGTACATCGGGACGAGCATTGCCTCCCAGAAGATGAAGAAGACCAGCAGATCGAGCGCCAGGAACACTCCGGTGATGCCGGCTTGCAGGAACAGCATCGAGGCGGCGTACTGCCGGAGCCGGTGAGTGATGGCCGTACTGGCAAGCAATGCGATCGGGAACAGGAACGCGGTGAGTACCACCATCAGTAACGAGATTCCGTCGACACCGACATGCCAGCCGACACCCCAGGGCTCGTGCCAGGTGGATTTCTCGACGAATTGGAACCCGGCCTCGCCCGACTCGAAGGCAAACAACAGCCATACCGCCCCACCGAACGTCACCAGTGACGAAGCTATGGAAAGCGGGAGCGCCAGGTCGTCGCGTTTGACCAGGAGAACCACCAGACCGCCGATAACGGGCAGCGCGATCAGGGCGGAGAGGATGGGGAAGGTCATCCTGCACGCCTCTCCGCGTCTGGTCGGGTCTTGTGAAGGCCGTAACCAGTAGCCAGTAGCCAGTTACCAGTAACCAGAGGAGTCTCCAGGCTCCAGTCTCCCGTCTCCAGCCAAGCTGCCGGCTTCGTTTCCCGTTTCCCGTTTCCTGTTTCCCGAATTCTGTTGATGGTCTTCTGAATACTGGGTACTGGGTACTGGGTACTGGGTACCGGCATCACAGTGCTCCTCTGCTCAGGAACCACGCCAAAAGACCAACGGCTCCGGCGATGATCGCCAGTCCGTAGCTGCGGACGAAGCCGGTTTGCAGCGGTCGCAGCCACCCGCCAGCCCTGCGGGTGAGAGATCCGATTCCTTCGACAGCCCCGTCGATTCCCCGAACGTCGAGTCGGAACGCGAGCCAGGCCGCGCCCAGCTTGCCACCCCTGGCGAACACGCCTGCGTACAGGTCATCGATGTAATAGCCGTTGCCGAGCAACCTCCACCCAAGCCCGCCTTCGGCCGGTACCCGGCTGCGATACCGCAAGGCGGCGGCCCCAATTCCAATGATCCCGGCGGCAACCGACACCGCGGCCAGGATCCAGGCGAGCGAACCGTCCGGGGCATGGGCCAGGTGGACCGCTTCGAAAACCGGGTCCAGGAAGTGCTCGAGCGTCGTCTTGAACGGAGTGTTCACCAGCCCGCCCACGACCGAGAGACCGGCCAGCACCACGAGCGGGATGGTCATCAGCCTCGGCGACTCGTGCGGCTCGACACCGTCCTCCCAACGGGCTTCACCAAAGAATGTGAGCCACATCATCCGGGTCATGTAGAACGCGGTCAGCAGGGCGGTCACCAGACCTACACCCCACAACACCTGCCATAGGCCACCGCGCTCGAACACGACAGCGAGGATTTCGTCCTTCGACCAAAAGCCGGCGAATGGGGGGATGCCCGAGATGGCAAGCCAGGCGATCGCCATGGTGGCGAACGTGATCGGCATCTTGCGAGCCAGGCCGCCCATCTTGTGCATGTCCTGCTCGTCCGACATCCCATGGATGACCGACCCGGCACCGAGAAACAACAGCGCTTTGAAGAATGCGTGGGTCATGAGGTGGAAGACCCCAGCCACGTAGGCGGCGGCTCCCACCCCCATGAACATGTACCCCAATTGGCTGATCGTCGAGTAGGCAAGAACCCGCTTGATGTCGCGTTGGGCAATCGCGATGGTGGCGGCAAACAGCGCCGTGGCACCGCCGACAATGGCCACGGTGGCGGCCGCAATCGGAGCGAGTTCGAAAATGGCTCCGGTCCTGGCGACCATGTAGACGCCCGCCGTCACCATGGTGGCGGCATGGATGAGCGCCGAGACCGGAGTGGGACCTTCCATCGCGTCCGGCAGCCACACATAGAGCGGAAGCTGGGCCGACTTGCCGGCCGCCCCGACCAGCAGCAAGAGAGCGATGGCGGTTGCCATTCCGACGGTCAACTCGCCGCGGCGAGCACCCTCGAACACCGTGTCGAATCCCAGCGACCCGAACACCGAGAAGATCAACATGAGGGCGACGATGAATCCGACGTCCCCCACCCGGTTGACGATGAAGGCCTTCTTGCCGGCCGCGGCCGCCGTGTCTCGCTCGAACCAGAACGAGATCAGCAGGTAGGAAGAAAGGCCCACCAACTCCCAACCCACGAAGAGGAGGGCAAAATTGTTGGCCAGCACCAGGATCAGCATCGAGGTGATGAACAGGTTCAGGTAGGTAAAGAACCGCCCGAATCCGGGGTCCCCGTGCATGTACCCGATCGAATACAAGTGGATGAGTGAGCCGACCCCGGTGACCACGAGCGTCATGAGTGCAGAGAGCTGATCCCACCGCAGTTCGGCCTCGACGCCGAATGCCGGCAGCCACTCGAACCAGCGGACCGTCTCCACCGGCCCGTCGCCGTTGAAGAAGTCGAGCGCCAAGACACCGGCGATGACGAACGACCCGACAACGGCCAAGGTGGCGATGATCCCGGCGCCGGGCTCGCCGATCCTCTTTCCGAACCCGAAGAGCACCAGCATTCCCGCCAGCGGGAGGAGGACGATGAGCGAGAGAGAAAGCTCCATCACCCGCGTAGCTCCGCCAGCTCGTCGACCGAAGCCGTCTGCCTGCGCCGGAAGACCGCGACGATGATCGCCAGCCCCACTACCACCTCTGCCGCGGCGACGACCATCACGAAGAACACAGACACCTGGCCTTCGAGAACGTTCAGCTCCCGGCCGGCGGCCACGAAGGTGAGGTTCACCGCGTTGAGCATCAATTCGACCGACATGAACATCACGAGGGCATTACGCCGCAGCAGAATCCCGCCGGCGCCGATGACGAACAACACCGCCGCCAGAGCCATGTACCAGCCCGGAGTCACGGTCATGTGTCCACCTCGGCGTCGTCATCGTCTTTGAAGAAGGCGAGGGCTATCGCACCCGCCGCCGCCACGATCAGCAGCAACCCGGTGATCTCGAACGGGAGCACCCACCTCTTGAACAGCTCATCGCCGATCGCCTCCACGGTGCCGTTGACCGGATCGAGCGGATTGCGAATGCCGGTCGTCCAGGCCAAACGCCCGGCAACCACGACCGCGGCTCCAAACAGCACGATGAGCCCGAGGGCGAGTGGTCGCTGAATGGGGAGGTTCTCTGTCCGGTCTTCCTCCTTGTCCACCCCGATCAGCATGATGACGAACAGGAACAGCGTCATCACGGCTCCGGCGTAGACGATCACCTGGACGGCCGCCACGAAATGGGCCGAATTCGAAACGTAGAAGACCGCGATCGAGAACATCGTCATCATCAGGCCCATCGCCGAGTAAACCGGATTGCGCGCCCAGACCATCGTGATCGCGCCACACAAAGCGGCCAGCCCGAAGATGACGAAGAGAACCGTCTCGACCATCAGGAAGCGTCCTCCGATTCTGGGTCTTCTGGGGATTGGGGGCTAGGGACTGGGGACTTGGCTCCGTTTCCCGTTTCCCGTTTCCCGTTTCCCGTTTTCTGTTGCGGGTCTTCTGGAGACGGAGGACCGGCGACTGGGGACTCTCCTGCAGGCTCTTCTGGTGACTGGAGAATTGAGACCGGAGACCGGGGAGTAGGAGCTGGCGACTCGTCTGCGACTCCAGACTCCGGACTGCTGACTCCGGACTGGCCGGGCTCTGGCGGCCGCAACCCCACGCCGGCAGTCGGCGTCCAGCCACCGACTCCCTCGTAGGAGACTCTGCCGGCGGGTGCGGTCGCCCGCATCCAGCCGTCGCCCTGTCGCAGCTCGTCGAGATCGATGAGGATGCTCTCCGGCTCGGGGTGCGGGACCGAACCGTCTGGCTGCATCAGGAGCTCGCTCCTGGCGTAGATCGCATCCTGACGATCGCCGACCGACATCTCGAAGAGATGGGTCATCGTGATGGCCTCAGTCGGACAGGCTTCAACACACAGGCCACAGAAGATGCAGCGCAGCATGTTTATTTCGTAGACGAAGCCGAAACGCTCACCCGGGCTCACCGGCTCTTCGACCGGATTGTCCTTGCCGCGAACGTAGATGCATCGAGCCGGGCACACACCGGCACAGAGTTCGCAGCCGATGCACTTCTCCATGCCGTCCGGGTATCGGTTGAGCACATGCCTGCCGTGAAAACGCTGCGGCTTGGTCCGCTTTTGCTCCGGATACTGCGTGGTCACCTTGCGCTTGAAGATCTGACGCAGCGTCACCGCAAAGCCCGCAACCGGATCGAAGAATCCCATCAGCGCGTCACCCCCCTCATGACCACGGTGCCCCGAATGAACGGTATGCCTGCACCAGCGTGAACAGGATCAGCCAGGCGAGCCCGGCCGGGATCAGCCTCTTCCAACCCAGGGTCATGAGCTGGTCGTATCGCATGCGCGGCAGCGTCGCTCGCAGCCAGACGAATACGAAGAGCAAGGCGTACGTCTTGAGCAGGAACCACATGATCGGCATCACCCATGCAATGCCGGATGGAAGACCGAAGTCGGGTCCCAGCCAGCCACCAAAGAAAACGGTCACGGCGATCGCCGAGACGTTGAACATGTTGATGTACTCCGCCAGGAAGAAGAACGCGAAGCGGATGCCGGAGTACTCGGTGTGATAGCCACCAACGATTTCGGCCTCGGCCTCGACCAGATCGAACGGAGCGCGGTTGGTTTCGGCGACCGCCGCGATCGCAAAGATGATGAATGAGGGCAGCAGCCAGAAAACGAACCACCCCGGTATGAACCCGCGAAACGATCCCTGCTGGAGTTCCACGAGACGCGACAGCGACATCGTCCCCACCCCCACCGACCCGTCGGCAATCTGGATCGATGCGAACAACACCACCGGGACCAGTGCCAGACCCATCGCCGCCTCGTAGGAGATCATCTGGGCTGTCGCCCGCACTCCGCCCAGCAACGGGTACTTGGAGCCCGACGCCCACCCGGCGAGCACGATCGAATACACGGCCAGTGATGACATCGCCAGGATGAACAGCAACCCGACGTTGAGATCGGCCCCCTGCAGCGTGACCACCGTGTCGCCGATCGTGATGGGCTCCCCGAACGGGATCACCATGAAAATGAGAAAGGCCGGGATCATCGCCGCGACGGGAGCGGCCAGGTACATACCCAGTTCGACCTTGCGAGGAGTGATCTGCTCCTTGAAGAACAGCTTCATGCCGTCGGCCAGCGTCTGCAGCATCCCCAACGGCCCGGCCCGGTTGGGGCCAATCCGATTCTGCATGAAGGCCACCACCCGGCGCTCAAACCACACGAGGAAAAGGGTGTTCACCATGAGCAGGGCGAAGATGACCACGGTCTTCACCACCGCCGACCAGAAGGGGTTGCTGAAGATCGACTCCAGGAACCCGGTCATGTCACCTTCTCCACCGTCACCGATGGATCGGAACCCACCGACACTCCCAGGTTGAACGGGAGGTAGACCACACCCGCCGAGAGAGACGGGTCGATCGCAGCACCGAGGTCGGCACTACCCCCGGATCCGGTGATCCTCACCACTTCCCCGGCAGAAACCCCCAGCGATGAAGCATCATCGGGATGGAGGAAGAGGGCCGGCTGCTGGGCCAGTTTCGTCAACGCCGGGTCCATCGTCACGCCGGTCCCCCGGTCGTACAGCACCCTGCCCAGGTGGAGCGCGAATCCGTTTCCGGAGCCGCTCGTTACGGTCGGCACCGAATACTCCACCTCGCCACCCCGAGCGACGATTCCGTCGCGACCGGTTTCCCGGTCAAGCGCTTCCCAGCCGGCATCAGCGTACGGGACCAGCGTTGCAATATCGGAAGCCAATGATTCAGCGGTCGAAGATTCCCACCGACCGCCCAAGCGGTTTGCGAGGTCGGCCAGAATTTCGTTGGCCGGACGAGCCTGCCCCGGAGCCGGTACCAAGCGATTCACTTTCTGGACACGTCCCTCGAGATTCGTCATGGTCCCTTCGACCTCGGCGAACCCCGCTGCCGGGAACACAACGTCGGCACCCCGGTTCGAGTCATTGATGAAGAGATCGATGCTCACCACGAACTCTGCCCGAGACACTGCGTCGCCGGCAGCGCCCGACGGGTGGTCACCGACCGGGTCGGCTCCGAGCAGAACCAAACCCTTGACCGATCCGTCCCTCAACCCGTCGACGATGCCGTCGGCGTCCCGACCCGGATCATCCCCGACTCGACCCGGACCCATACCGGGTGCCACGCCCATATCGATGGCACCGAAGAGGTTCGATCGGCGGCTCACCGCCAGGACCGAAGCGTCGGGGAGCTCGGCCGCAAAGCCGCCTACTGCCCCTGCCAGATCTCCGTCTTCGGTGAGCCCGGCTCTGCCGAGGATTACCACGACCGGTCCGTCATCGAGAGCGGTCCGCACCTCGGCCAAGTCCCCATCACCGGCAGTGAGCCGCGCCAATAGCGCTCCACCCTCGCCGGGGCGGTAACGAACGATGTGATCGGCGATCGCATCGAGACCGGTAGCACGCGGATGCACCACGACGAGTGTGGCTCCCAGTTCGACAACCGCCCGGCGAACTCGCAGATACAACACCGGGAGCTCTTCTTTGAGGTCGGGTCCCCAAACCAGAACCGTGGCGGCCCGCTCCAAATCACCGATGAGACCACGGCGGGGCCCGGCCGCCAACAGTCTGGCGTCGGGGGCATCACCCATCCCGGCGTCGAGGTGAGGGGTTCCGATGGTGTGACGCATCAATCGCTCGAATGCCAGGGCTTCCTCATTCGTGCTGCGGGATCCGCCGAGCCCGGCGACTGCGTCCTCTCCGCCCGAATCGATGACCGCCGCCAGACCCTGAGCGGCGTGATCCAACGCCTCACTCCACGACGCCTCGTGCAGCCCACCGTCTTCGCTGCGGACTAGCGGCGTCGTCAACCGGTCCGGGGCTGCAAGGTGTTGGAACCCAAATCGGCCCTTGTCGCACAGCCAGCCTTGATTGGTGGGTTCGACGTCCACGCCGAGTATGCGGAGGATCTCGTTCTGGCTGGACTGCACCGATACCCGACAGCCGACAGAACAGCCGGTGCAGATGCTCTCCACCGCTTCGAGGTCCCACGGCCGTGCCCGGAACCGATAATCGGTGGCGGTCAATGCGCCGACCGGGCAGATCTGGACCGTATTGCCCGAGAAGTAGGAAGCGAACGGTTCGTCTGGAAAGGTGTTCACCTGCGTGTAGTTGCCACGATCGAGGAATTCGATCAGTGGATCTCCCGAGATCTCGTCGCTGAATCGCACGCAACGGGCACACAGGATGCAGCGCTCGCGGTCGAGCATCACCAGATCGCTGATCGGGATGGGCTTCTCGAAGTGCCGCTTCTCCTCTACATAACGGCTCTCGCCCGGTCCAAAGGCCATCGTCTGGTCCTGGAGCGGGCACTCGCCGCCGCGGTCGCACACCGGACAGTCCAGCGGATGGTTGATCAGGAGGAATTCGAGAACCCCCTCTTGGGCCTTCTTGACCGTTTCGCTGGCGGTGTGGACGACCATGCCCTCGCTCACCGGCACGGTGCACGATGTCGTCAGCATTGTTCCTCGCGGACCTTCGATCTCGACGAGGCACATACGGCACATGCCGACCGGCTGCATCCGTGGATGCCAGCAGAAACGCGGCACATAGGTGCCGGCGTCCTGAGCAGCCTGAATGAGCAGCGCTCCCGGATCGACCTCGACCTCGCGACCGTCCAGAGTGATCCTTAGGCGCTCAGACACCGGCGGGCTCCGCATGTCGAATCATCGCCTCGACCTCGTCGCGGAAGTGGCTCATGATCGAAGTGATCGGCGACACCACCGACGGCCCCAGAGGACAGATTGTGGTCTGCGCCGGAGGCCAGCGCAGCCCGGGAGAGATGTTGTCGCACACATCGAGCAGCAGGCCGACGTCGGCCTCACGGCCGTGGCCGGCGACGATCCGCTCCAGAATCCGCTGCAGCCATGTGGTCCCCTCGCGGCAGGGGGTGCACTGTCCACACGATTCGTGAGAAAAGAACTTCACGATGCTCAAGGCCGCGGCAACCACATTGGTGGTCTCATCCATCACGATGATCGCTCCCGAGCCGAGCATGGAGCCCAGCCGTCCCGCGTCATCCAGGGTCACCGGCTCGTCCAGCACCGCCGGCGTGAACCAGGGCGCTGAAGCCCCGCCGGGGATCCAGCACTTGAGGTCGTTCTGGTCGCGAATGCCCCCGCCGATCTCGTAGATCATCTCGCGCCAGGTCATCCCCATCACGACCTCGTAGTTGCCGGGACGGACCACGTGGCCCGACAGTGAAAACATTCGAGTCCCCCGCGACCCTTCGGGGCCAATGGAGTCGTAGGCCGCTCCGCCGTTGGCGACGATCCACGGGATGTTCGAGATCGTCTCGACGTTGTTGACGATGGTGGGCTTCGAATAGAGACCCTCTACCGCCGGAAACGGAGGTTTGAGCCGCGGCTCACCGCGGCGACCTTCGAGCGAATTGAGCAGCGCCGTCTCTTCGCCGCAGATGTAGGCCCCGGCTCCGAGATGGACCGTGATATCGAGCGAAAGGCCCGAGTCGAGGACGTTCTCGCCGAGGTACCCGGCGTCGTAGGCCTCCTCGACGGCACGCTGCACCCGCCGAGCAGGACGGGCGTACTCACCCCGGATATAGATGAAGGCGTGATTCACCCCCAGGGCGTACGAGGAAAGCACAATCCCCTCGATCAGTTGGTGGGGATCGCGCTCCAGCAACTGCCGATCTTTGAAAGTCCCCGGCTCGGATTCGTCTCCGTTTATCACGAGGTACCGGGGTTCGGCGGGAGCCAGGAAGCCCCACTTCACCCCGGCCGGGAAGCCGGCACCTCCACGCCCTCGAAGATTGGCTGCCTTTACGTCATCCAGTATCTGTTCGGGGCTCATCTCGACGAGAGCCTTCCGCAGCGTGGCGTAGCCTCCGGTCGCTTCGTACCGGTGCAACGTATTGGAGTCGGCCGGGTGCTCCTCCATGCGGGTAGTCAGGATCCGTTCGGTCATGATCGCGGCCCCTCCGTGCCCAGCGGACCAAAGGCCGGGACCGGGCCTGTCGCTCCCCCGGGCTCGGCCGGACCCCAATCAAAGGAGCGAATCCCGCCGAATTCGGTCTGCATCTGATCGGAGGAGACGACAACCGGTCGATCATACGCCAGCCATCGGCACAGGCGCCGGCCGGAGTCGGGCGTAACACCCTCGACCAGCTCGTAATTGACCTGAACCGCCGGCGCCCCGCCGCACGCTCCAAGACATTCGACGCCCTCGATCGAGAACCCTCCATCGGCTCCCGACTCGCCGGGCGGAACGCCGGTCTCCTCGGCGACCGCCGCCAGCACCTCGTCCCCTCCGAGTAGATGGCACGAGATCGAGGTGCACACCGACACGATGTAGTCGCCCACCGAGTCCCGTTTGTACATCGAGTAGAAGGAGGCAACCGACTCGACCTGGACAGATGTGAGTCCGGTGTATTCGGCAACCTGCCGCATTCCATCGGCCGTCAGACCTTGATCCTCACGCATGGCGAGGTACAGCAACGGCATCACCGCCGAACGCGGCTCGGGATACCCGGCGACGAGCGCTTCAGCGCGAGCGAGGACGTCGTTCGACCAGCTCATCGGTCGACATCTCCCATCACCGGATCGGCGGATGCCAGGGCGGCCACGGTGTCGGCAATCAGTGAATCGGTCAGCATCATTGGGAGCGCCTGGACGTGTGCAAAGGACGGTCCGCGCACATGAAGACGCCAGGGCTTAGGACCTCCGTCCGATACGAGGTACATGCCGAGTTCACCGCGTGACGACTCCACTGCCTGGTAGGTCTCGCCGGCTGGAACCCTGAAGCCCTCGGTAAAGATCTTGAAGTGGTGGATGAGCGCCTCCATCGACTCATCGATGCGGGCCCGCGGCGGAGGCGTCACTTTGCGGTTCTCGGTCCGGTAGTCACCGGCGGGGATCGTCTCGACGACCTGCTCGAGAATGCGCATCGATTGGCGCATCTCTTCGAAGCGGACGACGAACCGGTCGTATACGTCCCCGTTCGAAGCAGTAGGCACCTCGAACTCGTACTGCTCGAACCCCGAGTACGGGAAGACCTTACGGACGTCGTAATCGATCCCCGAAGCCCGGGCGAGCGGCCCGGTCACGCCGTAGGCGAGGCACTCCTCGCGGGTGAGGATGCCGATGCCCTCGGTTCGTTCGATGAAGATCGGGTTGCCAAGCAGCAGCGTCTCGAAGTCGGCGACGCCGGCGGTAACCGTCTCGATGATGCCCATGACGTCCCCTTGCCAGCCGGGAGGCAGGTCGGCCGCGACACCTCCGGGCCGAATGAAGTTGTGGTTCATCCGGAGCCCGGTCGTCTTCTCGAAGAACTCGAGCACGGACTCACGCTCACGCAACCCGTAAATCATCATTGAGAGAGCTCCGATGTCGAACCCGCTGGTGGCACTCCACAGAAGATGGCTGGCAATCCTGTTGAGTTCCGACATGAGCACCCGGATTGCCTGGGCGCGTGGTGGCACCTCCACTTCGAGAAGTTTCTCCACCGCGAGCGAGAAGCACAGTTCGTTGTGAAGCGGCGACAGGTAGTCCATCCGGGTGACGTTGGTAGAGCCCTGCATGAAGGTGAGTGCCTCTGCGGTCTTCTCCATCCCGGTATGGAGGTACCCGATTATCGGCTTCACTCGACGAATCGTCTCGCCGTCGAGCTCGATGTGAAGTCGAAGAACTCCGTGCGTTGCCGGGTGCTGCGGACCCATGTTGATGATCTGCAATTCGTCGTCGCCCGAACCGGCCGCACCTTCGAAGTCGTCCTCGACGATCGTGCCCCGCTGACTGGAGAGGATCTGATCCGATTCCTCGTGGAGCATTTCCTGAGCACCCTCGTGGGTAAACGACCCGAGTTGGCGCGGGGCTTCGGTGCCGCTCAGCCAGAGATCGTGAACGGTGTGTCGATCATCGGTCGCCGGCTCGAGATCGGCCGGAGACGCTCCCTCGTTGAAATCCGGCGCCTCGAGATCACCGGGGACGGTGTCGGAAGGTTTACTCATTGCGCCTTGTTCGCTTCCTTGAATTGAACGGGCACACTGCCGATCGCGATCTCCTTACGGAGCGGATGGCCTTCCCACTCGTCGGGCAACAGGATCCGGGTGAGATCGGGATGCCCCTCGAAACTGACTCCGAGCAGATCGAACGCCTCCCGCTCGTAGAAATCGGCGCCCGGATAGACGGAGGTGATGGTCGGCATTGTCGAGTCCGGACCGGGGACACCGACGATCACTCGTAGTCGTGACGAATCAGCGAGCGCCACCACATTGATGACGACGTCAAACCGCGGATCTCTGACGAGATAATCGACGGCACAGAGGTCGATGAACATCTCGTAACCGGCGGCGCGCACCGACTCGAGGAACCCCACGACGTCCTCTCTGGGGACCCTCGCCACGGAATCGCCCAGCACCCGGTCGAACTCGACATGCGAAAATGCCTCGACGGTTGCCGCCAGGTTTGCCGGAGCGGCGGTCATCGCACGATCTCGCCAGATTTGATGCGTTCGTGGAGGGTCATGATCCCGTGCATGAGCGACTGAGGCCCGGGCGGGCATCCGGGGACATAGATGTCGACCGGAACCACCTGATCGACCCCCTGGACTAGGGCGTAGTTGTTGAACATGCCCCCGGTTGAAGCGCAGGCTCCCATGGAGACAACCCACTTGGGCTCGGCCATCTGGTCGTAGACCTGGCGGAGAACCGGCGCCATCTTCTGTGACACCCGGCCGGCCACGATCATCAGATCGGCCTGTCTCGGCGATGCGCGGAAAACCTCCATGCCGAACCGGGACATGTCGTTGTGGGCACCACCGGTCGCCATCATCTCGATGGCACAACACGCCAATCCGAAGGAAGCCGGCCACATCGACCGGGTACGGGCCCAATTGACCGCCTTACCGAGCACCGCAGTGACGAACCCGGGAGGGGTGTAGGCGCCGGCCAGTGCATCAGCCATCAGGCGGCTTCCTCGAGCTCGACCACGATCCGGCGCCGGCGCCGACTGGCGACGTTCCAATCGAGCGCCCCGCGCTTCCAGACGTACACCAGGGTCTCCACCAGGAGCAGGGTGAAGATTCCAACGGCGGCAACTCCGTACCAGCCCAGCGAGTCGAATCGGCTGGCCCAAGCGAATAGAAAAACGATCTCAATGTCGAAGATCACGAAGAGCATCGCAACGAGATAGAACTTCACGGGAAAACGCTGTACCGGGTCCTGCAACGGAACGATCCCACACTCGTACGGCTCAAGCTTCTCGGGTGTCGGGTTCTGGGTAGCCAGCCACCGGCTTGCCACCATCGAGGCCGCTCCAAAGGCAAGAGCCAGAAGGAACATGATGGCGATCGGCAGGTACGAGGTCAGCGACATCTCGGGACTCTCGGGGACACTCAAAGCCTAGGCATACCGGCAACCCATCAAAATCGGACGAACACAAACCGGTAGCGCCTCGGAGCACACCGCCGGGACACCATCCGCCGCGTGATCACCGCCAACACGAAGGCGACAGGAGCGACGAATGCTAGGAACGCACCGGCATCGCCGAATCCGGCCGGGTAGCCTCCGACGACCAACCCAAGGGAGGAAGACCTTGTCATTTAGTGACTTTTTTGACCGTCTCGGAGACCTCGACTACGTAGCCGTTGTAGTCGGTGCCATCGTGTTCATGGTGGTCGGGTACGTCTGGTACGGACCTCTGTTCGGCAAGCAGTGGTCTGCGGCCACCGGACAGCCCATGGACAGCGGGATGCCGGCAACCGACAAGCTGATCGCGATGTTCGTCTCCATGTTCGTGCTCAGCGCAGCCATCAACTTCTTCGGAGTGATCGATGACTTCGAGTTTGGGATCGTGATGGGACTGATCTTCGGCGTGTTCCTAATTGGCTCCGCCGCGTACTCCGACGTCATCTGGGCCGGTAAGAACCGGACCGCCTGGATGATCGAAACCGCATACCTGTTGGTGGCGATCACCCTGGTGTATTACATACAGGGGCTGATTGTCTAGAAGAAGTGACCAGTAACCAGTAGAAGAGGGGGTCGGCCGTTGGTCGGCCCCCTCTTCCGTTGTCCGTTGTCCGTTGTCCCGGCGACGGCTCTTACGGAAAACGGATAACTCGACGCCGCTCGGAGTAGCGGTCGGCAGGCGCGTCCACCCCCTCCAGGGAAATCAGGTCAGGAACGGGAAACGGCACCCCAGAGGCGCCTACGGGTTCGGCCCCGCCCTCACGATCTTCTCTATCACGTCGTAGACGCGCTCGCCTACGCCTTTGTCTTCGGGCCGCATCAGGTTGGCCATGACCCGCAAGGTCCATTCCATGACCGTCTTGCTGCGCAGACCGCTTCGGGTGAGAAGCCGCATGGCGCCGGGACGTCCGATCAGCCGCACGAACGCCCGCGAAACCCGGAAGTAGAGCTCGTAGGTCGCATCCAACTCGTCCTCATACCCGCCGAGAAGAGAGAGATCATTGGCGGCCAGTGCCGCGCCGACGTGGGCCGCCGCCATACGGCCCGTCTCGTAGGCGTAGTCGATCCCTTCGCCGTTGAACGGGTTGACCGCGCCGGCGGCATCTCCGACCAGCACCCAGTTCGGACCGAACTTGGGCCCGACGGAGAGAGACATCGGCAGCTTGCCACCGCGGGTGGGACTCAATCGGGTTTCTTCGGACATCTCCCAATGCTCGGGAGCGCCGCGAACCATCGCCTCCATGAGTTCGGTGGTGTTCATCTCTTTCCAGCGATGGAAAGTCGACAACGCACCCACGCCTACGTTGACGGCTCCGTCACCGAGCGGAAAGACCCAGCCATACCCGGCAATCGAAGCTCCGGTTTCGTCGCGTAGATCGAGTTGGCTCTCCATGTAGCTGTCGGTCGACATCGGAGACGAGAAATATGCACGGGCAGCCAGACCGTACGGGCGCCGTTTGTCGCGCACCGTACCGAGGGCGCGCCCGAACCGCGATAGCGATCCGTCTGCGACAACGACGACCTTGGGATGAGCAATTTCGATTTCGCCGTCCGACACGAGTTTGATGCCATCGATCCGACCCCGATCCAGGATGGGCGTCGCCGTGGTGTGGGACCGCACAACGACACCCTGCTTTTCGGCGAGGTTGGCCACCTGCGAATCCAGGTCGGCGCGGCGGATGATGGCGCCCCAGTTGGGAAAGATCGGATGATCGGGCCAATCGAGTTCGATCATCAGTTCGCCCGAGTAGGCCCGAAGTCCCCGAATCCGATGGAGCTCCGGCACATCGAAGTCGAAGCCCATCTCCTCGAGTTGATGGATCGAACGGGGAGTAAGACCGTCGCCACACGTCTTTTCGCGGGGGAATTCCTTCTTCTCAATCAGCATCACTGACCGGCCGGCGCGAGCAAGCCAATAAGCAGCAGCAGAACCACCCGGTCCGCCGCCGACAACGAGGACGTCGACTTTGGTCATGGAGGGTGAGGCTAGGCACCCGGCGGAAGCTGTTCAGCCGTCGGTCCGCCACCGGAAACCGGGAGCCGTTCCCGCCTGCGCTGCCGGTTCGCGTGCCATGTCGTGAAGAACAAAGGGGCTAGTCCGCAGCTCAAGCTTCTGCAGCTCCGCAGACGATGAACAAAGAACATGGGAAGAGCGGGTCACATGCCGTCAAGCGAAGCATCAGGAAGCGGAAGCGTCGGCGAACCAGGCTGGAGTAGTCCGGCCCAGGTTTTGCTCGATGTGGCGCGCCCACCCGTCGTCGAGACGAGTCTCGCCGACATGTCCGTGACGATGGCAAACGCTCTGGGCGCCGCTTGGGCCACCTTTCAGCTCTTTCCCGATCCGACCGGCCAGGTCGGGTTCACCCGCGCCATGCAAAGCCTGGCGGACTCGCTCGGCATCGAGCAGCTCGAGGTCGGTCCTCGAACATTCCTCTGGGACCACTCGGAAGTACCCTCGACCCATGCGGGTGTGGGACGGATTGTTGAGCAACTTTTCGCCTGCAACGTCGCCGCCATCCGGTTCATCTCACTACCGCGCCCGGACGAGTTGGTGGTCTTCTTCCAAATCATTCGCCGGACCCCGGAGGAACTCGAAGATCAAGGTGGCGCCGCCGACAGTCTGAGGGTTGCAGGGGTCAACTCGATCCGGCTGCTGGAGAGGCGGATTCTCAGTGACAAGGACCAGGAGGAGGAAGAAGACAAGCCGCTCGAAGACGAAGCCACCAGCCCGGGGAACGTCCTCGACTACAAAGGTGATCCCGAGGCGATGGCTGCCTACCTACTCGCGGCTGCCGGCGACGACTCGTCGGCCCTGGCCTCCCTGGTCATTGAAAGCTACGGCCGTGCTCTCGAGGTCATCGACGAGAAAGATGTGTGGGTGCACGAAGAGATTGTCCACACATTCGTGGACATGTTCTTCTACTTCCCTCCGCGACACCAGGCTCCTCTGATTTCCGAGCTATTGGCCCGTCAGGGTGAACCCTCCTTTCGGATATTTCTCGACCAGTTCGCCAGCCATGAGCTCAACGAACTCGCCCCCTTTCTCGATGCACGATCCCATCCGCTCCTCCTCGAATACGCTCGGATCGCCACCAAGAACGGCGATCGCGGCAAAGAGATCATCGACCTGCTCAACGAGGCAGGGCCCGGAGACTCGGTTGATGCGATCGTGGATCGTCGCATCGCGGCGATACTCGCACCGAGGTCCACCCGAGTAGGCGACTCCGGAAGCGGTGCACTGGCTCGGCTCACCGAACGACGCCATGAATCCCCCGACAACTTCACCATCGGCATCGGTGTCGTTCAGCGCCTGTTGAGCGTCGCCGAATCCGACGCCGACACCCACCGGGTGTTGCGCATCTGGGCCGGAAAGACTGTCGGAGCGATCCAAAAGAGAGACCTCGGTTCGGCGCTGACCTGGCTGCAGGGAGTGTCGGATCCGAGCTCGGAGGAAGACGCCGCCGCAGGCCCCACTGCCCAAGCCCTCCACAGAGTGATCGAAATGGACGTCGTCATCGAGCTCACCGAGGCGCTGCATGAATCGCCAGATTCGACAGTGGGAACCGAGCTGCTGCGACGTCTGGCTCTTCATGTCACAGACCACCTGATCGAGCTTCTCGGCAGCGAAGAGGACCAGGGGCGTCGTCGCGGACTAATCGCCATGGTGGTCGAAGTGTCCCGCGACGACCCGGCCCGGGTCGTCGCTCATCTCGATGACCCCCGCTGGTATTTGATCCGCAACCTGGCCATCGTCCTCAGTCGGTGCCGGCACCCCGACGTGATCCGCCACGTTCTTCCGCTAGCGAACCACCCTGAACCCCGGGTCAGACGCGAAGCGCTCCGCGCGCTCTACGCCCTCGCTCGCCACACCGACATCGAGCCGTTCATCGGCGGTTTGGCCGACTCCGACGAGTCCGTCCGTACGGTCGCCGCAACCATTCTGCGCAACTGCGACAACGCGGGGCTCGTTCCCGCCCTCGACGAGCTCCTCTCGCGTGACGGGGACACGAACGTGAAGCTAAACGCCATCGCCCTGCTGGGCATGCAACCCACCGCCGACGCCCACGCCGCACTCGAACGGCAGGCCCAGGGCCGCTCCGGGGGGCGGGGCGTCACCCGGGCGGTACGCAATGCAGCACGCCAGATTCTCGAGAACCCCAAATGAAGGAGACAAGTGTCCGGGTCCTGCTGACCGCCCTGAGGCGAGCCGCCTCACACCGCCGTCTCTACGGAGCCGAGCATCACCTGACCGCATCCGCAAATATCGCGGTCGCCCAGGCTGCCGATCAAGTCGTGGGATTGGCCCAGCGAGCCGTCCTGGTCCTCATGGGCGACACGCTCTACCTCGACGGTCGTCCACTGGCGGCGACCTCGGTCTCCTGTAATGGGATGATCCGTGACCTGCAGGATCATGGAGTCGAATCGATCGCCTTCGAGGCTCCGGTCGACACCGGCGACTGCGGCGAGCTCGCCGCGCTGATCTGTGGCCAGAGCGACGGTCCATCGCAGGATTCCACGGTCACGCTCAACGCCGACGAGCGAACCCTCGAGGAAATCGCTCCGTCAGGCTCAGAGCTGGTTCGATCGGCCTACGCCGGATCGCTGGAAGCCCTCCGGGCCATCGGCGTCTCACTGCGCCAAGGCACCGGCATCGATCTGGCACATTCGGCGTCGGCGGTCAAGACGCTGCTCGACCAGTTGGTGTCACAGCCCGGCGCCGCCTTCCTCCTGACCACCATGAAGAGCCATCACGAGTACACCTTCTATCACTCCGTCAACACGGCCATCCACTCACTCGCTCTCGGGCGGCTGGCAGGACTCGACCAGGAGGACCAACTCCTGCTGGGAATGGGTGCTCTCCTACACGACATCGGCAAGATCGGTGTCTCGGCCGAGATTCTTCAGAAACCGGGACCGCTGAGCGTGTCGGAATGGGTTGAAATCAAGCGGCACCCTCAGATTGGTGGCGAAGCCATCCTGGCGGCAGCCGATCACGGCCAAGAGGCGGCAGCGATCGTCGCCTTTGAGCATCACCTCCGATTCGACGGTTTGGGCTATCCGGCCAGGACGCGCCGCCACCTTCCAAGACCGATGCATTTCTTCAGCCGGTTGGTGGCGGTCACCGACACCTACGACGCCCTCACCACACGACGGTCCTACCGGCGCGCCGAAACTCCCGTCCGCGCCCTGTCTGTGCTTCTCAACTGTGCCGGAACGTCCCACGACCCCGACTTCGTGCATGCATTCATCCAAATGTTGGGGATCTACCCGCCGGGGACACTGCTCAAACTCGGCAACGGAAGCATCGCGATGGTCACGCACCCGTCCGACCAATCTGATGCACCGCCCTTTGCGATGATCGTGGCCGATTCCACGGGGTCGCTCTTGGCCGACCCAGAACTCATCATCCTCGACACGACTGACATCGTCGATCAAGTATCACCCGCCCGGGTTGGAGTCGACCCCTCCGCTCTGCTCGATTGGATCTCGGACCAGGCGTTGCTTGCTTCGTGATCAGTAACCAGTAACCAGTAACCAGTAACCAGTAACCAGTAACCAGTAACCAGTAACGATTGCCCACTCTGACTGGGGACTCGACCGCACGAACGCAATGGCAGATCAGAGACGTCGACGGTCTCCGACACCACGGGGTCTGGTACTGGGTACTCGATCGGCTATGACCCGGTAGGGTCGTATGCGACCGTGATCGATCTCTTCTCAGACACCCACACGCTTCCTTCTGACGAAATGCGTCGCGCCATGGCTGAAGCCGAGGTAGGCGACGAGCAAATGGGTGAGGACCCCACAACCCGGCGACTCGAAGAAAGGGTCGCCGAGATGATGGGCATGGCAGCGGCGATGTACATGCCGACCGGTTCGATGTGCAACAAGGTGGCGGTGTCGGCCCTCACCAAGCCCGGCGACGCCCTGGTATGCGACCACCTCGCCCACGTCTATCGGTTCGAGGGAGGTGGTTCGGCGGTGTTGTCGGGAATCGTCTTCGAACCGCTCGCCACAGAAAAGGGGATTTTCACTCCGCAACAACTCGAGGCCGTCATGAAGCCGGGGAGTGTCTATGAACCGCGCACCTCGCTCGTCTCCATCGAGCAGACCCACAACTTCGGTGGCGGGGTGGTGTGGAGCCTCGAACAATACGAGGCCGTGTGCGTCACTGCCCGCGAGCACGGGGCTTCGATATTCACCGACGGGGCCCGCCTCCTCAACGCGGTCGCAGCCAGCGGAGTGGCAGCCGAACGTTGGGCGGCACTCGTCGACGCAATCTGGATCGACTTCTCCAAGGGCGTCGGAGCACCGGGAGGCGCCGCCATCGCCGGTTCTACCGACTTCATCGAATCGGCAAGACGCTTCAAGTACCTGTACGGAGGTGCGATGCGCCAGTCAGGGGTGCTGGCCGCGGCGGCCCTGTACGGCCTGGATCACAATGTGCCCCGGATGCCCGACGACCACGCCCATGCCGACGAGCTGGCAGCGGGGTTCCGTGAAATCGGACTCGAGGTCGCCGAACCCGAGTCCAACATGGTTTTCTGTGGACCGCCGCCAGGAATGGAGCTCGCTGAGTTCGTAGCCGCCATGGGAACAGAAGGCGTCCGGATCGGCGCAGTCGCCGGGCGGATCCGAATGGTCACCCACGTAGATGTCAGCACCGATGACATCACGACCGCGATTCAGGCCGCAAGAAGAGTGGTGAGTGAGTCGTAGCCCGTTTCCCGTTTCCCGGATTCTGTTGTTCGTTATGAGATGTTCGTAGAGCATCGCGGCGGCTCGTACGGGGAACGGAAACTCGACGCAGCACCGACGAGCTAATTGGCAGACGCGTCCGGCCCACCCAACCAAATCACGTCAGGAACGGAAAACGGCGCCCCAAGGGCGCCTCTTACGAAAATGGGCTCCTCTACTCGCCGAGTGCGGCTGCTCCTGCTTCGGACTCTCCACCACAGTCCAGCAACGCGTCTTCTAGTTCCTGGCCGCCGAAAGCGACCCGTTCGTAGATGGCGACCGCCGCCATCTCTTCTGATGACAGGCTGGAGTCGAAGCCGGGCATCACTGCTCCCGATCCGCCTACCGGCTTCTCATTGGCACCGTAGGTCGATTCCGGCCACCCGGTCGTTCCGAGCGCAATCCACTCGACCTGTGTCGAACAGGAATCCTGCGGGAAAGTGGCCAGGAGAGCGCCCCCGGTAAACGCCGGGAACGTGGCGATGCCGCCGCCGTTGGGTCCGTGGCACGCCGCGCAACCGGCACCGTCGTAGATCTCGGAACCGAGAGAGAAGAGGTCGACAAACTCGGCCCCGAACTCGGAGCCGTCACAGTTGACCGCCAGTCCGGTGACCGGATCGATCGCCAGGCTTCCGGCATCTCCGCAGTTGGGACCGTTCGGCAGGAACAACGCATATCCGATGGCGAACGCCGGGACAAGAACGAATAGTGCCGCCAACCATCGCGGCAGCGCACCACCGGCCGTCGCTTCTTGTTTCGACTCGAACGGGTCGGAAGGTTCCGATGTGCTGGGCGATGCCACCTCGTCTGAGCTTCCAAGCACTTCCGGTTCCACAACGGCAACAGGAGCCGACTCGGCTGGTGCCGCGGCTGCAGGGGTTGGCTCCACCGCGGTGGACGCAGGAGCAGACGTGGACGCAGGAGTAGACGTGGCCGCAGACGCAGGAGCGGCCGGCGCGACGTCAACACCTGCCCACTCCATCAACACCGCATCGGCCTCTACACCCTGAGCCTTGGCCCGCGCCGCCGCCGACCGGCGCACCATGCTCTCGGGGATGCCCATCTTTTCCGCCGCCGCCGCGATGATCGCGGCATCGTCGACGGCCGCACCCGGAGAAGCCGGGGCTGGCTCCGGTGCCGCGGGCATAGGCGCCGACGTAGCCGCAGGAACCGCCATCGACGTATCCACACCCGCCCACTCCACCAACACCGCATCCGCTTCCACACCCTGAGCCTTGGCCCGCGCCGCCGCCGACCGGCGCACCATGCTCTCGGGCATGCCCATCTTCTCCGCCGCCGCCGCCACGATGGAAGCCTCATCCATGGCCACCGGCGTTACAGGCGCGGGAGCAGCCTCTACCGCGGCCGGGGTCTCTGCCGGTGGGTCCGGCGAGGCCGCGACTGGAGCAGCGGCGGTGATCTCACCACCACCGGACCAGGAGCGCAGTACGTCTTCTATCGCCACCCCATCCGCCTTGGCGCGGGCCTCCGCCGACCGCTCGACCATCTCGGCCGGCACGTTGGTCGCTTGGGCTATTGCTGCGAGAAGCTCTTCCACGGCTACTCCAGACCTGCGATGTAGGCGGCGAGGGCGGTCAGCTCGGAATCTGTGAGGTGACCGTACGAAGGCATCGTCGACCACGGCCGTTGAATTCGGGGATCGGACAGATGCAATCGCACCCAGGATGCGTCATCGGTTGGCGCTCGGCTCCCGGCGTGAGTGAGATCCGGGCCGATCCTGGCGACACCAAGAATCCCGGCCGGATCGTGGGCGTAGTCACCACTGAAGGAAACGGGCCCGAGGCCCACATCGGCGACGATCGCACGGACCTGTTGGGTGTGGCAGTACCAGCAGCCCTCGGCGACATAGATGTCGCGCCCGTCGAACTCGACAGAGCCCTCGGCTAGATCGTGGCTCGAGTCGGCCAGGAGCGTCGGCTCGCGGTCGGCATCGATCGCCGGGAACACGAACACGGCCATCACGGAGAGAACGAAGAGTGCTGCGGCGCTGCGCCGCACGACCGACGGTCGCTCATCGTCGGGCCAAGAGAATCGTTCGGCAGACGGCTCCGGCGAATCCTCTGCTACGCCGGTTCGCAACACTGCACCGGCGGCAAATACAACGATGCCGACGGCGACCACGATCAGGCCGATGGCGGTGAGCGCATCGGTTCCCTGCAATGGGGCCACGGTGTTGAAGAAGCCGTCACCGAAGTTCTCATAGGCACCCGACTCGACTCCCGCCAACCAGGTGTATCCCTGTTGGAGACCGGCGATCCATCGAGTGCCCGCTGCAAAGAGCACGCCCCCGGCGATCGGGAACGCGATGAGGAAGCCCGATCTGGAACTCCAGCCTCGACCCGAACGAGATGCCAGCACGTGGGCGAGCAACGCAATGGTCCACAGGCTGAAGGCACCCATCACCGCCATCAGGTCGAACGCCGCTTCCCATCCGGTGAAGCGAACGACCACGGAGGAGGACCGCAGGCTCTGCACGAGCATGTGACCGGGGATCAGGACGAACAACGCCGTTCCGGCCGTAAAGAGTTGCAGCGGCATGGACCGAGTGACGGCATCCCACTTGCCGCGCAATGCCAGAGCGAAGTCTGCTGCGATCGCCAGCGCCGTAACGATCAAGGCCGAACTGAAGAGAACCGGCACCGTCTCCATCCAATCGCCCATCGGGCCGTACTGGAGGGTGCGCGCCGCCGTCCACGCCCACAGGACACCAAGCGACCAGAACCCGATTCGGCCCAGCCGCGGGTGGAAATCGGCATCGGGTACCAGATCGGCGACAAGCGCATATCCGCCGCCGATCGCCGCGGTGGCTATCCACATTCCGAATACCGCCGTAGCGGTGAACGCACTCTGCAGTTCGGCAGGAGCTCCGCCCAGGCCGGGTATCGCTCCAGCCGTAAAAGAAAGGAAGAGCCACCACGGGGCAGCAATGAAGTACCAGATTGGTACCCCGACGCGTTCGAGGCCCGAGCGCGTAACAGTGGTGGTGACGACCACCGCCACCACCAGGAACGACAGCGCCAGAGCCGCGTCCGAGTACCAGGGCATCTCGAGGAGTCGGCCTCCAGCACCGTTGCCGGTACCGATGGCCACCACACCAACCACCACGCCCCCGGCCATCAACAAGGCGTTGAACGCGGCCACCAGGGGCATCGCAAGCTGCGTCCCGAGCAGCCTCGGGAGGAAGTGGTAGATGATCGAGATCAACCCGAAGGTCAGCCACCCGAACACGAGCAGGTTGAGGGCCATCGGCAAGGAGCGGCCGTAGGTCAGGTACTCAGTGAAAGAGCTCGATTCGATCGACTCCGGCCAGGCGATGCCGCCGTAGGCGACCACCAGGAGGGCCGTACCGACCAAGAGGAAGAGCAGGGCCAGAAAGCTGTGCAACCTCATCGCGGCACCCGAGACGAAGGAGCCTGAGGCGTCGATCGCCGGTCCCGGCTGGGTTTCTTCCACCGCCGCCACTACCCCGAATCCTCCCTTTGTGTCCGGCCGATTCGCGGCGGAGGTTAGCCCCCGCAACCCATCGTTCGGCAACGCATCGGTCGGAGCATTGTCGCGGTCTGACTCGAACCATCAAAGTTGGTTGCTGAGCGTGGTTTCGCGACAGACCGTCGCTGCGTACAATGGCGCCGCCCTGAGGAGGAGCACCACCCGGTGACGCAAGCACAACGGCAACGGATCGGCGTTATCGGCGTCGTCGTCGGCGCTGCCCTTTTCGTTCTCGGCGTGTTTGCCGCTCACTTCACCGGGCTGTCCGCGACGAACAACGTCGGCCAGGAGATCTACCCGCACATCCCGCGCTGTGCGTGGTTCGAGACGAGTGCCTGTTGGGTGATTCCGATGGCCAGCAAGATGATCGCGTTCCTCGGAAGCCAGATCGCGCTCGCCGCCGTAGTCTTCGCCTGGATATGGAAGCGACCCTCGACGTGGGCCAGGGCAACAGTCGGAGCCTTCCTCTTCACTCTCGAAGCAATCATCCTGCTCGGAATAGTTGCCAACGAATGGCTCGGCCTCGCTCAGGGAACACTTGCATGGACCGAGCAGAAGATCCTGGTCACGATCCCCAAGTGGATCGTTCTCAACAACGACCTGCACATCTCGTTCGGAGTCCTCAAGGACATGCTGGTCGCCGGGTATGCGACCACGGTGCTGATCGCAGTGGCGGTGGGCGCCTACCAACTCCAAGAGCACGACAAGAAGGCCGACCAGCCCAAGCCGCAAGTTGTTTCCGGCTACGGTCGCCCGATCATCAAGGGTGACAGGTAATGGCTCGCACCGATGTCTGGTTCGAGATCCCTCCGATCAGGGATGACTACCAACTGACCCTGGTCGACGGTTCCTACCTGGATGCTGCGGTAAAGCCGAAACAGTTTCTCCACATCGATGAGGCCGAGTGCATCCTGTGCGAGGGCTGTGTCGATATCTGCCCCTGGAAGTGCATCTTCTACCTATCAGTCGATGCCATCGCAGAAGCGACCAACGTGGATGACCCGCGTGCCAACGACGAGAACTTCGGCTTCTTCATCGTCGACGAGAATGAGTGCACCCGCTGCGCACTATGTATAGACCGGTGCCCGACCGGTGTCATCTCGCTCGGAAAGTTCGTAGGTTCGCTCGCAGCCGAGGCCGATGCGCGCACTACAGAAGCGCCGTGGGAGATAGACAGCGGGCAACGGGACCATAAGAACGGCTACGCATACGGCATGAGGTTCTGAGGCGAAGACTCGAGGGATTTGACCGACGGGGGCCTTGCCCCTGAAACTGAGGAAGGACCGGAGGACACGGTGGCGAACGGCAGCAACAGCGGGAACGGGAAGACGACGCTCGGCGAGCGTCTTTCCGGCGTTGGGGAGCGCATCCGAGGCAGCGAAGCCTGGGAATCCATCTTCCGGCCCGGGTCACCGTTCCGTAAGGGCTACACGGATAGCCCTCGAAATCGATCCTACGTCGTGATGAACAGCGTCCTCTACCACCTCCACCCGGTAAAGGTAAAGCGTCACGGAGTACGCCTGTCTTACACACTGTGTCTCGGTGGGTTGTCCTTCTTCTTGTTCATCGTGCTGACGATCACGGGCATCTTCTTGATGTTCTATTACCGCCCGACCGCTCCCGAGGCGTACGTGGACATAGCTGCACTGTCCACGGATGTCGCCTTCGGTCTGCTGGTCCGGAACATTCACCGCTGGGGTGCCCACCTCATGGTGATCACCGTCTTCCTTCACATGACCCGTGTCTTCTATCACGGGGCCTACAAGCCGCCCCGGGAGTTCAACTGGGTCGTCGGTGTCGTCCTGCTCTTCCTGACTCTGCTGCTGTCGTTCACCGGCTACTTGTTGCCGTGGGATCAGCTCGCATTGTGGGCAGTGACGGTTGGAACCAACATGGGTGGATACACCCCGGTATTCGGCGACCAAGTCTCGTTCGTGTTACTCGGTGGCATCCAGGTGGGGGGCCCCACACTGTTGCGGTTCTATGTGCTCCACGTGCTGGCGCT
>Ga0255057_10000114_pt1 | contig 42798 bp, 42 predicted proteins | sample Cases_109_6_MG_FD_189022 | JGI IMG/M metagenome (GOLD analysis project Ga0255057, IMG submission 189022) | Seawater microbial communities from Amundsen Gulf, Northwest Territories, Canada - Cases_109_6 | ecosystem: Environmental > Aquatic > Marine > Gulf | place: Canada: Northwest Territories... | reverse complement strand
TACATTGATGAATTTAATAAAAAACGCATAACTATAGCTAAACGATATGAAGAACTACTAACATCACCTTCCTTTAGAACACCTTCGTTCGAAGATAATATGTCCCATGTTTTTCATCAGTACACAATGCTATGCGAAAATCGTGATGCTGTTTCTGAGAAACTGAGTAATGATAATATAGGTCACGCAATTTATTATCCGATGTCACTTTCAGAACAGCCCGCTTTCAAACAAATCTCACGTGCGGAAAATCTTAATAACACACAAAATATTTGCAGCAAATGTATATCGCTGCCGATGTTCCCCGAGATGTCCGATGAACAGATAGAACACGTAGTCAACACCGTTAAACGTGCCTAATCGAGCAGTAGATAATAATACCCCTAGCGTAATTATCGTGGCGGGCGAGGCATCAGGTGATTCACATGGCGCACACGTCGTTCGTGAAATTAAAAAACTACTGCCCAATAGCGATTTTTATGGAATTGGGGGCACACATATGCGACAAGCTGGAGTTGATATTCACACCAATGTCTCTGAGCTTTCGGTAGTAGGATTAGTTGAAGTACTTAAACACTATCCAAGACTGCGAAAAATACTTAACAAAACCAAAGAAACTTTAAAGCTAAAAAAACCTGACTTGTTAATCTTAATTGATTCTCCAGATTTCAATCTACCCTTAGCTAAATCGGCGAAACAACATGACGTTAAGGTTCTGTATTATATCAGCCCACAAATATGGGCCTGGCGAAAAGGCAGAATTAAACTAATTCAGAAGTATGTAGATAGGATGGCTGTGGTATTTCCGTTTGAAGAAAAGTTTTATCTCGATGCAGGTGTGCCTGTTGAGTATGTTGGAAATCCTTTAGTTAAAGAAGCAAACGCATCAGTCGATCAGAGTCAATTTTTTAGATCTATAGAGTTAGACTCAAACAAGAAATTGGTTGGCCTATTCCCAGGTAGTCGTGTGAGTGAAATTGAAAATAACTACCCCGTTTTATTGAGTGCAGCTAAAGCTTTATTACAGCAAAGAGAAGACATTCAATTTATTACTCCAATAGCTACGACTTTATCTGATGATTTGATACACGAGTATATCTCTAAAGCTGGTATAAAAGTATTTACCACATCCAACGATATCTACAACGTTATCAATGCATGCGATGCTATTGCAGCAGCATCAGGCACTGTCACCCTGCAGATCACTCTCATGCAAGTACCAATGCTGATCGTATATAAAATATCGCCTACCACATACCGCATTTTTAAAAGAATTGTTAAATTCTCTTTTGCAGGAATTGCAAATGTCATTGCAGGAAAAGAAATTACACGTGAATTTATTCAAGCCGATGCCACAACTGAAAGTGTGTCTGCCGAATTAAATAAATTATTATCTGATAAAGAATACATCACTGATATGAAAAGCAATATGCATGCAATAAGAAATGCACTTGGAGATAAAAATGGCTCTGCTGCTACAGCACGAATTGCTGTAAAGCTAATTTCAAATTAATAATTAAATTATTGAGTTATACCGCGTTTACTTGAGGTCACAAAATCCATAAAGTACTTTACTTCTGGATATTGACCAGCAAGTATTTTAACTTCTGCTAGATTTTCGCTTCTTGAGTGTTTGCTACGCACTAATAATTTGTATGACTTATGCAAAGCTTTAATACATTCATCTGAAAAATTTCTACGTCTCAAGCCTTCTTTATTCAAACCATGCGTAATTGCATAATTTCCAGAGGCCATAACATAAGGAGGTAGATCGCGATTTAATGCAGTACCCATTGCACAAAATGAATGTGCACCTATACGGCAGAACTGGTGTACCAAGGTAAATCCACCAAGAATTGAAAAATCTTCGACCGTTACATGGCCCGCTAACGTTGTTCCATTTGCTAAGGTAGTATCATTCTCAACATTACAATCGTGAGCAATATGCACATAAGCCATAATCCAGTTGCGGTTACCTATTTTTGTGTAACCTTGATCTTCCTCTGTTCCACGATTGATTGTCACATATTCACGGATAGTGTTATCGTCACCTATAATTAATTCGCTATTTTCACCATGAAATTTTTTATCTTGAGGTATCTCGCCAATGGATGAAAACTGGAAGATTCGATTCCCTGTACCAATAGTTGTTGGTCCTTTGAGAACTACATGCGGGCCAATCGTGGTTTTATTACCAATTTTTACGCCAGGTCCGACGATTGAATAAGCACCGATAGAGACATCAGTGCCAACCTCAGCACTTGGATCTACAATCGCAGCAGGGTGTATGCCATCTGACACGTTAATCTTCGCGGAAGACTTCTGCATTCTTATAGATTAACTTGTCTGAACTTCCTTAAATACACACATCAGCTCAGCGCTTGCAGCAACTTCTTTTTCAACATATGCAACGGCCTCAAAAACCCCATAAGCTTGTTTATGTCTCTTTAATCTCACATCTAAAATCAGCTGATCACCAGGACCTACTTGTCGTTTAAAACGAGCTTTATCAATGCCGACGAATAAATATAAACTGTCATCATCAGGACGCCACTCAGGATTACTTAAGGCGAGTAAACCTGACGTTTGCGCCAAAGCCTCAAGAATTAACACTCCAGGCATCACTGGTGCATTAGGGAAGTGACCTTGGAAAAAAGGCTCATTGAAACTTACGTTCTTAATCGCCAAAACTGATTTTCCAATATCACATTTAAGCACACGATCGACAAGCAAAAATGGATAACGGTGGGGTAGATACTTTAAAATATCATGGATGCTCATCTCGACCATGTTTGACATACCTAGCTGTTAATAGTTAATTTAATGAGAATTTAGAATTTTGCTAAAATTTAGAGCAATATTGAATTTATATCTAAAGAAAGGTTTTTAAATAAATATAGAAGCTGCAAAATCAAAAAATGTAAGTTAAATTACTTTATGCAATCTTAATACATATTAATCGATACTTGATCAAAGCTACTGAGGCTTTTGCATTTCTTGCAAAACACGCGGAGTTAAATCTATTTTTTCGCTCGCATAAAGTACGGGTTGCGTTACTATCAAGTCATAACTTTCCGCTTTAGCAACAACAATAATAATTTCGTGAACTTTCTTCTGCAACCTACCAAGCTCCTCGTTACGGCGAATATTAAAGTCTTCCCTTAACTCATCTTGTTGGCGATTATATTCTCGCTTTCTGTTCAATATTTTTTTCTCTAATTCACCACGATTCTTATCATTCATGATCGGACCGTCATTTTTCAGCTTTTCTTCAAATTTCAAAACTTCGTCTCGCACGGCAGTAAGCGTTTTGTCACGATTAGAAAACTCTTGTTCTAACCCTTTACGTGCAGCTTCTGCTTGAGGTGACTTCTCCATAAGTTCTACCATGTTGACAAACCCAATTTTGGTTTCAGCCATAACAGCCAAAGGGGCCATCAAAAACATGACAATAAAAACTCTTATCACTACACTAAACATACTGGCTGTCGCTCCTAAACTTAAAAACTTGTCCCTAAATTAAATTGAAAGGTTTCAGTATCATCATCAGGCTGATCATTAAATGGGGCAGCCAGTGCCGCACTTATACCGCCCAACCCTGTAATCCAGCTTAGCGCTAACCCCGCAGAACCTCTTATATCACCTGTGTCAAAGTCATCATATTCAGCAAACACATTACCTACATCAACGAAGAACGCGAGACGACCTCTATTTTTATTCTCCAAAAATGGAATAGGAAATAAAACCTGTGCTCTAGCAGTTGTTAAAAAATTTCCGCCAAAAGAATCATCAAAGGAATCGCGTGGACCTAAGCTATTACTTTCATACCCCCGAACAGAATCAAAACCACCCGCCCTAAATTTTTCATAAAATGGCAAATCGGTTGTGTCTCCGTAAGCGTCACCATAACCGATTTCACTGCCTAACGACAGTGTGAATGTTTGTCCCAAAGGGTAATAAAAGGCATTTTCATAGTTGACTTTATAAAATTCAAGATCGCTTCCCGGGACTGAAACCTCTAAACCAACAGCTTGCTTACTACCTTTACTAGGAAAAAGGCTTCGATTCTGCGTATTATGTGTAAAGTTAGTGTTTAAAGTAAGATTGTCGTATGTATCACCATTATCTCTAAGGAATTCCAGCACTTCTGTTGGTGTATTAGATGTTATATTTATTTCAGTATGCCTTATTTGCGCAGTGGCCCTTATGCGGGAAACCTCAGTAAGTGGAATACCATAACTTACTCTGGCGGCCCACTGTTCAGAATCAAAATCTGAAATATCAGCTTCACTTGCCTCTGTAGATACAAACGAACCCCCAAATCCACGACTAACGCCATCAATCGTATAATAGGGGTTAGTATAATTAAAATCATAGACCGTATTTACTTTACTCGTATTAATGCGAAACGAGACTGTTTTCCCTGTGCCTAAAAAGTTTTCCTGACTCACACTCGTTGTAATTACGGCACCTTGACTATCAGAAAGTCCAGCACCGACATTGAAGCTGCCAGCCAACCTTTCTTCTATCTCGACATTTAGGTCCACAAAGTCATCCACTCCTGGAATACGTTGTGTTTCAAGTTCCACAGACTCCACATAAGCCAATCTTTGTAATCTGGCTCGCGAAGCTTCCACATTAGATTGTGAATACCAGCCACTTTCCATTTGCCGAAGTTCTCTTCTATAAATTTCATCGCGTGTAGTTTTATGACCAGTAAAATTAATTCTGCGCACATATACACGCTTTCCTGGATCAATAAAAAACGTCAAGTCTACTTTTTTACTATCTTCATCTACCTCAGGTACAGCATTAATATTTGGAAATGCATAGCCATCATTTCCGAGTCTACGTGTAATAGCGTCATTTGAATTAACAATTTTTGCTCTAGAGAAAACATCACCGGGCTCAAGATCAACTAATGCTCTTAATTCTTCTTCCGGAAGAAAAAACTTCCCCGCAAGCTCTACACTATTAACCGTATACTGCTCTCCTTCTTCTATATTAATAGTGATGAAAATATCTTCCTTATCAGGACTGATAGACACTTGCGTAGAAGGAATATCAAACTTTAAATAACCTTCATTTAAATATTGGGATCGTAGTACCTCTATATCACCTTGTAGTTTTTGCTTTGCATAACGATCTCGAGTCCCCCAAAACTTATACCAAGGCTTTAATCCCGATTGAAAATCCCCAGTAAGCTCCTCTTCTTCAAAAACCGTATTGCCAACAATTTTTACTTGTTTAATCTTTGCAGCATCACCCTCCAGTATATTAATACTAATATTAACACGATTTCTTTCTAGCTCCTTAACCTGAGTATCTACATTTACACCATATTTTCCAAATGCAAAATATTGTTGCACCAATTCATTTTCAAGCCTTTCAAGAACTGAACGATTAAACACACGACCATTTGCAATACCAACATCAGTAAGAATTTGAGCTAACTGCTCGTCATCTAGTATCTTATTACCATCGAAACTTATACTAGCAATAGCAGGCTTTTCTTGAACAGCAACTACTAAAACTTCACCTTCACGGCGTAATTGTATATCTTTAAAAAAACCAGTTTTATAGAGTTCTCGAGCAATATAAGCAGTATTATTCTCGTCTAACATATCACCCACTTTTATCGGTAAGTAGGTGAATACTGTACCTGCCTGGATTCGATCCAGACCTTCTATTTGAATATCTTGTAATCGAAACTTTTCAGCTAAAACCGGCAAAGAGACACACACAAGTAGACACACAAGCACAAGCCGCTTGATAAAAAATGACTCCATATTATATTTTTTTATTTCTGTATTTGTTTATTGTAACAAGCGCTGAATATCATTATAAAAAGCCAAAGCCATCAACCCAGCCAGCATGGCGATTCCTAACCTTTGACCTGCCGCTTCAAATTTTTCTGATACTGGACTACCTTTCACTATCTCGATCAAATAATAAAACAAATGCCCACCATCGAGCACAGGGATTGGCAGCAGGTTAAGTATACCAATACTGATACTTATAATCGCTAGTGCTCCAACGAATGCGGAGAATCCAATTGCTGCTGATACCCCAGCATATTCTGCAATGGTTACGGGACCACTTATATTCTTTAATGATGCCTCTCCTATGACAAGCTTCCACAGTAGCTTAAGAGTTAACGCCGTAACCTCCCATGTCTTTTGCAAGCCTTTCCAGATCGAGTCTATTGGCCCATAACGCACTACAATTTTTTGAGCTTCAAGTTGTTGTTTATTTATATAAGGGTAGGCACCAATTTTGCCGATTATTTTTCCATCAACCTCATTAGCACTTGGCGTTACTAGCAAACTCAATTTCTTTTCGCCTCTTTGCAATACAAAACTGATCGGCATTTCTGCACGCTCTTGTATATAGCTCACTAAATCAATCCAAGTATCAACCTCTTTACCATCGACGCTAAGAACTTTATCACCATCTTGTATTCCTGCATCTTTTGCTACACCATTTTTAATTTCTCCAAACCTAGCTTGATACTGATATCGCCATGGTAAGATACCAATTTTTTCAAGCAAGTGTCCTTCTGCTAACAGTTGTTTTGTATCATTTAAATCTAGTGTTACCGTTTTTTGTGATGAGTCTTCACGGCTTAATGTTGCATTTACAGAACCATTTTTAAGGGCAGCATTCAGCATCTGAATAGTAGTTTGCTGCCATGTCTTAACGGGCTGCCCTTCTATATGTGTAAATGTATCCTGCGCTTGAATTTGCGCTTGAGCTGCAATACTTTCTGCTTGTATTTCTCCAACAGTTGGCTTTACCCCATCTACACCTGCAACAAAGGTGAGCCAATATGCGAAAGCTGCAAATATAAAATTAAAAACTGGACCTGCAGAGACTATCGCAAATCGTTTCCACACTTTTTGACGATTAAACGCGCGATGCACTTCATTTGCACTTACTTTACCTTCGCGCTCATCAAGCATTTTTACGTATCCGCCTAAAGGAATACTCGCAAGAATATATTCAGTTTTATCTGCACCGCCTATTCTTGTAAAAAGGGGTTTGCCAAACCCAATTGAAAAGCGCAACACTTTCACGCCAAGTTTCTTGGCTACCCAGTAATGCCCAAACTCATGCACAGTTACAATAATTCCAACTGCAACAATAAAAGCTAACACATAAGTAATAAATTGCATGCTCTAATGCCTCGCTAACGAATCACGAATAAAACTTTGCGCATATCTTCTTGCTTGTTGATCTTTCTCAAGTATTACGTCCAACTCATCTACAATAACATGTTCAATATTTTGTAAAGTCGCATCGATCACAGAAGAAATATCAGTAAAACGAATTTGCTCATTTAAAAAAGAACTTACCGCCACTTCATTGGCAGCATTCAAAACGGTTGTAGCACTTTGCTCTGCACCCATGGCATCATAAGCCAACTGCAAACATGGGAATCGATTATAGTCTGGTTCAGAAAACTCTAACGCACCAATTTCAGTTAAATTCAGCAAACCTACACCTGAGCTAATACGTTGCGGCCACGCTAATGCATGAGCTATTGGTACACGCATATCTGGATAAGCCATATGAGCTAGAACTGATCCATCTGGATAGGCTACTAATGAATGAACAATCGACTGAGGATGAATCACAATCTCAATATCTTTAACGTTAACATCAAATAATTTACATGCTTCAATTAGTTCTAACCCCTTATTCATCATCGTTGCAGAATCTACTGATATTTTTTTACCCATCTCCCAATTTGGATGCGCACAAGCTTCTTCAGGTGTTATCTTCTCAAATTCTGCTAATGATTTTGTTAAAAAAGGCCCACCAGAAGCTGTGAGGATAATTTTCTCAATTTCACAAATATCACTACCTGTTGGTAGACATTGAAATACTGCATTATGTTCACTGTCAATGGGTAATAACTGAGAATTATTTTGTTTGGCGACTTTAATTAACAGGTCACCAGACATCACTAAAGCTTCTTTATTTGCTAGCAATATTTTCTTACCTGCATGAGCAGCTGCTAGAGTCGCAGGCAAGCCAGCCGCACCGACTATAGCTGCCATCACGCAATCAGTTTCATCAAAGCTCGCAGCAAGTTTTAATCCATCACTCCCGCTCACCAATTCAGGTTTATATTGGAGCCCCTCAAACTTAGCTATAAACTTGTCCGCTAGCGTTTCATTTGTTACCACTGCCAATTTAGGACGAAACTTTGCACACTGCTCATATAAAAGATCAATGTTTTCATTTGTAGTCAGCGCAGTAACTGAAAATAAATCAGGATGACGCTCAATAACATCTAGCGTGTTTACACCGACCGAACCTGTCGCGCCTAATATTGAAATTTTTTTCATTCTAATTTTTTATTTATCGAAATAACAATTTCATAGACTCTAACAGCCAATACATAGCCAACTCAAACTAAGCACATAACCTGGCGCTGCTGCTGTAAGACTATCAATACGATCAAGTACACCGCCATGTCCAGGTAGAATGGCACCACTATCCTTTGCGCCCGCTTTACGTTTTAACAAGCTTTCATACAGATCACCTACAACTGATATAGAAGCTATGAACACACACAATCCTATAAAATAAATCCATATTTGCTTATCTATTGCAAATAAGTGAACCCCAATATACGCCATTAAAACAGTAGCAATTAATGCTCCGTACATTCCTTCACGCGATTTACCAGGACTTAATTCAGGCGCCAACTTTTTTTTACCAAAACGTTTGCCAACGAAATATGCTGAAATATCCGCAACCCAGATCAAAGCTAATAAAAACATCAGCATTGCCGGACTCTGCTGGTGCAGCATCTTAAGCGCTAACCATGCAGGTACTAGAACAATTATGCCAGAATATTCCAGCAATTTTTGTAAGCGAATGGATTGCAACCAATCGGATTTATACAATACCAATAAAAACGCTACTCCCATCCACCATAAACTCGCAATTAGCAAAATTAATTTTTCTTGCTCTGGTTTAACAAAAAACCATATAACTAATATAATAACGCCAATTAAAACAACATATATAAGCTTCTTTAGATTCGTTTTAGCGCCAACCAAGGTTGACCATTCCCAGGCTCCTATCAAGGCAATACCTGCAAAAATAACAGTAACTAATGAGTTTGGTAATTTAAAAATTGCTAAAACCATTAACGAACCCAAAATTACCGCAGTAATGATTCTTTGCATTAACATAAGTTACCCAGAAATTTTTTCCTGTGCTTGACCATACCTTCTTTGTCTTAAACGATAAGACTCAAAAGCTTTTTTGAGCTCCTCTGGAGAAAAATCAGGCCATAGCACATCACTAAAATATAATTCGGTATACGCTAACTGCCATAATAGAAAATTACTAATTCGTTGCTCACCTCCCGTACGGATAAACAAGTCAGGTGCTGGCATATCTTGCGTCGCAAGCTTACTTTCTAACGTTTTATCATCAATATTTGCTAACGATAGCTCGCCATCTTGAACTTCCTTAATGAGTTTTTTTGTTGCATTAAGAATGTCCCACTTGCCGCCGTAGTTAACAGCAATATTTAGAAACAGTTTCTCGTTTTTAGAAGTAATTTCTTCAGATTTTTGAATTTTCTGAAAAAGTTTTTTTGAAAAAGCTTCAGTTTCGCCAAGAAACTTTAGTCGCACACCATTCTGAGCCAAGTTTTGCACTTCGCTTTCTAATGAACGCACAAACAGCTCCATTAGTGCCGAGACTTCAGTTTTAGGTCTATTCCAGTTCTCGCTACTGAAGGCAAATAAAGTTAAATATTTTACGCCAGCCTCTTTGCTAGCTGTAATTACTTCCCGTATAGCCTTTACACCCTCTCTATGCCCTGCAGTACGCGGTAGTTTACGATGATTTGCCCATCTACCATTACCGTCCATAATAATAGCGACATGGCTTGGAATAATTTCATCCGGCATTTAACAAAATTGTATCAATAAGAGATTTAAATTTGGGTTGTCGCGTGATGTTGATTTAGACCTCCATAAGATCTTTTTCTTTCTGCTCCAAGATGGTCTCAATTTCTGCAATAAATTCATCTGTCATCTTTTGAACCTCATCTTGCGCTTGATGATCTTCGTCTTGAGAAATCTCTTTTTCTTTCAATAAATCCTTAAAGTCTGTGTTGGCATCTCTACGAATATTACGAATAGCTACACGACCCTTTTCTGCCTCATGTTTCACAACTTTAACCAGGTCTTTACGCCTCTCCTCTGTCAAAGGAGGCATCGCAATACGAATAACCGTACCTGAAGAAGTTGGATTAAGCCCAAGGTCAGAACTCATAATCGCTTTTTCTATTTCTGGCACAAGATTACTCTCCCATGGTGTAACCGCCAGTGTGCGCGCATCTTCTACAGACACGGTAGCAGCTTGATTGATTGGCACTCGATTACCATAATAATCCACCATTACATGATCGAGCAATTTTGCATTCGCGCGACCCGTGCGCACTTTAGCTAATTCATTCAGCAATGAATCAATACTTTTACGCATTCGCTCCTTGGCATCTTTTTTAATTTCTTCAATCACGCATTATGCTCCTGTCACTTCTGTACCAATGTTTTCACCTTGTATAATTTTAGTTAAGTCTCCTTCAGAAAATAAATTAAACACACGTAATGGGATTTGATTATCACGGCAAAGCACTAGCGCTGTAGCATCCATCACGGCCAACTTTTGCTGAATAGCGTCATCGTATTTTATTTTATTATAGCGCTTAGCATTCGGATTTTTGTGCGGATCATCATCGTATACACCATCCACCTTGGTGGCTTTCAACATAATGTCAGCATTGATTTCTGAAGCTCTCAAACTAGCAGCAGAGTCTGTTGTGAAATATGGATTTCCCGTACCAGCAGCAAATACGACTACACGACCCTTTTCAAGGTGCCGAACTGCACGCCGACGAATATAGTCTTCGCATACCTGATTGATTTTAACTGCAGACATTACTCGACAATAAACACCTAAATTTTCTAATGCGTCTTGCAACGCTAAACTATTCATTACAGTAGCAAGCATGCCCATATGGTCAGCCGTAACTCGATCCATCCCACCTTGGGAAAGCCCCGCTCCTCGAAAGATATTACCACCACCAATTACAATCGCTACTTCTACACCTAACTTACTAATATGAGCAATTTCTGCGCCTATTCGAGAGATGATTTCTGGGTCAATGCCGTAATCATATTTACCCATCAGCGCCTCACCACTGAGCTTCAATAACACACGTTTATATACTATTTGCTTATCTTGCATATTTAATTTTTTTTTGAATATATGGGACATAAAAAAAGGGGCAACGCCCCTTTTTTTGATTAATCATCATCACCTTTATCTTTCAAATCATCTATTTGTTTCTGAACCTCATCGGCAAAATTTTCTGACCTTTTTTCTAGCCCTTCACCAACCTCATAACGAATAAATTTAGATACCGATGCATTTGCACTTTTTAAATATTTCTCTACCGACAGACTATCATCTTTAATAAACGACTGGCCAAGTAAAGTACTTTCTTTTAGAAATTTATTGACTTTACCTAGAACCATTTTCTCAATAATTTCCGCAGGTTTGCCGCTGGCTTCTGCTTGAGCTTTAGCGATATCTCTTTCTTTATCTAATACATCTGCAGGAACTTCCTTTTCACTTAAACAAAGTGGCTTAGCCGCAGCAATATGCATAGCAATATCTTTGCCAACTTCATCACTACCGCTGTGATCAACTAATACACCGATACGCTTTCCATGAGCATAGCTTGCAACATTATTGCTTGCAGATAATTTTTCGAATCGTCTAACCTGAATATTTTCACCAATCTTAGTAACTAGCTCAAGGCGCGTTCGCTCAACAGTCTGGCCATTAGGCAGTGAAGCTGCGCTTAATTCTTCAATAGAATTCAAATCACTTTTCAAAATTAACTCAGCTAACTGATTAGTAAATTCTTGAAATTGATTATCTTTTGCGACAAAGTCTGTTTCACAATTTACTTCGATGATAACGGCTTGCTTACCATCACTCGCAATTGCAGCTGTTCCTTCCGCGGCTATTCGGCTAGCTTTTTTATCCGCTTTAGCTTGGCCAGATTTGCGCATTTGCTCAATTGCAGCATCCAGGTCACCACTTGCTTCTGTGAGCGCTTTTTTGCATTCCATCATGCCTACGCCTGTACGCTCGCGCAGTTCTTTTACCATTGTTGCTGTTACTTGCATTACTTCTTCCAAATTAATAAATAGTTATGTTTTGAATATTATGTTTAATCAGTCTGCTTAGCTGGCAAGGCTTTCGCTTGATTTATCCACGACTCAATTACAGATTCCTCAGGCACGCTTGGCGCAAGAGATTTCTCAGCATTTGTAGCTTGTAATTTTGATAAAACATCAGCTGCTGCTGCTGCTGCAAGCTCTGCCATACTATTATATCCACTGATCTGAAGTAACTCAGCCTCATTCCCTGAAACACTGGTCAAGCGTAAGAAATCACTCATCTTCACCCAACGCTCAATTGACTTCACATTCAAACCCGTTACTTCAGCACACTTTTCACGTGCACCCGCCGAAGCACACTGATCTAACAATTGTTCTACTGTAGTAATTCCTATTTTACTTAGCACCTCTTCATACTTAGGACCAATGCCCTCAATGTCAGTAATATTAGTACCATCACTAACGGCCACTTCCGTGGTAGGTATGAGCGTAGCTTTTTTCTTAACAGTAACTTTTTGCTTTGGCTTAGCTTTTCCACTCACTTCTTTTTCTGTAACTTGCCCTGAATCATCAACTTCAACAAATTCATCCTCATTGCCACCTGCCATTACACGTACACTTTCTTTACCTTCAGAAATTGCATCAGCAATATACGAGGAATACAACTTGATCGCACGAATGGCATCATCATTACCTGGAATCACGTAATCGACACCATCTATTTTGCAGTTAGTATCTACAACCGCAACTACTGGAACACCTAACTTATTTGCTTCTTTAATTGCTATAGCTTCAAACCCAACATCGATAACAAATAAAACATCTGGTAATGATGGCATGTTTTTAATACCACCCAGACTACGCTCTAATTTAAATAGTTCTCGTTTAAGCAATAGCACTTGTTTTTTATTAAGGCGCTCTATTCCATCACCACTCAACATCTGCTCTAAATCATGCAAACGCTGAATAGATTTTTTTACCGTATTGAAGTTAGTTAACATCCCACCCAACCAACGGTGGTTAACATAAGGCATGCCACAGCGAATAGCCTCTTCTCGTACCGCATCACGTGCAGAACGCTTGGTGCCAACAAATAAAATTGTGCCGCGATTTGCTGCCAAATTACCCAAATAAGTTGCCGCATCGAGAAACATCGGCAATGTTTTCTCAAGATTAATAATGTGGATTTTGTTACGCTCTCCAAAAATGTAAGGACTCATTTTTGGGTTCCAGTAACGGGTCTGATGACCAAAATGCACGCCAGCTTCTAACATCTGGCGCATGGTGACGCTAGTCATAATGTGATTACTCCTATAGGGTTTTATACTTCCGCATATCCCATGTGGAAACTCACTTGGAGCACCCGACCACATGTGTCGATAATACGTGTAGATTTAAAGTTATTGACGCCCAATAGCATTTGCCTTAGACGCGGGCGCTTTATAACATGATTACTTATTCAGAACAATTTCTTAGATAAGCAGTAACATCTGCACTCTACGGATTAGCACAACAATTATGAGCATAATGATCAAATCCCCAGATGAAATCGAAAAAATGCGTGTTGCGGGCAAGCTCGCTTCAGAAGTGTTAGAAATGATTGAACCTCATGTGATACCAGGAATTAGCACCCTGGAACTGAATCAAATCTGTCATGACTACATCGTTAACGAGCAGCAAGCAAGACCAGCACCCCTCAATTATCGAGGATTTCCTAAATCTATCTGTACCTCTGTAAACCACCAAGTTTGTCATGGTATTCCAGGTGGCCGCATTCTCAAGAATGGCGACATACTCAATATCGATATCACTGTAATTAAAGACGGCTTTCATGGCGACACAAGCAAAATGTTTCTTCTAGGCAAAACCCCTATAAAAGCACAAAAACTTGTAGACTTAACCTACGAAGCATTAAAAATCGGAATCCAAGAAGTTAAACCAGGTGCCAAACTGGGTGATATTGGCCACAAGATCCAAAGTTTCGCTGAAAACAATCGTTGCACTGTAGTCCGTGAATACTGCGGACATGGAATTGGTCGCATGTTCCATGAAGATCCACAAGTACTGCATTACGGCAAACCTAACACTGGCATGGAACTTGAGGCTGGAATGACATTTACAATTGAACCCATGATCAATGCAGGAAAACGAAACGTGCGCTTACTCCCTGACGGTTGGACCGTGGTAACCAAAGACCATAGTTTGTCTGCCCAATGGGAACACACTATTTTAGTTACAGAACAAGGTTACGAGGTATTAACCAAGCGCAGTGACGAAATTTTTTAAATTTACATGCGACGAGTCATTTGACTCACAGCCTTACAATACAACTAAGTCATGCTCAATATTGATATCTATGAGGCGCTTGAATCTGATGCGCCTATTTTGCAATTTCTGCAACAAGATCAAACATCTCAACTAAGCGTTGAAAAATATAAAAGCTTCAGAGCCGAATTATTAAAGTTACTTAAGAAACGATTTGACACTCAAGTTACTATCTACGAGCTCATATCACTCAACACCAGCATCATAGACGCATTCCTAAAAAGTATTTGGAACGCATTCGGAATTCCTAGAGACGCTGCAACATTAATAGCCATCGGAGGTTATGGTAGACGAGAATTATTTCCCGAATCAGACATAGACATAATGATTGTTCTTAAGGACGAGAAGAACACAACTGTAAAATCAAAAATCGAATCATTCTTAACCTTTCTTTGGGACATTAATTTACACATTGCACAGTCCGTGAGAACCATAAATGATTGCGTAGTTGAATCAAAAAATGATATCACAGTGTTAACCAGCTTAATGGAACATTATTACTTAGCTGGCAACAAAGATTTATACAAACAGGTTGTTGACATTGTTAACAGCAAAAAGATTTGGCCCAGCAAAAAATACTTCAAAGAAAAAAGACAAGAACTCGAAAACCGACATCAAAAATTTGGCAGCACCGCCAACCACTTAGAACCCAATGTCAAAGAAAATCCTGGAGGCTTGCGGGACATTCACACCTTACGATGGCTAACCAATAGACACTTTAAAACAGAAAGTTTTGAGCAATTAGAAAAACTAGAGTTTCTATCTAAGAGCGAATTAACCTTGCTGCAAGAAGCATACACAATTTTAGCAAAAATAAGATTTGCACTACATCTTTTTATTCAACGCGGAGATGACCGCTTGTTATTTGACTATCAGCACGAAATAGCATCTTTGCTTGGTTACAAAAACGAAAACCGTAATTATCAAGTTGAAGAATTCATGCAGGTCTTCTATCGCACTAGCAATCGACTGTCCACACTATCCGAAATAATAGTAGAGCGCCTACATTCAACCATATTCCCGGGCTTATTTAAGAGAAGAGCAAAACCTATTAATGAAAATTTCCAAGTTCGTGCAAATTTACTCGAGGCAACCAACAAAGATGTATTTAATAAATCTCCAGCAGCGATATTCGAGCTTTTTCAACTTTTACAAGAATATAAAAATTTAACCGGCCTTAGTGACTCACTACAAAAAATTATAATAGAGAACTTGCATGTTATTGATGATGACTTCAGAAAAAATAAAAAAAACTGCGATGCATTTATTTCAATCATCGGTCACATTGGCACCAACTACCGCGAAATAAAACGCATGGCCCAACTTGGTGTATTAGGTAAATACTGGCCAAGCTTTGACGCAGTAACTGGCAGAATGCAATTCGACCTATTCCATGTCTATACCGTTGAAGAACACACGCTCCGTGTTTTTGAAAACGTATGCGAATTTAGCAAGAAAAAAACTAATGATGAATACGCCACCTATCATGATATTTTTATACAAACTCCAAAAGCGTTAATACTCTATTTAGCTGCCCTGTTTCATGATATCGCCAAAGGCCGTGGCGGCGACCATTCTAAATTAGGTGAAAAAGAGTCTAGAGCTTTTTGCTTACAACACAATTTGAGCTCGTTTGATGCTAACTTAGTAGCTTGGTTAGTAAAAAATCACTTAGTGATGTCAATCACTGCACAACAACAAGATATTGACGACCCATATATAATTAAGGAGTTTGCTAAGAATGCAGGCAATCTAATGCGACTTAATTATTTATACTTATTAACTATAGCAGACATGCGTGGAACGAACCCTAAGCTCTGGAATAGCTGGCGTAGTGCTTTGCTATCTGCACTATATCAACGCACCTCAAATTATTTACGTCAAGATATAGACTCTCCTACCAATCGAGCTGAATTAGTTGATCAAGTCAAATCTTCTGCACTGCAGATATTAAAAAATTCTGAACTAGAACAAGAAAATTTCTTGGCATTCTGGCAAGAGCTGGGTGATGATTATTTTCTGCGCCACTCAGATGAAGAAGTAGTGCGTCATACACAAGCTATCTTAAACCATAGAAACAAGAACAGTATCGTAGTCAATATTCATCAATACAGCGCTAGAGGTGCAACCGAAATTTTCGTTTACTGCAATGACCGCAACTACTTATTCGCACATATCACCTCGACGCTAGCCAAGCTAGGATTGTCTATCGTGCATGCTAGAGTCATTACCTCTAAAAAGGGTCATGCTTTAGATACCTTTTTAGTACTTGATGCAAACGGAAACGCTATTGACAATAAAAACCAATGTGACTTAGTTGAAAGAAAACTGATTCAAGCATTGGAAAACCCAGATTACATTCCTTCAAGCATTGCTCAAGGACTACCTAGACAAATTCGTGAATTGCATGTTCCTGTTGAAATTTATTTTGATATTAGCACCGTCAACAATTACACAATCTTGGAAATTAAAGCACCGGACTTTCCTGGGTTGCTCGCAAGCTTAGGCAATGCATTTGTAGACTGCAGCATTGCTATACACAATGCGCGCATCTCAACACTAGGAGAACGTGTTCATAATTTATTCCAAATTAGTAACTTAGATTACCAGCCACTAGATGAAAAGCATCAAGAAAAACTGAGAACCGTAATTCTAGAATACTTACATCAACCCAAACAAGCAGCCCTAACAGTGTAAACTACCAAATATTTATATGAATCCAAATCTTACTAAACTACAACCCTATCCTTTTGAGAAATTAAAAAAATTAACTTCTCAGCAAGAACCCAACGCTCAACTTGAAGCTATATCACTGGCCATTGGCGAACCTAAACACCCAACACCAGCAATAATCAAAGATGAGCTAAGTAGAAATATTAACGACCTTGCAAAATATCCGACCACGCGAGGATCAGATTCTTTGCGTAACGCATGCGCAAATTGGCTTATAAAAAGGTTCCATCTCTCTGAAAAAAACATAAATAGTAAACACAATTTGTTGCCTGTGAATGGTACACGTGAAGCATTATTTGCGTTTGCACAATGCGCTATAGACTACAACAGCAAACCTATAGTACTAATTCCTAACCCTTTCTATCAAATTTATGAAGGAGCAGCATTACTCGCAGGAGCTGAACCTATATATTATGACTGTAATGTAGTTGATGGCGACATCCCTGCATTATGGGAAATCAGCGATGAAATATGGCAACGTTGCCAGCTTCTTTATATTTGCACTCCTGGTAACCCTACTGGCGAAGTGGCTCCGGCACACACATTGCAAAAATTAATTGAACATTCAATCAAACATCAATTCGTGATTGCTTCAGATGAATGTTACTCTGAAATTTATACACCAAATACCACTCCACCTAGCGGCTTACTTCACTACGCGCAGGAAATAGGTAACGAATCATTCCAAAATTGCGTAGCATTTTATAGTTTATCCAAACGATCCAATGCACCAGGTCTACGTTCCGGATTTGTGGCCGGCTCAAAAGACTTAATCGAACAATTCTTTAATTATCGTACTTATCATGGCTGCGCCATGCCGTTCCCCACACAAGCTGCAAGTATCGTTGCCTGGTTAGAAGAATCGCATGTGGAATCTAATCGTCAGCTATATGCTGAAAAGTTCGATGCAGTACTGGATATTCTTCAACCAGTCTTAGCCTGCCAAAGACCCGATGCAGGATTTTATCTCTGGCCTAAATTACCTATTGATGAAGTTGAGTTCTGCAAGTTACTTTTTACTAAAAAAAATGTATTAACTCTTCCGGGAAGTTATTTGGCTAGATCGGTTAATGGTTATAACCCAGGTAAAAAACGTGTACGCTTAGCGCTGGTAGCAACAAAAGAAGAATGTATTGAAGCCGCCAATCGTATCAAAGAATTATTAATAGAATTATAGATATTTAGAATTGCAGGAATCCAAGGAGAACCCATGTCAGACCAAGTAAAAGATGTCATCGAAGCAGCATTTGAACAACGAGCAGACATCACCCCCGCTAACACAGACTCAGAAGTTCGCAAAGCGGTTGAGACCACCTTAAAGCAAGTGGATACTGGTGAAATACGGGTTGCAGAAAAACAGGGTAGCGATTGGATCACTAACGAGTGGATTAAGAAAGCGGTACTGCTTTCGTTTCGCATGAATGAAAACGAAATAATTGACGTAGGTGTAACTAAATATTATGACAAAGTTCCTACAAAATTTTCACAAATGAGCAGTGATGAAATCAAACAACAAGGTGTCAGAATTGTACCTGGCGCAATGGTAAGACATGGTGCTTACATTGCACCAGGCGCAATTCTAATGCCAAGCTACGTAAATATTGGCGCCTATGTAGATTCCGGTACTATGGTCGACACCTGGGTTACCGTTGGCTCTTGTGCGCAAATTGGTAAAAACGTTCATCTTTCTGGTGGTGTTGGTATTGGTGGTGTATTAGAGCCATTGCAAGCAGCGCCCACAATTATTGAAGATGATTGCTTTATCGGAGCGCGTTCAGAAATTGTGGAAGGTGTAATCGTTGAACAAGGCGCTGTCATTTCGATGGGCGTATATATTGGAATGAGTACCAAAATCTACAATCGCGAAACCGGTGAAGTAACCTACGGTCGAATTCCCGCAGGTTCGGTTGTGGTATCTGGCAACCTTCCTTCTAAAGATGGAAAATACAGTCTCTACTGTGCAGTAATAGTGAAGCAAGTAGACGAAAAAACGCGCAGCAAAGTGGGTATTAACGAGCTACTAAGATCGATTAACTAATGCTCAATTCTTTAAACATGTTGAAGGTATTTGGTATTCCAAATTGTGGTCAGATAAAAAATCGCAAAAGTGGCTAAAGGATCGTGGAATTGATTTTGAATTTCACGATTACAAAAAGCAAGGTATCACTAAAAAAATATTAACCGATTGGTGCAAAAACGTTGAATGGGAAATTCTACTGAACAAACGCAGTAGAACCTGGAAGGAACTAAACGAGACGAATCGGTCTAACCTCACCCAAGCAAAAGCTATTACATTAATGCAACAAAATCCTACATTAATCAAGCGACCTGTTGTTCAGCAAAGCAAAATACTTGCAGTAGGTTTTAATGAAAAAGTTTTTGCAAGCATCTTCAGATAGTCAACTTAACCACTCATGTCCGCTACCCTTGAATTGGCCAAACAACTTATTTCACAGGCTTCAGTGACCCCTGAAGATGCACAGTGCCAAAAGATATTAAGTGACTTCCTAAAACCTGAGAGCTTTAACGCTGAGGTAATGCGGTTTGAAGATGTCACAAACCTTTGGTTACGGCGTGGTTCTGAAGCACCTTTGGTGGTATTTGCAGGACACACTGATGTGGTGCCCACCGGCCCTGAAGTAGAATGGGATTCACCACCCTTCACTCCAACGACTCGCGATGGAAAGCTGTATGGCCGTGGAGCAGCCGATATGAAATCCAGCATTGCAGCTATGGCTGTTGCATGCAAAAACTTTACTTCGTCACATCCGGATCACAAAGGCTCTATTGCTTTTCTCATTACTAGTGATGAAGAAGGACCTGCTATAAATGGCACGATAAAAGTAATTGAAACTTTACAAGCACGTAACGAGAGCATCGACATGTGCATTGTAGGCGAACCGAGTAGCAGCAAAATATTGGGAGACACACTCAAAATTGGACGTCGCGGTTCACTTTCCGCCAAATTAGCCGTCAAGGGAATACAGGGCCATGTTGCCTATCCGCATTTAGCCAAAAATCCGGTGCACGAATTTGCGCCAGCACTAGCAGAACTAACCTCGTTACAATGGGATGCTGGCAACGACCACTTCCCTGCCACAACATTTCAGATTTCAAACATCAATGCCGGAACGGGCGCAAACAATGTTATACCTGGCAGTATGCAAGTTGATTTTAATTTTCGCTTCTCAACTGAAATAACGGCGGATGAAATCAAAACGAAAATTGTAAGCATACTGGACAAATATAAACTGGATTATGAAATCAACTGGCAGTTATCTGGCAATCCGTTCTATAGCAAACCAGGTCAACTCACTAATGCGTGCGAACAAGCCATACATGATACTGTAAATATCAAACCTGAACTCTCAACTGGTGGCGGTACATCAGACGCTCGGTTCATTGCTCCGACCGGCGCACAGGTTGTAGAGCTAGGACCGGTTAGCGAAAGCATTCACAAAGTGAATGAATGTGTTGATATTGAAGCGTTAGATCAGTTGACGGATATTTATCAAAAAGTTCTAGAGAAATTACTCACATAGTTACTGTTTTCTAATTTCTGCCGATCAATTACGTGTGAGCACATGTATGTGCGAATAAGAGCCGCATCACGGGTGTTGCGTTCAAACTCAGTTATCTCTTAGTGACCCGCATTCGGCCAATAAACAGCCCTCCATTAAGATAATTTTCTAGCCATTCCCATGACGACTGATAATCTATCTTCATTCATATTGCGAACATAATTTTGAAGCTTTTCTCTTGCATTATTTCCCATTAGCAAATGGATGCCTATTGGGGGTGGACCTTCTGCTTCAATTTGTACTGATACTTCCTTAAAAAATTCTATTGATTCTTGGACTTTTACAAGCCATTGATTCACTTGTAATCCTACTCCCTCAATTATGGTTCGAGCTTCGTCCTCTGTTGCAAGTTTACTAATTGACTCATCTTCGGCCCAAGGCGCAGGGTAAAAAGGAGGCTCTCCAAGACCGCGAAAAATATCATGAAATAATAAACGCCCGCTGGGTTTTAAAACCCTTGCGATTTCAGAATAAAATCGATTTTTATCAGCAATATTCATTTGCACATGCTCAGTCCACACAACATCAAATTTTTCATTTTCGAAAGGAATATCGAGTGCACTACCATGATGTAGTTCGACCTGGTCTCGAAGACCAACCAGTTCTGTCAACCATTTCCCAACAGAAATATACTCCTCAGTTAAATCAATGCCGGATATATGGCAATTATATTGTTCTGCTAAGTAACGTGCTGTTCCTCCCAGCCCACAACCAACATCCAGGATAAGATCGTTATTTTTTAAATTAGCAATTTCTGCCAATTCAAGAGTCGATGCTCGCCCTCTTGTGTGAAACTCATCGATAGGAGCTAAATCATCAACTTCAAGTGAATCAATATTTTTTCCTGCTAGGTTGAGTCCAACTTTAATCTGCTCTTTGATTCCACCAAACCCATAATGCTTATCAACCAAAGAGTCTGTTTCTATCATTTCGAGCTCCTGTTATTTTCTAATAATTAAGGATCGCTATCCGGTCAATAGCGGTTACTCAGTATATAATGTCCGTACTGTTACCAGTAGTATGATCAGTAAAAATATCGCCAGATGCATATCAATCCATATTAAGGCTTCAGTAGAAAAATTCTCGATAGCCCCTAGAAGTATTATTAAAGCTAGGAATAAAGACGGCATCCCGCAGCCAGCAATAAGAGCCGCAGTGGGGTAGAGGGATGAAACCCAATTACGAGACCCGCCTCGGCAGATGGCCCAAGAACTCATAGTAAGGTCGGTTGTAACTCTGCGCCACGCATGCCTTAGTACCAATTCCTAACTGGAATAAACAGCCATAGCTCTACACCAACCGGAGATTAGAATTTAACGCAGTGATAATTCTTATGTTGACGTTATTACGTAATCAATCGACCGCAACAAGGACAGATCGAAGCTTGAGAACGTCCTCTATGAGTCAGTGGCGACCATCCAACTTACATTCATCAAGGTTAGTTTGTGATCGAAGCAATATGAGCGGATGGCTTCCAACTTAAGCGGGTGCTTTAGTGCTCGAGACGGACATTAGCACCTTGAGCACCAATTCATATTAGATTGAAATAACATGTGTCTGCTTTGGATCGTTAGCAGACATTAAGCTTTATCTATTTCCAGGCGCTCAAGAACTCTCTCAAATGTATTTCACCTGACTCAGATAAGAATTCTCTGACTTGCTGGCATCTACGTTCATATTCTTTTTCATAGAGCTTCCCGCGCATCAGTTCAAAACGCAGGAAGACTAAATAGGTATTCAGTACATCAGTTTCACAATAGTTGCGTATCTCTTCAATTTTTCCATCAAGAAATGCACCACAAACTTTGCTGCCATCCATGCCCAGCTTACCCGGAAAACCAAGCATGGTAGCGATGTGGTCGAGTTTTGCATTTGCACGCATTTGATAGGCTGCCAACACATCCATTAAATCAATATGTCGCCAGTGAAACCGACCAAGGTAGTTGTTGTAACGGAAAGTGGTATCTTCATCACCAGTTTGCCAATAATGATGTGCGCTCACACCATGCAATAAAGAGCGATAATGCATTACCGGCAAGTCAAACCCGCCACCATTCCAGGAAACGATGATGGGGTTATACTTTTCCAAACCATCATAAAAACGCTTGAGTAATTCTTTTTCAGATGAATCTGCATCACCTAGCGACCAGACTTTTACTGAATCATGCGTACTCAGTACTGCAGATATCGCAACAATGCGTTGCATATAATGTGGCATGAAATCGCTGCCGGATTGTTGAGTGCGAAGATGCTCAATAGCATTGATCACATCTTTATCAGGCAACCCTTCTAAATCATAAATTTTTTTACCGGATTCCACATCTGGAACGGTTTCAATATCAAAAACGAGAACATTCATAATAATAATTTATTTGGAGAAAAGGCCAGTAGACAAATATCGGTCGCCACGATCACACACTATACTCACGATAATTGCATTCTCAACTTGTTGTGAAAGTTTTAGGGCAGCAGACATTGCACCACCCGACGATACACCGCAAAAAATACCTTCTTCTTTGCCTAACCTGCGCATCATTTCTTCAGATTCAACTTGTGTTACTTGAATAACTTTATCCACCGCATCGGAATTGAAGATTGTTGGAACATATTCTTCAGACCATTTACGAATACCAGGAATTTTTGATCCTTCGGAAGGCTCTACACCGATAATTTGAATATCCGAATTTACCTCCTTCAAGTATTTAGAGGTTCCCATTATGGTTCCTGTGGTTCCCATTGAACTAACAAAGTGAGTTACTTTGCCATCTGTATCTCGCCAAATTTCAGGACCAGTTGTTCTATAGTGCGCTAAGGGGTTGTCAGTGTTGGCAAACTGGTCTAGCACTTTCCCTTCCCCATCATTTTGCATTTTCAAAGCTAAATCACGCGCACCTTCCATCCCTTCTTCTTCTGTAACGAGTATTAACTCAGCACCAAAAGCATGCATTGCATCACGACGCTCCTGGCTCATATTTTCCGGCATGATAAGCTTTAAGACATAACCTTTTATAGCGGCAACCATTGCTAGAGCTATGCCAGTATTGCCACTTGTAGCTTCAATCAAGACATCGCCTGGTTTGATATCTTCACGCTTCTCAGCTTCAACAATCATGCTTAACGCAGGACGATCTTTTACCGAACCCGCTGGATTATTACCCTCTAATTTTCCTAGCACTAAATTAGAGGTCTTACCCGGTAAACGTTGCAGTCGCACCAGCGGCGTATTACCAACGTAATTTTCTATGGTTGGAAATGAATTCATTAAATTATTACTCTTCTGTAATTAAGGCCTGTGCTACTACATATTCTTTTTCATCTGAGACACTTATGTGCACATCTAATTTTTCAGCATTAATCTCCTTCGCGAAGTCTAATGTAAAAGCGAGCGATGGCTTGCCTTTCTCATCATGTTGCACAAGCATCTTACGCCAATTCACATTATCCCTTATACCAGTACCCAACGCTTTTACAAAAGCTTCTTTTACTGCAAATCTTTTTGCCAAAAAAGTGATTTTATTAACAGAACTTTCTAGCTCAATCATTTCATCTTCATGAAGTATTTTTAAAGAAAATTTATTGTCATAACGTTCATATGTTTTTGCTATGCGAGAAATTTCAACGATATCTATTCCAGTTCCAATGATTTTCATAAGCGCAGACCTAATTACTAAACACTAGATTCCATCTGCAGTCTCATTTCTTGCACAGCGGCCTCTAACCCAACAAACAAAGCGTGCGCAACGATAGAGTGACCAATATTTAATTCATACATATTTTCAATATTCGCAATCGGTGTAACATTTTCATAATGCAAGCCGTGCCCTGCATTCACCACCAAACCTAGCGATGCAGCATGTTTTACAGCATTTTTAATTCTTTCTAATTCTTGCAATAGTTTGTCACCCTCGCTACTTGCATATGTTCCTGTATGTAACTCTACTACAGCCGCTCCAACCCCTGCCGAGGCATCTATTACCTTAATGTCTGGCTCGATAAACAATGAAACTTTAATGTTTGCTTCTGTTAATGCAGTAATAATATCTTTAATTCGCGAAGCATGCTTAGTGACATTCAGACCACCTTCTGTGGTGAGCTCCTGTCGATGCTCAGGGACAATGCAGCAATTCTCTGGCTTTACTTTTAAGGCAATATCTCGCATTTCATCCGTAGCAGCCATTTCTAAATTCATACTGCTTTGAATCACTTGCTTTGCTAAATAAACATCATCATCTTGTATATGACGCCTATCCTCACGTAAATGCATGGTAATACCATCTGCACCCGCTTTTTCCGCGAGAAAAATTGCTTGTTTTAAATCTGGATAGGGAGTGAAACGCGCTTGGCGAATTGTCATTACATGATCAAGGTTTACGCCTAATCGTATAGCGGATGTAGAAGACATAGTCGAAAATGGTTTAGTTTAATTAACTTTATTTTTAGTAGATATTTCTTGCGTGGCTATGCTTGCATAAATTGCAATATTTCTCGACTGTATAACGGTCTACTACCTAAATGCCAATTAATAATACCTCTCATGAGGCGCTTTGCTTCTAACAAGCAAGAAGCATCCATACTTAAGGGTGACTGTAGACCTATTAATGTTGCACCCTTAATAACGTTCCACGCCGTGTTTACATGCTGAATTCTAGCTGGGCCAAGACCTACATCGTATCGATAAAACCCATTTTCAAGTATTGGAGTCTCATGATCCAATTCTTTATCTAAGGAAAGGCCATGACCCACCAACTCAAGCAACTTTATTTCAAATAACCGCAATATTTTTTCCTGGCCGTCACCTTTTTCTAACAAGTGAATTACATTTTGGTAAAGATTAAATATTTCTTTACTTGGACTAGATTTAGGTACAAGTTTTAAAGTCAGCTCATTTAAATACATACCCATAATAGACACTTCAGGTGTAGTCACTTGTTTAGCAGCTGCGCTTTCAGCATAGGTAAGTGTAAATAATTCACCTCTACCACTCCATGAAATCAACAAAGGAGTAAATAATAGATCGACACTTGAATTCTTTTTCTTTGAAATGTGGCCAAGGCAGGAAACTAGCCCATACTGAGGTGTAAGCAGCTCGAGAATACGACTAGATTCTCGATAACGCCTAGCATGCATGCAGTAAGCATGCTCTAGCTGCACTCTCATGACCAAGCCCTTTTATTCCTTAAATTGTGACACGATGTCTTGCTGATCTTGCCAATTCTGCTTTACTTTGACCCAAGTCTTTAGCATGACTTTTTTGCCAAAAACTCTTTCAAGCCTGTTACGAGACTGTTCCCCAATTGCTTTTAGTTTTGAACCTTTTTTGCCAATTACGATACCTTTCTGACTATCTTTTTCTACCCAGATCACCACATCAATTAACATTAGATCTTCATCAAAACTTAGATTTTCAACTTCTGTATATATAGCATAAGGAAGCTCCTTATGAAGCTGTGTTATTGCTGCTCCACGGACAATTTCAGAAATCACAAATGCATCATCTCGATCCCATGTCACATCTTTAGAGAAAAGAAATACTGACTCTGGTACTTGATTACATAAAATTTTTGTAAGCATATCCATATTTTTATCATGCAGCGCAGAAATAGGAATAATATCTTCAAATTCATAACGGCTTTTAGCATCTTCTAGAATAGGCAACAGAGCTGATTTATCTTTCATTCTGTCAATTTTATTAATTACCAGAACAACCGGACGATCCACTTGTTTGATTTGCTTCAACAAGTAATCGTCTTCATCACTCCAACGACCCATTTCTGCAACCATTAATATTACATCTACTTCTTGCAAGCTGGACAATGCATTACTGATTAGTACTTTATTTATTAATCTCTTATTACCCAATTGGATCCCGGGTGTATCTACCAGTATCAATTGGCATGTTTCTAAACTTAGAATTCCACGAATATTATGTCGCGTGGTTTGCGGCTTATGCGTAGCTATAGATAATTGCTCATCTAAAAGAGCGTTAAATAATGTAGATTTTCCCACATTAGCACGCCCAACGATAGCTACGAAACCACAATACGTTTTAATTGCCATCTTTTTTATAAAACTATTACGAACCAATATTTTTTAAGATAAATTCAAAAGCAAGTTTCGCAGCGTCTTGCTCGGCTTTTCGTCGACTAGCCCCAATTCCGATAAAAGATTCTTGACAGTTTTCAATTTTACATTCTACGGAGAATGTTTCACTCCCAGACCTTCCATGTTTTTCAACAATATCGTATACAGGTAGACTCTCGCCATTAGACTGAAGTAGTTCCTGTAGTCTTGTTTTAGCATCTTTAAGTTGATCCACTGTAGGAATACTAGAGAATCGACTTTCATATAACTTTTCAATAAATACACAAGCACGCTCATAGCCTTCAGTAATAAATACAGCTCCAATCAGTGCTTCAAGCGCATCCGCTAAAATTGAAGACCTTCGAAGACCACCTGACTTCAACTCTCCAGCACCTAAAACTAAATGACTACCAAGATCATGTTCGCGCGCAATTTCAGCCAAAGTATCTTTTTTAACTAGATGCGCCCTAATTCGTGTAAGGTCACCTTCGGGATAAGATGGGAAATGATTAAACAACCAATTTGCAATAAAAAATCCTAACAGAGAGTCTCCTAAATATTCTAGGCGCTCATTATTTTTACTACTTACACTTCGATGCGTGAGGGCGAGAAGATAATGATCAGAGCTTAAAAAGCCCTCTCCTAGTAACTCGACGAGACTCAATTTATTTACTATTTGGATATTATTAATTAGCGAGGTTTAATTATTCAAATGTTTGTTTATTAATAACAATAGTTTGACGTTGATCAAACTTAGCTATCACATCAAGATTAGCAATTGCAGGCACTCTAACTTCATAATTCAAACCGAATTCAATAGTGTCTTTTTTACTTTTACTATAAACAAAATTATCTTTAGTCACATTGTATATGCTATTCACATTTAAGTGGCTCTCAATTGATTGCCACAACTGCTTTTTATTAGGCTTTTTACCTTGCATTTCCAACGCTAGATCTTCAATTATTTTTTCTGTAGCAAAACCTTTGTAATATACTGGAAACAGTTTGATACCGAGCATCATCAAAAAACCAATTAATGCTAAGAAAAATACCCAAAATACAAATGTTGCACCACGCTGCTTATACATAGTCATCATTTAGCCCTCCTCAAATTAGATAATCCTTGTACCCACTCGATTAAAATTAAACTTTTTACCAGTAAAATCCCAATTCATCCAAACCAAAAATGCTCGGCCTACTAAATTTTTTTCTGGTACAAAACCCCATATCCGGCTATCGCTACTGTGATCCCGATTATCGCCCATAACAAAAAAGTGATTTTGTGGAACTGTAAATTCACTAGGCGCATTAAAACCAAATTTTTTCAATAAAATATCGTGTGACTGACGCTCAAGTTTTTCACGCAGTATGGTCGCACCATTCATAGCACTATTTGCACCTTCGCCCTTATAAATTCCACTCTTTTCCTGACTCATTAATTCGCCATTGATATATAATTTTTTATCACGATAAGCAATGTGATCACCAGGCAAACCTATTACACGTTTAATATAATCATCTGCAGGGTTTTTAGGAAAACGAAATACCGCAACATCTCCTCGCTTTGGCGAACTGATGCTTAGCACTTTTTTATGCAGAACAGGCAAACGTATTCCATATGTAAACTTGTTAACTAAAATAAAATCACCATGCAACAAGGTAGGCATCATTGAGCCCGATGGAATTCGAAATGGCTCAGCAACAAATGAACGCAGGATTAAGACGATAAGCAAAATTGGGAAAAAGGACTTAGAAAGATCTAAGAACCATGGTTCACGATACTCTTTGCTTCTTGGCACAACTGCTTCTTGGCTACGTGTCAAATTGTAAGACTTCTCCAACGCGCGTTTTCGTCGCTTATCGCCTAAAAATAGTTTATCTAACAACCAAACAAGTCCGGTAATTAGTGCGCCTACTAACAAGGCTAGCTCTAAATCGAAATGAAAATCTGGTGACATATGTGTATTAATTTATCAGCAATGCATTAGAACAGATAACAAAGTGCTACCTACTTAGTACGTTACTATTTAAAAGGAAACTAAACTCTATGCTATGAAAAGCCATGAAATCATGTAGACACGAAGTATAGAAGCTATACCGGATCAGCGCGAGCCCAGAGCATACAATTAGCAAGAAAATACCAAGATTATGGTCATGGTGAGACGATTCGAATCTCCGACCCCCTCGCAACTCCATTGCGTTGAACTTATACAGCACTAAACAAATCCAAGCAAGAATATCCAAGATAAATGTTATAATAATCAGCACTTAACAAATTACCAATGCAGCATCTATCAAAAATTAACCTGAACTTTTTTGTATGCTAATGTGCAGATTTGCAGGAATGGCGCAGGAATGGCGCAGGAATGAGAAATGAAGACAAGCTCACAACTAAAAGTATTAAGTCATTTGCATCTAGCTTGGTAAACAAGAGAGTTGCACTAAATACGTTACGCGAATTGTTGGGTCATAGTTCTGAAGAAATGGTGCTCAAGTATGCACATATCCATGACCAGACCAAAGCAGGCGCAGAAGCATTACTTACAACATGACCCTACCAGATTGGATTAATGACGCACTAAGTAGTGAGCTGGAATTAATTCGAGCCGAGCAAGACTCACACGTTAAATTATTAGAGTTGGTTGTTCATTCACCCGAATGCAAACTTGTATGGGAAAAAAGTGAACGACTAACCATTGTCGATTGTAATGGCCAAATTTGGCTAGCCCACACAATACTCAAAGTCCTTGATGCAATAGGCGAGGACATGACTGAGGCCGAGAAGTGGCGCGAGTCTACGCTCGGAGCAGCCGACAAGTTACGCAATAAACTCCGCATTCGTCCAAAGAGAAAGTATGTGAATGAGTACGAGTACATGGTTGCAAAACTTAACGAACTTATCGAGGGTTTTAAGGTGAATTTCAAAACAACAAATTTACCAGCGAGGCCTTCAAAAGGTGTTTACGCAGACAGCGAACACTTTGCTAAAAAATTAACTCTTGAATATTTAAAACAATGTAACAATGCGCATGAAGCAGACGTTAGACGAATAACTAATGCTCTACAAATTGATAATGGGGGTATATTCAAAAGAAATATATCCGAATCCAGCGTGTTGGGCATGGCAGACAAAGCGAAGGCTGACTATGCCGAACTTACCGCTGACGAAGCCACAACTCCCTCAACCATACCCGAATAAACTACTAGCCCTTTAACGCTCCTACCTCGGGATTTTGCAACGCAAAAAGACGAAGTATTTCCGCATTAGAAAATAAGCCACCATGTGCGCACTACAAGATTACATATTTAAATACAAATATGAAAGACGAAACCAAAACATCAATTGATGTTTTGGCCGATACTTAAGACACCAAGGAATTTGCGGCTGATATAGGTGTGCATCCAAGTATGGTAGAACACGCACGTATCACTGGAAAACTACTTGGGTTTGACGCGCCCCCTATAAATCAAGTGCCCATAGATGTGCTGTCTGAGGCTATTACATGGTGCGAAATGGTGTATTTTGCAGGAATGAATTAATTTTCTGATCTAGGAATTGGATAGGTTCGTCCTATCCAATTGTTTTTATTGGTCGGGGTGAGAGGATTCGAACCTCCGACCCCCGCAACCCCATTGCGGTGCGCTACCAGGCTGCGCTACACCCCGATAAAAATAATCTGCGAAAATCGATTATTGAGTGAATGCTTAGCGCTTCAATACATGAAGCAAATCTTCAAGCTCTACGCGCATCTGGTGCACGACTTGTTGGCTCTGGTTTTGGTCTTCTTTAGCATCAGAACCGGCAAGTTTTTGCCTTGCCCCACCTATTGTGTAACCCTGTTCATATAAGAGGCTACGAATTTGACGAATTAGAATGACATCGTGTCGCTGATAGTAACGACGATTACCGCGACGCTTAACTGGCTTTAACGATGGAAACTCTTGCTCCCAATAACGAAGCACATGTGGTTTTACTCCACATAGTTCGCTCACTTCCCCAATTGTAAAATATCGCTTGCCCGGAATCACCGGTAATTCATTATTATTGTTGATTTCCAGCATATGCCTCTACTCTCGCTTTTAATTTCTGCCCTGGACGGAACGTAACAACACGCCTTGCAGAAATTGGAATCTCCTCGCCTGTTTTTGGATTACGTCCTGGACGCTGATTTTTATCGCGTAAAATAAAATTACCAAATCCAGATAACTTAACTTCATGCCCCTGCTCTAATGCAACACGCACCTCTTCAAAAAAGATTTCAACGAGTTCTTTTGCTTCTCTTTTGTTGAGACCTAACTCCTCAAACAAATTTTCTGCCATGTCTGCTTTAGTGAGCGCCATTTTTTTTTATTAGTTTCTTATTTCTGCTCCAACTTTATTTTCAAGTTGAGAAATAATTAATAAGACCGTTTGTTCTATTTCTTTGTCTGTAAGGGTGCGTGAAAAGTCTTGTAAAATCAAGCCTAAAGAGACGCTTTTCTTAGATTCTGAGATTCCTTTACCTTTGTAAATGCTAAATACCACGACACTTTTCAGACAACCAATATTCATTTGCTCAATGTTTGAACGAATCTCTGCTGCATTGACATTTTCATCAACAATGATTGTGATATCCCGACGATTCGAAGGGTATTTGGAAAGCGCTTGGAAAATACATACAGAAGACTTCTTAATTAATTCATTCAAAGACAATTCAAACAAATAAATAGCGGGATCGATATCCATCGCTGATTGAATGCGTGGATGCAGTTTACCAAAACGACCAATTACAGTTTTACCTAATGTGATTTTTGCGGATTGCCCCGGATGTAACGCACTGTCCTCCGCAAGTGTAAATGATACTTTATCTACTGGAATTGACGAAACCTTTAACAACTGTTCTACGTCTCCCTTTAGATCGTAAAAATCGACTTTACGAGAAACAAGCCCCCATTGCTCTGGCTCACAATCCCCGACAATTAGTCCCGATAAAATAGGTAGCTGCTGCAAACCATCTGTTGTATTCTTAAACTGTAATGCTTGTTCAAATATTCGAATACGAAGCTGTTGTCGATGAAGATTATGTTGTGCTGTTTTAATCAAACCCGGCCATATACTACTACGCATCACCGACAACTCTTGCGATATAGGATTTGCAAGCGATTTACTTGTATTTCCATTATTGAACAAACTTTCAATTTCTTGATCAACAAAGCTAAAAGTAATTACTTCGTGGAAACCGCGAGACACCAGCACATTTTTGATAGAATTAAGCTGATTATCATCCATATTTGAAGTGGTATTAATTGCCAGCGCTTTTACATCGGCAGGAATATTTTCATATCCAACCAATCGTGCAACTTCTTCTATCAAATCCACATCTATCTTTAAATCAAACCGATAAATTGGAGGAGAAACACGCAACACTCTTTCCTCAATACGTACATCGCACTGTAAACGCTCCAAAAGTAACTGCACTTCTTCGATAGAAAGCCTAATGCCAAGCAGTGATTCAACTTTGGAATACTGCAAAGTAATTTTCGAAGGCTTCGGTAAAGACGCTGCATCCTCCTCACAAACAACAAGCCCAGCTTCACCGCCCACAATATCTAAGATTAATTGCGTAGCACGCTCAATAGCTACACTTGTTAAATGTGGGTCAACTCCGCGCTCAAAGCGATGAGAAGAATCTGTATGCAAGCCATGTCTTCTTGCTTTGCCTGCAATAACTTCTGGTTTAAAATGTGCACTTTCTAAAAATACTTTTGTAGTGTTGCCTTGTATTGCGGTTGACTGCCCTCCCATAATGCCAGCGAGTGCAACAGCTTGTTTTGCATCGGCAATAACTAATTCATCCTCCGCTAGCTCAATCGTTTGACCATCCAATAACTCAAGCTTCTCAGCCTTGTTCGCAAACCGAACTACTACCTCACCATTTAATTTGTCTAAATCAAACGCATGCATGGGCTGCCCCATTTCAATCATAACGAAATTAGTGATATCCGTGATCGCATTAATCGAACGCACACCTGCGCGACGTAGTTTTTCTTGCATCCATAAAGGACTTTGCACAGACCCACTTACCCCTTCTATCACTCTTCCTACATAACGCGGGCATTCATGCTTAGTTTTGACAGAGACAGAATTTGATAACTGATTAGTAGCTTTTACCTCAGTGATTACGAATTCTTTTTCCAGAGGCTTATCCAATAGTGCGGATACCTCACGCGCTATACCTAGGATACTTAAACAATCAGAACGGTTTGGTGTTAAATCAATATCGATGACTTGGTCATTCAAAGCAAAGCTAGCATATACATCCGCACCAAGTTCCGCATCTTCTGGCAATTCCATAATACCTTGAGAACTTTCAGCCAAGCCCAGTTCGCTTGCTGAACACAACATACCGAAAGACTCCACGCCACGAAGTTCTTTTGGTTCTATATTGAAATCATTGGGTAACACTGCGCCCACTTTTGCAAATGCAACGACAAGCCCTTTACGTACATTGCTAGCACCACAAATAACCCTACTAACTTCACCTCTGCCATTATCAATCTGACATACATGAAGTTTTTCTGCATCAGGATGTGGCTCAACTTCGAGTACTTTTGCAATTACCACTCCTGTAAATTTAGGTGCCGCAACTTCAATTGCATCGACCTCTAAACCAGCCATTGTTAAGATATCAGCCAATTGCTGTGTATCCACTTCTGGATCCACCCATTCACGCAACCAATTTTCGCTTACACGCATGAATTAACTCTTAACCTATTTAGTTACACAAACTGATGTAGAAAACGTAAATCATTTTCAAAGAATAAGCGTAGGTCGTTCACCTGATAACGCAGCATTGCTAAACGCTCCACACCCATACCAAACGCATAACCATTATATTTATTGGTATCAATACCTACGCTTGCAAATACATTCGGGTGCACCATACCGCAACCCATAACCTCTAACCATTTTGTCACGTTAGTTTTTTTATCCAACATACCAATATCGATTTCTGCGGAAGGCTCAGTAAAAGGAAAATATGATGGACGAAAACGTACTTGCAGATTCTCATCTTCAAAAAAGCTTTGCAGGAAGTCAATAATTATGCCCTTTAAGTCCACAAACGAAACCTGCTCATCTACTAGCAAGCCTTCAACTTGATGAAACATAGGGCTATGTGTGGGATCAGAATCACATCGATATACGCGACCTGGAGCAATAATTCTTATTGGTGGTGTTTGCTCTTGCATTACATGAATCTGTACTGAAGATGTGTGCGTACGTAACAAAAGTCCATCGTCAAAATAAAAAGTGTCATGCATTGCGCGCGCAGGATGATGATCAGGAATATTTAGCGCTTCAAAATTGTGGAACTCATCCTCAATTTCTGGACCTTCTTCGACTACAAAGCCGAATTGCTTGAAGTAGTTTTGAATTCGATTAAGTGTAAGCGTGATTGGATGTAGACCACCGGAACTTTGCCCTCTTCCTGGTAAGGTAATATCCACGGTTTCATTTTTTAGCTGTAGATTAATCTCAATTTCTTGCAAATTAAACTTTCTACTTTCAATCGTTTGCTGGATACGTACTTTAACTTTATTAATTTCCTGACCAGCAGCGGGACGTTCTTCCTTAGGAAGTTTCCCAAGCACCTTAAGTTGTTCGGTTAATACACCTTTTTTACCCAGATAATGTACGCGTAAAGACTCTAATTTTTCCATGTCGCCAGTCGACTGGATTTCATCAATTGCAGATGTTTCTAATGAACTAAGATCAGACATGTTTTTTTAAAATTTATTTTTTAAACAAAAAAGGGAAAGGCAATGCCTTTCCCTTCGATCAATCCATACAAATTAAAATATTTTTTGCGAAGATGATATTCCTGCGAACAGGTTCCTGGCTAAGCTGCTACTAAGCTTGCTTTTGCTCTTTCCGCTAACTTACCAAAAGTATTAATATCATGAATTGCCAAGTCTGCCAAAACTTTACGATCAATATCGATTGAAGCTTTATTCAAACCATCAATTAATCTGCTATAAGACAAATCAAATTGTCTTGCTGCAGCATTAATGCGCACAACCCAAAGCGAGCGAAACTGACGTTTTTTCTGTCTGCGGTCACGATATGCATATTGACCGGCTTTAATTACCGCTTGTTTAGCAACTCGGTAAACGTTTTTACGTGCGCCATAGTATCCTTTGGCTTTAGCACGCACTTTTTTATGTTTTGCATGTGCGACAACGGATCGTTTTGCTCTTGGCATTTCTGTTCTCTCTAATTTCTTTAGGCTAATTTAAATTGTTATGGTTGAATTTTATCGTTATAGATAAATATTCAAGCGTAAGGAAGCATTTGTTTAACTGCTTTAACATCTGACTCAGAAATCAATGAATCAGCTCGTAATTGTCTTTTTCTTTTAGTGCTTTTCTTAGTAAGAATATGTCGCAAATGAGACTGGGAACGCTTAAAACCGCCTGTTGCAGTTTTCTTAAAACGCTTTGCAGCACCTCTGTTAGTTTTTAATTTTGGCATCTTTAGTTTCGCTTATTATGTCTATTTATTTCTTCAATTTTTTGAGTGGCGAGTACACCATGACCAATTGCCGTCCTTCTAACTTTGGTCGTTGCTCAACTTCCCCATACTCTTTTAAATCATCTTCTATTCGATTCAATAATTTCACACCTAAATCTTGGTGCATCATTTCTCGACCTCGAAAACGAATAGTTACTTTAGTTTTATCGCCTTCAGTCAAAAACTCAGTAAGCTTTCGTAACTTCGTTCGGTAATCACCTTCTTCAGTACCTGGCCGAAATTTAATTTCTTTTACATGGATTAGTTTTTGTTTTTTTCTCGCAGCGTGTGCTTTTTTGCTTCGCTCAAATTTAAATTTACCGTAATCCATCACCCTGCAAACAGGAGGTTTGGCATTAGGTACAATTTCAACTAAATCTAATTCAGCATCTTGCGCGATTTGCTGCGCTTCATCAATTGCAACTACACCAACTTGTTCACCATTACTACCAATCAAACGAACTTCTAGATCGGTTATTTCTTCATTTAAACGGTTATCTTTCGCTGCGCTAATATTCTAATCCTCCAAATAAATTAATGGCCGCGGTTCGCGCATTCTTCAGTAAATTTCTTGACGATATCATTTACATCCATCAATCCAAGATCTTCACCATTGCGCGTACGAACGGCCAGCTGATTTGATTCAACTTCACGATCACCCGCTACCAGCATATATGGTATATGGGTCATTGTGTGCTCGCGAATCTTAAATCCAATCTTCTCATTTCTCAAGTCAGAAATGACTCTGAACCCTTGATTTTTAAGCGTTTCTAGGGCTGAGCCCACATATTCACTGTGTTTGTCAGTAATATTCATGATTACAGCCTGTATAGGCGCTAACCAAAAAGGTAAATTACCAGCATAGTTTTCAATTAAAATACCTATGAATCGCTCCAGAGATCCCAATATGGCACGGTGAATCATCACCGGCACATTTTTCGAACCATCTTCAGCTACATATTTAGCATCTAATCGGCCTGGCATAGAAAAATCCACCTGAATAGTGCCACACTGCCAAGCTCGGCCAATGCAATCTCGAAGGGTAAAATCGATTTTAGGCCCATAAAAAGCCCCTTCTCCAGGCTGCAGCTTAAAGTCTAGACCTTGATTCTCGAATGCCTGCTCAAGAGCCCATTCAGCTTCGTCCCAAAGCGCTTCCTCTCCAACTCTCTGCTCGGGTCGAGTCGATAAAGCTAGCTCAATTTCCTCAAAACCAAAATCTTTATACACATCAAAGGTTAGTTTGATTAGGTCAGCCACCTCTTCTTGCAACTGCTCACGAGTACAAAAGATATGCGCATCGTCTTGCACAAAGCGCCGACAACGCATTAACCCATGTAACGTTCCTGACGGTTCATTCCGATGTACTAACCCAAACTCAGAAAGCCTTAACGGCAGATCACGATAACTTTTCAAACCTTGGTTATAAATTTGCACATGTCCTGGGCAGTTCATTGGTTTAATTGCATATTCACGGTTTTCAGATTGCGTAGCAAAAATCATATCGCCAAATTTATCCCAATGACCCGATTTTTCCCAAAGTTTACGATCCAACACTTGTGGAGTTAAAACTTCTTGATAACTGCGTGAACGAAGTGTTTCGCGAATATAATTTTCAACCACCTTATACAAAGTAAAACCACGATCATGCCAAAATACCATACCTGGCGCCTCTTCCTGGAAATGAAACAAATCCATTTGCTTGCCGAGCTTACGGTGGTCACGTTTCCCAGCTTCTTCTAACTGTGTTAAATATTGCTTAAGTTGTTTTTTATCCGCCCATGCAGTGCCATAAATACGCTGCAACATCTTATTGTCGGAGTTGCCACGCCAATACGCTCCAGCGAGTTTAGTTAACTTAAAGGCGCGCAAATGACGAGTGTTTGGCACATGTGGGCCACGGCACATATCGGTATATTCTTCATGCTGATACAAAGCGATGATTTCACCATCTGGAATCTCCAAGGCAATTTCTACTTTGTAATCTTCATTGCGATCTTTAAATGCATTCACCGCTTCATCGCGACTAACCACTTTGCGAATTATGTCGTAATCTTTTTTAATTAATTCTCCCATTCGTTTTTCAATTGCTGATAAATCTTCAGGAGTAAACGTACGCTCGTATTCAATATCGTAATAAAATCCGTTATCAATCACCGGGCCAATTGCCATCTTTGCTGCAGGATAAAGTTGCTTAACTGCATGTCCCATTAAATGCGCAAACGAGTGACGTATGATATCTACACCGTCTTGCTCTTTACTAGTAACAATTTCTAAATTGGCATCTTCAGAAATTTCAACACAGGCATCGGCAAGTTCACCATTGATGCGTGCAGCAATCGTTGCTTTCGCTAACCCTGGCCCAATTGATTCGGCAACTTGATGAGTAGTGACAGGATTGTCAAATTGTTTTTGAGTTCCATCAGGAAGGGTTATGACAGGCATTTTATTTTCTCATTTCAGTGGTGACCTCTACGACCGGCCACTTGGTAAATGTTATTCTGACTAGCTTTACTATTATTAATTTGCGAGCTATAGCCCCTCGCATTTCTGGTAGGCACGAGCAGATTCGAACTGCTGACCTCTACCATGTCAAGGTAGCGCTCTAACCAACTGAGCTACGCGCCTAATACACATGAGAAATTATCACAGAAGCAAGTCGTTCGATACTATACTTTAGACTAGCCTATCCTCGCAGAGGGCTTGCCAATAATAATATCTTTTAACCTCTCAATTTCATCTCTAATTTTAGCTGCCTCTTCAAACTCCAGGTCCTTCGCATGCTTATACATTTTTTGCTCAAGCTGCCTCACTTTCTTCATTCCTTGTCCTGGACTCATACGTGAATATTCATAAATCTCTTCTGCCACTTTTTTGCGTGATGCGCCTTTACTTAAGTTATACGGCATTTTGTATGCACCCTCCATAATGTCAGCTACATTCTTCTTAATTCCGACTGGAGTGATTCCATGTTTTTTATTAAAAGCTACTTGTTTTTCACGGCGACGACCAGTTTCTTCAATCGCCTTTTGCATGGAACCTGTGATTTTATCTGCATACATTATGGCTTTACCGCTTAAGTGTCGTGCAGCACGCCCAACAGTTTGAATCAATGAGCGTTCGGATCGTAGAAATCCTTCTTTATCTGCATCTAGAATTGCTACTAACGATACTTCAGGTATATCTAAACCCTCACGCAATAAGTTAATACCCACAAGGACATCGAAATCACCTTTCCGTAAACCACGAATAATTTCTACGCGCTCCACCGTATCAATATCGGAATGCAAATAACGCACACGCACACCATGCTCATTTAAATATTCAGTAAGATCTTCTGCCATGCGTTTAGTTAATGTTGTAATTAAAATACGCTCAGCTTTTTGGATACGTTCATTAATTTCAGATAACACATCATCCACTTGCGAACCAACAGGGCGCACCTCAATTCCTGGATCAACTAATCCTGTTGGACGGACAACTTGTTCCACAACTGCGTCAGATTTTTCAGTTTCATAAGGACCAGGTGTAGCAGACACGTAAATCATCTGTGGTGCCAAAGCTTCAAACTCTTCAAACTTTAAAGGTCGGTTGTCCATTGCAGATGGGAGCCTAAATCCATATTCGACCAAAGTCCCCTTGCGTGAACGATCACCTTTATACATTCCCCCAAACTGCGGCACCGACACATGGCTTTCATCCATCACCATTAATGCATTATCTGGCAAGTAGTCCAACAAACACGGTGGTGGCTCGCCTGCCGCACGGCCCGATAAATAACGCGAATAATTTTCAATGCCATTGCAATAGCCAATCTCTTGTATCATTTCTAAATCAAAACGCGTGCGTTGCTCTAAGCGCTGCTCTTCTACTAATCGATTTTCTTCTTTCAATACTTTTAAATGATCTTTTAGCTCATCTTTAATTTGATCAATAGCATTTAATAAAATTTCACGCGGGGTAACATAGTGTGTTTTTGGATAAATCGTTAACCGCGGTACTTTACGAATCAGCTCACCAGTAAGTGGATCAAAGTAACTTAGATTTTCAATTTCATCATCGAACAGTTCAATACGAATTGCTTCACGCTCGGATTCTGCTGGATGCACATCGATGACATCACCATGCACGCGAAAAGTACCGCGGCGTAGCTCAGTATCATTGCGCGTGTATTGCAGTTCGGCGAATTTTCGTAATAACTTGCGCTGATCGATGTGATCACCACGATCCAGATGCATCACCATTCCTAGATACGCTTGCGGATCACCCAAGCCATAGATAGCCGATACCGTAGCTACGATAATGGTATCAGGGCGTTCAAACAGTGCCTTAGTCGCCGATAGACGCATTTGTTCAATGTGGTCGTTAACCGAGGCATCTTTTTCTATAAATGTATCGCTAGAAGGCACATAAGCTTCTGGCTGGTAGTAGTCGTAATAAGAGACGAAATATTCCACTGCATTTTTGGGAAAGAACCCCTTCATTTCGCCATATAGTTGTGCTGCTAAAGTTTTATTTGGCGCCAAAATAATAGTAGGTCGCTGAACCGCTTGGATAACGTTTGCAATGGTAAAGGTCTTACCCGAGCCTGTAACACCTAAAAGGGTTTGATGAGCCAACCCATCACTCAAGCCGTCCACCAGTGCTGATATTGCCTCTGGTTGGTCGCCCGCAGGATCGAAATTAGCATTTAACTGAAAATTACTTTGCATTGTTGTGATTGCTTTATAAGCACTTTTTACTTATCTCTTTTAGAAAGTTCACGTATGATGCCTCGCCGCTGTAAAGTGCCTTAACCAAACAATCTACTTTGACAACATATATACAAGGGAACTTTTGTGACCAGTCCATTAGCCAATCGCGTATCTCGCATTCAGCCTTCTGTCACTTTAGCCATAACAGCACGGGCAAATCAAATTCGTGCTGAAGGTGGAGATATATTGAACCTCGCTGCAGGCGAGCCAGACTTTGATACTCCAGAGCATATCAAAGCTGCCGCTATCCAAGCTATGCAAAGTGGTAAAACAAAATACACGCCTGTAGCTGGAACACTAACACTAAAAGACGCCATCATAGAAAAATTCAAACGCGATAATCAGCTTAATTATACCGCGGATGAAATCATGGCCTCCAATGGTGGCAAGCAAGTTTTTTATAACCTATGCCAAGCAATACTAAATGAAGGGGACGAAGTATTAATTCCTGCGCCATACTGGGTATCGTATCCAGATATGGCATTATTAGCAGGCGGCGAACCAGTAATCATACCAAGTGACGATGCACATCGTTGCAAAATTACCGCTACAGACATAGAAAAATACATCACACCAAAATCCAAGCTATTTGTAATCAATAGCCCATCTAATCCTTCTGGTATTGCATATACAAAAGAAGAATTGGCTGAACTTGGCAAAGTTTTAGAAAAGAATAAACACATAATTGTCGTTACGGATGATATTTATGAACACATTATGTTTGGCGGTGAAAAGTTTAATAATATTTTAAACACTACGCCCTCGCTCAAGGACCGCACAGTCGTATTAAATGGCGTTTCTAAAGTGTATTCCATGACAGGTTGGCGCATTGGTTATGCCGCGGGCCCAAGCAATATCATTAAAGCAATGACAAAGATTCAATCACAAAGCACTTCCAACCCAAGCTCAATATCACAAGCTGCTGCAGAAGCTGCATTAACTGGAAACCAAGATTGTGTAACCATAATGTGTAAAGCGTTTGAAGAACGTCATGCTTACATTGTCCATGCGTTAAATGAAATGGATGGTGTTGACTGTATGAGTTGTGACGGTACGTTTTATTGTTTCCCAAATATTCAAGGGCTAATAGATAGAACGGACGGAATTTCAAATGATGTGGAATTTGCTGAGCATTTGCTTATTAAAGCAGGTATCGCCGGAGTGCCTGGCACAGCATTTGGCTCACCAGGACATATAAGATTTTCCTACGCTACAAGTATGGATGTTTTGGAACAAGCGATGGCTCGCTTGAGAGAATTATAGAAACACAACAACAATACTAAGCCGGGCTTGAGCAAGACCCTTCCAAATACTTGGAGATTTCCTAATTAATTAACTTAAACTTAATAGTCCCAAGCGATGGTTATTTGGATTAACCTTGACTGGCATACATAGTTGAAGAACTACCATTAAGGTATTGTGGCAATACTTCACGTTGTACATACTGCTTAAAACGTTGTCCATCGATACTATCCGAGATGCGTAGCATTTTATACATACCGTCCTCAGATAAAATCATCATATCGATCCACGGATTTTTTGGATTCTCCGGTGTATCGATTCGATGCTTACGTTTTAGATCGTCGCCTAAATTACGTGTTGCTACGGTCACATTTGGTTTGCCGGTTCGCTTATTGATCGCTAAACCTAGACATCTACAAATATCAGCCGCAACAAACCATGGCTCACCGGTCCCTTCCTTGATGATCCGAATCTGATGGCCACTATATTCAAACAGCGTTATGTTACCCACTTAGTGTCACTCCTTTGCATTCACACAATATTCATATACGAAGCATGTCGTATAACTGAGTAATATATATAGTACGATCAAAGACCTACAGACGATGGTTGCCGCTTATTGGTACAATCAGGCTGATGACCTGAGCAGGAAACTTTGAAGAAGTACCCAAAGGTAAAATAGGCTGACCAGTGATAGCTGTTAAGCGACCTGAAATTACGGCTAAATAACACTTTCAAAAAAGACTTATTTGAGTAAAATTAATTACGTCTCGTGACAATGATGTGCGCAAACCTGAAACGAAGTACGCACCTTTTTGAAGAAATACCACTGAATCCATGTTGACCCGCATAGAGGGGATCGTTATCCTCTCTCGCTTCCATTATTCCCTGGTAGCTCAGTTGGTAGAGCGGGTGACTGTTAATCACTAGGTCGGCGGTTCGAGCCCGTCCCAGGGAGCCATAAAATTAATCACTTACTCATTCAAACTATTTTCATTATACCTTGGTGCTACTCTGGTGCTACCTTTGGATTAATTTTTTGGGTTTTTTCGATACCTTTATTTAGATCCAAATTTGGGTGTGGTGTTGAAATGGTCGAGTCGCAATTTTCACCCGCGTGGTGACATCAGCATTCATCTGCGCATGTACCGGGAGTTTCTTAGCTGGCTTGTATCTATTTAAAAGGCGGGGGTGCGTCCGATCAAGGTCGGATATGAATAGGTTTATGGTTGCCTCGGAATATTTTTTATATTTTTTTAAAATTTTAATTAGTGGTTCTAATATCAATATTTATTGATTTAAATCAT
>Ga0255057_10000113_pt1 | contig 43365 bp, 38 predicted proteins | sample Cases_109_6_MG_FD_189022 | JGI IMG/M metagenome (GOLD analysis project Ga0255057, IMG submission 189022) | Seawater microbial communities from Amundsen Gulf, Northwest Territories, Canada - Cases_109_6 | ecosystem: Environmental > Aquatic > Marine > Gulf | place: Canada: Northwest Territories... | reverse complement strand
ACCTTAATATCATATCTGGCTCTCATTGGAAGGTCTTATAATCTTTGGCGTCAGCCGTCGATCCGGGCTACATCGGCCCGCCCTCGGCTATGTTACCCGAGCAGCCTCCTCTCAATGGGCCATACTCCGCCCGAGAAGGCGTCTGAGTGAATGTGGTTCGTTAAGGCCACGTATTGGGTTGGCCCACTGCATGGTTTGGGATCGCCCACTCCTCGGTTAGGATTGTCTCGTCCTCGATTGGGACCATCTCTTCCTGAGCCATAGCAGGCCTAATCCCTATTTCGTCTTGCGGGCTCTCGCCCGCGAGTAATTGCACCACCCCCGCGGCCAGCTCGTCACAAGCACGCCATTCCGGGAACGAGGGAATGTAGAAGGGAATGATACAGATAATGCCGGCTGCCGACCTTCCAGTAGCCTCTGCCTGCACTTCCCCCGCTTCACGAGCGTGCATCAAGTCCATGACCTTGGCGTGCATCGAGGCCCAGGTATCCCACCCTGCGATGAATACTGGCGGTGGGGGGTAGGTCCCTGGGTCCGGTCCAGCAAAGACCGTGTTGCCCTTCCCTTCTTCGACGAACACAGTAATTAAATACCGAAGACCCAGGGGAGCGATCCGCGCTTGAAACCCTGGGTCACGCGCCATGTGCTCCCACGACAGAATGACCGGCGGGCTGTCTTCTGGGGTCAGATTAGGAAATGCGATCTCTAGAAACTTGTCCGGCGGGATGACTCGTACCGTGGGATGGTGTTCCTCAAGTACTTCTTCGATGCACTCGAGCACTTCTTCTGCCATGTCGGCTGAGTACTCCGCCGGGACATCCGCTGTCTCGGATATCTGGGATAGACTCTCTGTCTCGTAGGCGATGACGGTGATCGCGTCTTCTGTTGTGAGGGTAGTGGGGGCTAGCCGGCTCGTATGCATCCAGCCCGTGGTGCTGCAGCCAGCTATAAGGACAGCCAGAGAGAAGAGGCCAACCTTGAGCTTGCCACGGAGGTGGGGCTGGAGCTTGCACCCGAAAATAAAAACGCCCTCCGGGCTAGGCTCCGCCCGTGAAGGCGTCTGGAATTGCTGATACACCAACAATTGTGCCTGAGGTGGGCTGTGAACTATGCCTGCCCCGGTTCCAATTGATATTACCTCGAGGAGCTTACCGCCCCGTCGTCGACCATCCACGCGACAACACGAGGGGTCGCCGAAATGCTGATATGATGGGGATCATGAGTTTCTAGGATGCACGTCATGATACTAAGGGTGTTTGCCCCAAGTCAAGCCAACCGGCGAAGAGCTGAAGCGCTCGGGCGGTTTCGAAGCCAATTGTACCAAGGCTTGGCACGGGCGAGGAAGTATTCACCTTTTGTGTGCATTGCGTGCATCCGGGGTGCACGTATGATGAATTAGATATGAATATAAGAATTGACATTTTATATTTTATGCATAGAATGTGCATTGGGGGTGCACGAAAATGCGTCAAAGCATAAAAAAATCTATAAAGACTCTCGGATCCCAGGCAGCGAAGTTCGTCACTACCCTTCATGAACGCAACCAAACCCTCTTCGGCGTTGCGGATGTTAAGACTATTACTGGGCTAACCGATACTTCCGCCAGGAGCTTTGTTCGGACGCTGGTGGAAAGAGGTTTGGTAACTCGGCTTAAACCAGGGCTTTTCATTCTGGTTCCATTCGAGATGGGAAAGGACAAGGAGTTTGCGGGGGACCCCTACCTTGTGGCCAGTGTCCTGGCAGGCGGGAAGAGTTACTACCTATCTCACGGTACGGCCATGGAGATTCACCAGATGGTTACCCAGCCGCAGCTTGTGGTCTATGTGAGTACTTCTGAGCGCTTACAGTCCCGATTGATCATGGGAACAGAGTTTCGGTTCATCACTTGCAAAAAGAAATCCTTCTTTGGAATCATCGACTACTGGGCAACGAAACAGAAAACAGTAAAGGTGAGTGATATTGAGCGTACCGTTATCGATGGCCTCAGGCAACCTGAATACTGTGGTGGACTGACCGAAGTCGCCAAAGGGCTTTGGATGCAGCGGGAGAGTGTCAGTCCAGAACGCCTGATGCGGTACTCGATCCGCCTCAACGTGGGCGCGGTCATGCGGCGGCTTGGGTTCTTGCTAGAGCTGTATGAAATGGGAACGGACAAAATCATTGGGGCACTTAGGGAGCGTCTCACAAACAGCTACGTTCTCCTCGACCCAGTCTTGCCTGGTCAAGGAAAGTACCTTCACCGTTGGCGACTTCGGCTAAACGTGGAACCCGATGAACTCCGTTCGTTAGTGAGGACTTAATTCCATGATCCCCCAACGTAATCTCTCCCGGTTGTCGAACCGCCTGGTACTGGAGGGCGGTCGACGAATCCCGGAAAGGGTATTAGAGAGAGACTACTGCCTGTCTTGGTTCCTCGTGGGTCTCTCACGAAGCCGTCTCAGGGATCGACTCTTCTTCAAGGGGGGTACGGCCCTCAAAAAGTGCTACTTTGCCGACTACCGCTTCTCCGGGGATCTGGATTTCACCTTGGAAGAGGAGGTGGGATTCGAAACTATCCGGGCGGAATTAGAGGTGGTATTTGCGGAGGCCTATCGGGCGTCTGGCGTAGTCCTTCGCTATGCCCGCGCTGACCGGCAACCCCATGCCAATAGCTATACGTTCTACCTAGGGTATGAGGGACCACTGCCAGGTGAGACCGGGAGGGAGGTTAAAACAGATATCACCATTCGTGAAGAAGTAATCTTTCCCATTGAAGAAGGACCTCTGCTGCGCAGCTACGAGGAATATGAGGATGTCCCGGAAGACACCATTATCAAGGTCTATTCACTTCGTGAGATTGCGGCAGAGAAGGCCATCGCCCTTATCGACCGAGCCAGGAATGAACCTCGCGATCTCTATGATCTTTGGTATTTGAGTGACCATCGTCACATAGACCCCACCGAACTAACCAGCGCCATGGCCCGCAAGCTGGCGTTTCGGGGTCAGAGTCTTGAATCGCTGCGCGGAGAACTAGCAAGGAAAGAGGCGCGGCTTCGAGCGTTGTGGAGTCAGCGGCTGGGCGGGCAGATGGTTACACTGCCGGAATTTGACGGGGTATTTAGAGCTGTTCGGAGAATGTATCGTCGAGCCCGCTTAAGTTAGATCAAAATGAATGTCGGATTCAGGAAGAGGGTAACTTGGAGAGAAAAGGAAGGATTTAATGGGGGCTCCCCTAATGGGTCAGAGGCCCGCCCCCGGAGGCCCAAAGGAAAGGAGAGAGGCTATGGGAACTCGCCTTCCTTATCCCGAACAAACAGCAAAATGTGTGCCAAATACAGCACGTCCGTAACTCATTGATTTTATGGGACAAACGGTGGTTGCAAATGGACCTAGCCTTCGTGGTATGGCAAAATGCCCCGGTACTTTACGACAATTGTTCATGTGTAGCGCCGGGTAAACGGCAGGCCTCGGCAGGGAAATCCCCACTGGATGAATATATTAGATTTTTAATTGGCAAGAGATTTGTGTACTGTATCCGGTATATCCATCCCTCCTAGGAGCCAATTGTGAATGCCCATTCCATCGCTGCCGATCTGCAGGCTCTCGTCCAGGGAGATGCGCGGTTCGACGAGGTGACCCGGGTTCTCTACAGCACCGGCGCCTGCATGTACCGGGTCAAACCACTCGGCGTGGTGTTTCCAAAGAGTCGGGAGGACACGATCGCGACCGTGCGCTACGCTGCTGATCGGGGCATTCCTGTGATCCCGCGGGGGGGCGGCTCTAGCCGGTGCGGTCAGGAGTTGGGGACGGGTGTTGTCTTGGATTTTACCCGGTACATGCACCAGATCCTCGATATCAATCCCCACGAAGGCTGGGTTCGGGTCGAGCCCGGCTGCACGCTGACGTCTCTCACGAAGGCACTCAAACAGCACAATAAGTATTTTCCGCCTGACCCCTCGAGCGCCGATGTCTGTGCCTTGGGGGGAATGTTGGCCACCAATTCCAAAGGGGCGCATTCGGTCAAATACGGGACGACCAGGGATTACTTAAAATCACTCGAGGTAGTTCTGGCCAGTGGCGACGTCATCCGGACCGAGCCGGTGGATCGGAATGGTTCCAGACTTCAGGCCCTGCTCCAGGACCAGGTCCAGGGCCCGATCTATCGGGGGCTCCTGGATATTCTGGCGCGGTTCGGCGGACAGTTAAAGGAGAAGGCCCCGGAGGTGACCAACAACAACTGCGGGTACAACCTCTGGCGTCTTGCCCAGGACGGCACCGTGGACCTGGGCCAGCTCTTCACGGGATCCGAGGGAACACTGGGGATCTTTACCGAGGCGACGTTCCGGATCCTGGATCATCACCGCCACCGGACCATCGCCCTGCTCAGCTTTGACTCGCTGGAGAAAATGGGGGAGGCGGTGGCGATCCTCCGGGAGCTTCAACCGAGCATGATCGAGATTCTGGAGCGACAGATCCTTGATCTCAGTCGGCGGCATGATCCCGGGCTTCACCCGTTTCTCCCGGAAGGGGTAGAGGCGGTCCTGATTCTCGAGCACGAAGGAGAGCGCCCGGAGGAGGTCGAGACTCGGATGGTCGCCACCCGAAGACAACTGGTGGATGAGCATCGTCTCGCCACCGGGATGCTACTGGCGACGTCGGCGCAGGATCAGGCCAAGATCATCGCGATTCGCAATGTCGCCTCGTCGGTGATCACTCACATAAAGGGCCGCCGCAAACCTCTCATATTCATCGAGGATGCTGCCGTCCATCCCACACGTCTGCCCGCTTTCATAGGAAGGATGCGACAGCTCTTAGAGAGGTATGGAGTGGCGGCCGGTGTATACGGACATGCCGGGGACGGCAATCTCCACATCCTGCCACTACTTGATCCGAGGGACCAGAAGGACATTGAGATGATCAAAGTCATTGCCGAGGAGGCCCACGAGATCGTCTGGGATCTCAAGGGAACGATCAGCGCGGAACATGGCGATGGGCTGTCCCGGACCGGTTACATCGAGAGGCAGTACGGGGGGCTCGAGAAGGCGTTTCGAGAGGTCAAAGCACTGCTCGATCCGAAAGGCATCCTCAACCCCGACAAGATCGTGAGCGATAACCCGCCGCCAGTAAACGAGCAGCTCCGGTACGGGCCGGCCTACCGAACGATCGCCGTGGTCACGCAGCACCGGTTTCAAGAAGAGGGGAGTTTTACAGCGGCTGTCGAACGATGCATCGGAGTCGGAAACTGCCGGAAGATGCAGGGGACCATGTGTCCGTCGTACATGGTGACGCGCGAGGAGGAGCACTCCACGCGCGGCCGGGCCAATCTCCTCCGAGCTGCCCTATCCGGAGAGCTTCCCCCCGAGAGCTTGAGTGGGCCAGAGCTTTACGGGGCGTTAGACCTGTGCCTCGAGTGTAAGGCCTGTAAGAAAGAGTGCCCCACGAGCGTTGACATGGCCAAGCTCAAGGCAGAGTTCCTCGCTCGGTACTACGAGAAAAACGGCATCCCCTTTCGGGCGCGGCTCTTCGGACATGCGGCAGACGTGGGCCGGTGGGGAAGCCGATTGGCTCCATTGTCGAACTGGGCCGCAGCGATCCCGGGGACGCGATGGCTGCTCGATAGCCTCGTCGGAATCGACAGGCGACGCCCACTCCCCCCCTTTGCCCCTCTGAGTTTTATCCGATGGTTCCGCTGGCGGGGGGAGCCGCCGCCAGGCTCGAAGGGACCGGTGGCCCTCTTCCCAGACACCTTCATGAATTATTACTACCCCGAGGTCGGAATGGCGGCGACCAAGCTCTTGGAGGAGTTGGGATATCAAGTCATCCTGGCGGACGTCGGCTGCTGCGGACGGACCTTGATCTCCAAGGGGCTGCTTAGCGAAGCGGCCGATCGCGCCAGGAGCACTGTTGATCGGTTGTATCGCTACGTGGAGACCGGCGTTCCCATCGTGGGGTGTGAGCCGAGTTGTCTGTTGACGTTTCGGGATGAACACCTCGACCTGATTAGTTCCCCCGAGGCGGAGGCAGTGGCGCAGCACAGCTTTCTCATCGAGGAGTTCCTCATCGAGCGCCACCGTCGGGGTGAGCTTCAGACAGCTTTTCGGAAAACGGAACGGCGCGTTCTCTTCCACGGCCACTGCCATCAAAAGGCTGCGGTCGGGACCCGCCCGACAGTTGACGCCCTGCGCCTGATCCCTGGTCTCGCCGTCGAGGAGATCGATGCGGGCTGTTGCGGGATGGCCGGCTCTTTCGGTTTCGAGAAAGAGCATTACGAACTCTCGGTCGCCATTGGCCGACAACGCCTGTTTCCGGCGATCGAGGAGACAGAGGCTCGTGTCGAGATCATAGCTTCGGGGGTCTCGTGCCGACAGCAGATCCTCCACGGGACCGGGCGGGTCGCGAGGCACCCGGTGGAACTATTCTGTGAGGTTCTTGACAATATGGATCGGTGACCGTTCAGAGCGATAGTTCCGGGTTGAGGAGGGAACCGGATATGAGCCAGGAACTTGTTCGGGAGACCAAAGGTGGCATTGCCACGATCACCATCAACCGACCGGAGCAGCGGAACGCCATGACCTACGACATGTGGCAGCGCCTTGCCAGATATATGGCAGAGCTAGACCCTGACCCCGAGGTGCGGGTGGTGATCCTTCGGGGGGCAGGGACACAGGCCTTCTCAGCCGGGGCTGACATCGCCGAGTTCGAAGAGCAACGCAGAAACTCCACGCTGGCGAAAAAGTATCACGCCGCGGTCGATGATGCCTTGGAATCCATCACCCATCTCCCCAAACCGACGATCGCCATGGTTGCCGGGTTTTGTGTGGGGGGCGGGCTCGAGATCGTAACCGCCACCGATCTCAGGATTGCCGCTGACAACAGCCGGTTCGGGATACCACCGGCCAAGCTGGGGATATTCATGCCGTACCGCGAAATGTCTCAGCTGGTCCGGCTCGTAGGATCCGGTCAAGCCATGGACATGCTTCTCACGGCGAGGCTGGTCGGGGCTGAAGAAGCGCTTCGGATCGGCCTAGTTTCGCGCCTCGTCCCGGTGGCCGAGATCGAACAGTACACCTATGAGGTGGCGGCTGAAATCGCCGGCTACGCGCCGCTGAGCCATCGCTGGCACAAGCAAGTTTTGGAAATGGTCCTCAGTAACCCCGGCCTCGACGGTCTCACCGCAGAACAGGCAGACCTCCCGTTTGCCTGCTTTGACACGGAGGACTTCCAGGAAGGGCGCCGGGCCTTTATGGAAAAACGCAAGCCAGAGTTTAAAGGACGATGAACCGCGAGCAAGGAGAGGGAAGTCGCATGACGTCGCGCACCCCGCTGGAAGGGGTCGTGGTCCTCGATGTGACCCAGGTGATGGCGGGACCGTTCTGCACCCTGCTCCTGGCCGACATGGGAGCCGATGTCGTCAAAATCGAAAAACCCCAGGGAGGGGATGATTCTCGGACCATGGGTCCCCCCTTTATTCATGGGGAGTCTGCTGCCTTCCTTGCCGTCAACCGGAACAAGCAGAGTGTCGCCCTTAATCTCAAATCGGAGGAGGGTCGCGAGCTCTTTCGATTGCTCGCCAGACGGAGCGATATCCTGGTGGAAAATTTCCGCCCGGGCACAATGGAGGATTTGGATCTCCATTATGAGGCCATTCAAAAAATCAATCCTACCATAATCTACTGCTCTGTCTCCGGATTCGGCCAGACCGGCCCCTACCGGAGCCGTGGTGGGTTTGATCTGGTTGCCCAAGGGATGAGTGGTCTCATCAGTGTGACCGGACATCCCGGCGGGCCCCCGACGAAGGTCGGAGTACCCATCTCTGATCTCAACGCGGGGATCTATGCCGCCTATGGTATCTTGGCGGCTTACATCCATCGCCTAAAGACCGGGGAAGGGCAGCACGTCGACACCTCCCTGCTTGAGGGGGCCGTGGCGTACACGTTCTGGGAGTCTTCCATCTACTTCGCCACTGGAGAGGTACCCCAGCCCCTGGGATCTGCCCACCGGCTCAACGCGCCGTACCAGGTCTTCGATACCAAGGATGGAGCCATCAGCCTCGGTGCGGCGAATCAGTCCACCTGGGAGAAGCTCTGCGGGGTCCTCGGACGGCAGGATTTGCTCAACCACCCACACTTTCTCACGAATGCCGATCGGGTCCGGAATCACCAGGAACTCGGTGCTCTTCTCCAACCGATCCTTCGCCAGCGGACGACGGCAGAGTGGCTCTCCCTTTTGGAGGATGCCAGGGTGCCGGCCGGCCCGATCTACAATGTGGCCCAGGTATATGAGGACCCTCAAGTCCGGGACAGGGGCATGCTCGTGGAGCTGGAACATCCGGTGGCTGGGAAGATCAAGAACATCGGCATCCCGGTAAAGCTTTCCCTCACCCCCGGAATTATCCGTCATCCCGCCCCCACTCTGGGCCAACACACGGACGAGGTCTTGCTCTGGATTGGCCTGGATCGATCGGAGATCGCCCGCCTGCGTGAGTCCCGCGTCGTTGCCTAGTGACTGACGATAGGCGATCTTTCAGGAGGAAAGATTCGGGTAATGAATCGCCTTCTACTTCTCATGACCACAGCAACGTACCGGGCCAGTGCGTTTCTCGAGGCAGCACGGCGGCTCGATGTGCCGGTCGTGGTCGGATCCGACCGCGAGCAGGCCTTGGCAGCGGCGAGTCCCGCTGGGCACCTCACGCTCGACTTCTTGGTGCCGGAGAAGGCCACGGGTGCCATCGTCGAGTTTGCCAAACACTATCCGATCCGGGCGGTGGTCTCTGCCGATGACGACGGAGCGATCCTGGCGGCCATGGCGGCGGCAGTGCTGGGACTACCGCACAATGCTGTAGACGCGGTCGTCGCCGCCCGGAACAAGCACCGCATGCGTGAGGTCCTGGCAGCGGCCGGCGTCCCTTCGCCCCGTTCCGAACTCGTTTCCATCGATGAGGAGCCGCATGATGTGGCCCGCCGCGTGGTCTTCCCTTGCGTGGTCAAGCCCCTCTTTCTCTCTGCCAGCCGCGGTGTCATTCGCGCCGACGATCCGGCCCAGTTCGCCGGTGCCTTCCGGCGGCTCACTGCCATCTTACGCCGGCCGGAAGTCGCCGCAGAGGGAGGTCCTTTAGCGCAGCAGGTATTGGTCGAGACCTTTATCCCCGGTATTGAGGTGGCGCTCGAGGGACTCCTCGAAGAAGGCAAGTTGAGGGTATTGGCCCTCTTCGACAAGCCTGATCCCCTCGAGGGTCCCTTCTTTGAGGAGACCATTTATGTCACACCGTCCCGCCTCCCGGCTCCATTGCAGCAGGCCATTGTCGCGTGCACGGAAGATGCTGTGACAGCACTCGGCCTCCAGCGAGGGCCAGTGCATGCGGAGCTCAGGCTGAATGACCAGGGGCCGTGGATCCTCGAAATCGCCCCCCGCTCCATCGGAGGGCTCTGCTCCCGCGCGCTGCGGTTCGGCGAGGGCATATCCCTGGAGGAGCTGATCCTCCGAGACGCCATGGGTCTTGAGGTAGCGTCCCTCCAACGGGAAAAGCAGGCCGCCGGCGTGATGATGATCCCCATCCCGCAGGCCGGGATCCTCCGCGAGGTGCGGGGCCAGGACGAGGCCCGACATGTTCGAGGAATCGATGAGATCAGAATCACCATCCCGGTGGGGCAGGAGGTCGTTCCGTTACCGGAGGGGACGCGATACCTAGGGTTCATCTTTGCTCGTGACGAGACCCCGGACCGCGTCGAAGCGGCACTGTGGGAAGCGCATCGGCAACTTACCTTTCACATTGCACCCCCCACCGATCGCGTGGAAGGGATTGGCGGGTCCTCACGAGAATCTTCCGTTTGACAATGGTCGGCGCTAGAGGCTAGGATAGACAAGAACAGAGTTCTAGACGGCAGAGAGCCATATTACACCGGATCTGTGTCCCAGAGACCCCCGGATGTGAACCACGAGGGCGTTATGCCCTATAAGGAGGAAGCGATGCTCACGATCACCGATGCGGCGACAAAGAAGGTCCTGGCGCTGATGGAGGCCGAGGGGCAGAAGGATCTCGCGCTGCGCTTGGCGATTAGCGGACGTGGCCCTGGCGGTTTTAAGTACGAGCTCCAGTTCGTGGGGCAAGACGAGAAAGGGGCCGAGGACACCGTGATCGACGCCGGGGATATCCAGGTTATTGTCGATGCCGATAGCGCACAAGACCTCAAAGGGGTGACGGTCGATTTCGTGGATGGGATGTACGAAAGCGGGTTCAAGATCGACAATCCGAACCCCCTCTGGACCGATGCCAAGGCGCAAGCTGTCCAGGAGGTCATCGATAGTCGGATTAACCCAGGCGTGGCGGCGCATGGCGGGCAAGTCTCGCTGCTCGATGTGAAAGACGATATTGCCTACATCGCCCTGGGTGGGGGTTGCCAAGGCTGCGGGATGGCAGACGTGACCCTGAAACAAGGGATCGAGGTGATGATCAAGGAGTCGGTTCCCGAGATTCGCCAGATCATCGACACGACCGACCACGCCTCGGGTAACAACCCGTTCTACCAACCGTCCAAGGGTGGGCAATCTCCCCTCGCGTAACACCTAGCAAAGCGCTATACGAGGGCCCTCGTCCCCCCCGGGGAACGCGGGGGGAGGTGGTCTGCTTTTCCTCTCTCCTGACTATCGGAAAGAACCCCTGATGCAGACCGTGCTGATTTCCACATATGAATTGGGGCGGCAGCCTTTCGGGCTGGCCTCCCCGGCCGCCTGGCTCCGACAAGCCGGGGCCCGGGTAATCTGCCTCGACCTCGCGGTGGAGCGCCTGGACGAGGAGGCAATCCGTGCCGCTGGCCTAGTGGCGTTCTATCTCCCGATGCATACGGCGACACGCATCGCCACCCGGGTTGTCGAGCGGGTCAAAACCCTCAATCCCAATGTCCATCTCTGCTTTTACGGGCTCTACGCCTCGATGAACGAACCGTTACTGCGAAGTCTCGGCGCGGACACCGTCTTGGGAGGGGAGTTCGAGGAGGGATTGCTGAGCCTGGTAAAGCGGCTGCGAGCGAGCCCGGGGGGGGCAAGAGGGATTCCACAGGCTGAGCCCCTGGTGTCACTGACCAAACAACGCTTTTTAGTTCCGGATCGGAGTGGCCTTTCATCCTTGTCGAAGTATGCGCGGCTCGAACTCGGAGACGGGCAGAGTCGGACCGTGGGATATACGGAGGCGAGTCGGGGCTGCAAGCATTTGTGTCGCCACTGCCCGGTGGTCCCGGTCTATCAGGGGCAGTTCCGCATCGTCCAGCAGGATGTGGTGTTGGAGGACATCAGAAGGCAGGTGGCAGCGGGGGCGCAGCACATCACTTTTGGCGACGCCGACTTTTTTAACGGGGTTGGTCATGCCGGGGCACTGGTCCAGGCCCTGCACGCGGAATACCCACACCTGACTTATGACGTGACCATCAAGATTGAGCATCTCCTCAAGCATAGGGAGCACCTCGAGGCACTGAGAGACACCGGGTGTCTGTTTGTCACCAGTGCGGTCGAGTCGATCGATGACCGCGTGCTTGCGCTCCTGGACAAGGGGCATACCCGGGAGGATTTTATCCGGGTCGTCCACCTGTGCCAGGAGGTGGGGCTGATTCTGAATCCGACCTTCGTGGCGTTTACCCCGTGGATCTCGGTCGAGGGCTATCAAGATTTGTTGTCGCTACTGGCAGAGCTCGATCTTATCGATCAGGTGGCTCCCATCCAGCTCGCGATTCGCTTGCTGATTCCGGCAGGTTCACGACTGCTCGAGCTGCCGGAGGTGCGGCAGATGGTGGGGCAGTTTGACAAGGCTGCGCTGGTCTATCCCTGGCGACATCCCGATCCCGAGGTCGACCAGCTCCAGGCGGACGTCCAGGCACTCGTCCAAGCGGCTGCGGCACGCGGAGATAGTCGGCGCGAGATTTTTTCACAGGTCTGGCTGCTGGCCGAGCGGGCGTCAGAAGGCTCCTCCCGCCCTTTGCCACCCGCGGCCCAGGCGCCGCCGCGGGTAACCATCCCGTACCTCACCGAACCGTGGTATTGCTGAGCGGAGCCCACCGAGGAGCAGGTCGCTCCTTTCTAATCCCCGAGCGCTTGGCCCCCTTCCCCTCCTGTGACATTTGGGTAGTGCCCCTCCAACTCACTCCTCCTAAGCACCCCAGGGTTCCGCCAGGGGCACTGAGGGGTTGTAGGAGTGTTCCTCTCAGAGGCTCCCCTACGCCTGGGGGGTGCTCAGCGAGGCGAACGCCGAGCGCCGAATCCCGCCGTCCCGATGGGACGAGCGTCTCTTCGGGAAAGGCGTTCGGGACTAGCGGAAGTGTCGCACCAGCGCGGAATGCTAGTGAGAAATAGTTGGTGCGGCACTAGTCGGCCCCCTCGTTGGGCTGCACGGGATGCGTATATTTACCGATATGAGTGAGGACCGGTTTATGGAACCGGCGCCCCATGTCGAAGGTTCGGATATGAGCTTTCTTGGAGACGCAAACGAATTGACGAGCGAGAGTTCGCAGAGCAGGTGTGAACACCCGGGTCGATTTCCTACGCACGGGCTGTGCCCGGATTTGCTGCACCTTCATCCATCCGGTATGCACTGCATGGGGGCTCTAACCCCTCTATTTTCTTGATTGCCGCCGTTGGCATATCTCTTGCCGTTGTAAGAGGTCGGAGGTAGATTCGAAATGGTCGAGCTTGTATGGGAAGAATTGCATTCCCTCAAACGGAGGACAGGCGAGCGGCGGATGCTGATCAGAAGTGTTGTCGATCAGCTACCCGTCAGAATCCGATGGGAACTCGATGTCTTCCAAAAGCTGGCACTGCCGTCAGAGGATCTGTTCGAGCGACTCACGGACAGCCTCGCCGCATCGATCGCCCAGGCGTTCTCGGTGGAGGAGGACGAGGTGGCCATCCTCCTTTTGCGAGGTCGAATGCGTATGCTTCGGTTCGCTTACCCTCTCGCACATTACGTGGAAAGGACGAACATGTTTCCAGTGACCACCACAAGCATTGCCGGTGAAGTCCTTCAGGCTGGGAGGGGGAGGATCGACAACGAGGTCCCCCATATCGAACACCTAGATGTCTACGAGCAGATTCGCGTGAAGGAAAACAGGCCGTTGGAGATCCAGAAGATGGTGTCGGCCCCGCTTCTTATTCCTCGGGGACAGACCCTCGGGGTAATGCAGGTAAGCAGAAAGGGGAAATCTCCCAGGGAAGCGGGACCCAACTTCTCGCCATTGGACCTTTTGAAGTTGAACGATCTGAGCCGCTGGCTGGCCCTGCACATCTACAGGGTGATCCCTGCTGACTTTTGATACTTTCCACTGACAACAGACGAACACTCTCGCTGGCGTTGAAGTGCGTGCTGATTGGCAAAGGCTGGCCCTAGTGCGGGACATCCTTTGGAAACAGCCTTGGTAGGAGATTCGAGTCTCAGCGGTGTAACGGAATCACCGAGGGATCCTGAGCCTCCTCCTCGGGCCTCATGGCGGCCATCCGGCACTGGCCTTCGAAGAGGACACCGTCGTCGAGGACTACGACGGGGGCTTCGATGTTGCCGAAAACTCGAGCCTCCCCCTTGAGCTCCACGCGGTCGCTGGCCTGGACGTTGCCCACTACCTCACCCCAGATCACCACCGACCCCGCCCGGATGGTAGCGTTGGCGACGGCTTTTTCCCCGATGACAAGCACATCCGTGGTCGTGATCTCGCCATGGAACTTGCCATTCAGCAGGACAGTTCCAGTGCCGGTGAAGGTGTACTTCCCCTCAATCTCGGAGCCCTCGCCGATGAAGGCCATGATCCCGGTCTGATTGGCTGCGGGCTTACGCGAATTCCACAGCATAAGAAAGGTACCCCCCCGCAGGAGTAAGACCCCCTGCGCCTAGCTCTGCTGGACCAGCTGCTTGTCTTTTACCAGGTGGACCAGAGGTTTTTCTTCTTCACCTTCCGACTTCTTTTTCAGCTTGGCCACGTTACCGTTGAAGAATCCGCCTTTGGAGATAACCAGCGAATTCGTCTCGATGTTGCCGTCCGCCCGCCCTGTGGGAGTGATCTCTACACTCCCGGTCGCCACCATATTCCCTTCGTACTCCCCGTGGATGATGGCGTCTACGGTCTGTACGTCGGCACGGACTGCGCCTCTGTGGCCAATCACGAGCTTCCCGCCCACCTTCAGCTCGCCGCCAATCTCGCACTCGATCTGGATCGAGTCGGTGATGTCGAACTTTCCCTCGAGCTTGGCGGAGTTTCCCGTGATGGTCAGGAGGGTGGTTGGCACCGGGGAGTCGCCCTCGTGGGGAGATTCGGAAGAAGTATATCTTTCGGCGGTTGTGCGTCTGAGCATCGAAGCCTCCTTTTAGTTGGGTTCGGTTAGTACCTCTGCCTACGGAACACCCGCACGCTAGTATTGCTCCAGCGATTCCTCGCAACCCGAGCAAGAAAAAAGCGAAAGCGATGATGTTAAGGGGAAGCCTTGAATGGACAACTGCAAATTTCATGCCTCATTGCCCGATTCCACTGTAAGCATTTCTTCTAGCAAGATCAGGGTCCACCATCACACCCAGCAGGATCACCTCGTATCTGTTAAGGGGGGAGGGGACTGGTCGGCTCTGGTGGGAGGACTAGGCAGGTAAAAGAGGGGGATTTCCCTGCCATCCCATGCGGATTCCCTAAGGATTCACGTCCGGCTATCCCGGTCGAACTGGGAGTCTTTTAGAGGCGATGATAGCCTATCGTCGCTTTCTTTTGCGGAGCAGCCCGTCGATACTGAGTTCCCCTCCGCCGGTCGCGGCGAGGAAGAAGAACACAAAAGAGTATATGGCCGCGAGTTCACCTCGATTCAGCAGAGGCCAGAATCCCTTGGGGGCGTGTGCCATGAAGTACGCGACGGCCATGAGGCCCGAAAGCACAAAGGCGACCGGACGCGTGAAAAGTCCGAGGAGGATGGCCAGGCCACCGAAAAACTCCAGGACGCCAGCAAGGCCTATGAGCGAGAAGAGCGGCGCCGTTGCACCAGGTTGACCGCCGACCCCCCCAAACATGCCGAGCAGCTTCCGCGCGCCATGCGGTATGAGCAGGAAGCCGGTAATGATACGAAGGAGGTTGAGTGCGAGGCTCGGGATGGTACTGTCGAAGTGACGGCGCATCTGGGCCTCCAATTCTGGGTGTTAATTTTCGGTCCCAGTCCACTGGGCGTTGGCGCCCCAGCGCCGGAGGACGACGTCAGTCCTCGAGAAGCTCCTCGTAGAGGGCCTCGTACTGAGGGACGACTTGGTCAGCGTCAAAGTGATCGAGGACTCGCTGGCGGGCTGCCTGTGCCATTCGGTCGTGTAAGGTTTCATCGGCGAGAATCTGGATGGACCCTTGGGCCATCCCTTCCACATCCCCTACGGGATAAAGGAGTCCGCTCACTCCATCTTCGACCACCTCCGGCAGGCCACCAACCCGGCTTGCGATCACAGGCACCCCGCAGCTCATAGCCTCCAGGGCCGCCAACCCAAAAGACTCCAGTTCACTCGGGAGCAGAAAAAGATCGGCGATCTTCATGAGGCCCGGAATGTCCTCTTGGCGGCTCAGAAAGACCACATGCTTCTCGATGTTCAGCTCTCGGACTAGGTGCTGGGCCGTGGTCCGCTCGACCCCATCCCCTACCATGAGGAGCTTCCCCGGGATCTCTTGCCGGACGGCTGCAAAGATCCGGATGACGTCGGTGACTCGCTTGACCGGGCGGAAGTTGCTGAGATGCAGCAGAATCCGTTCCCCCGGGCGAGCGAAGCGGTGGCGGGCCTCCGCTTCTCGCCCCGGACGAAACCTGGCGCTATCTAGAAAGTTCGGGATGACCCGAATGGGCCGGTTGGGCTGGAAGGTCTGGCGGGTCCTCAATTCCAGGTAGGAAGAGACGGCGGTGACCTGGTCGCTCATATCGATGGCGAATCGGGTGATCGAGTGAAGTGAGGGATCAGTACCCACCAGAGTGATGTCGGTCCCGTGCAGGGTAGTGAGCACCTTCACTCGGCCCCCCAGTGTCTCCCGGGCCAAGAAGGCCGAGACGGCGTGGGGGATCGCATAGTGGACGTGGAGCAGGTCCAACCCTTCTGCCTGCGTGACGTCCACCATCTTGGCCGCCAAGGTGATGGTGTACGGGGAGTGCTCGAAGAGAGGGTAGGACATTGTCTCTACCTGATGAAAGAAGATGTTTTGCTGGAAGGTGGGGAGGCGGAAGGGGAGAGCGTAGCTAACAAAGTGGACCTCGTGTCCCCGTTGGCTGAGATGGATCCCGAGCTCTGCGGCAATGGCTCCGCTTCCGCCGTAGGTGGGATAGCAGGTGATGCCGATCTTCATAATCCGTTATCCGATGACCGATGTCCGAAGTCCGAAGTCCAATGTCCAAAGTGGACGACTGACAACTCTTGACCGTTGACGATTGACCGACCACCGAAGACAAAACAAGACTTTCGATCTTTCACGGTTATCGGTCAGCGGTCATCGGTGATCGAAATCAGCGAGATGCCCCCAGATAGATGAGTCGGTGATCCCATCCCGGCCCGTCGATGCTTGCGGCGATCAGGTCGATGAGGGGCAGGTCGTGACGACAGAGATACGGGATAAATCCGTAAACCCGCTCCTGGAGTTCTCCACCGGGCAGCAAGTGGGCCAGAACCCGGAGAACCTGGGTTTGTATCTCGTGGTTGCGCCGCTTGAACGAGCGGAGGAGGTCTCGCTCCACCTCTTCCATCCGCTTCTTGACCAACCCCTCGGCTGCGCCAACACGGGGAGTTAGCGTGGGATCGAGAGCCGAAACCATCGCCCCGAGCTCCTCGAAGTTTTTCAGAATCGTCTGGAGGATTCGCCCTTGCTTCGCCAGGTAGGCCTTGGGCAAGGAGCCACGAAGGACACGGCTCACGACCCTCTCGGAATCTCCCTGGAGGGCCGAAAAGGTTAGGTCATGTTTCTTGAGGAGTCGCTCGATTCGTCCCTCCACCAGGGTGAAAGTTCCCCGGGGGAGGAGGATGGGCATCGGGATTTCGAAGTGATCGAAGACCTCCCGAAGCTGGGCGTAGTACGCAATCTCGTGAGGCCCGCCTACATGGACGAGCACGGGAAACAGAAAGCTTTCCATCATTGGGCGGAGGACAACATTCGGACTGAAGTGTTCCGGTGCCGCTTCCACGAATTCCCGTAATTCTTCTCGGTTTCTCCATCTCCGGGTACCGGCCGTCGCCAATCCGTGATCTTCCCCTTTGATGGTATGCCGTCCCCCGTCCAGGTAGAAGAGGTTCGGGCCTTGCCCCCGCATCCGGAGCTGGGGACGGTATCCGAGGCCCCGAAGCTTTTCCCAGGCGGTTTGAACCAGCCCAGCCGAGGCCGGGGCCGTGCTGGTCTCCTGCTGGAAGAGGGGGCGCGCTAAGCCCTTGAGACGGGGATCGGACGGATCCACGACGATTAGCCCTCGCTCCGCGAGAAGAGTGCTCAGGAGTCGGCCAAAGGCGTGGACCAGGGTTGTCCCGGGGCTATAGCAGTCTCGCAGCAGTTTGAGCACGCTTTCCTGACACTGAGCCGAGCCCACGGCCTGCTCCAGAGCAGCGAAGACATCTCCGATCGTTGATGAGATTCCGTGAGTCGCAGGAAGATCAGCTCCATACCCTTCGGTCGGGGTGTAGCGGAGAAGCGCCATCTGGTCCTGGTGGTCCGGCAATGAAAGGTGGTCGATCTCGGCGAAATCGGTATCCTCCGAGTCCATCCAGAAGAGAGGGAGACAGGGGACCCGCCACTGCGACTCCACCTGGCGGGCCACGGTTACTGCTGTGAGAGCCTTGTAGAGGGTATAGAGAGGACCTCCGAAGAGTCCAACCTGCTGACCGGCCACCACCATCACCGCCTGGGGGTCGCGCAAGCGCGCGATGCTCTCCAGAAGGACATTCCCTGCTCCCCACGCGCGGTTCTGATCGGTGAGGATAGCCACAAGCTGATCGCGGGGGTAGCTCCGGCTGGTCAAAAACTGAAGAAGCTGCTCCTGCGGCTCCCGAGGGTCCCATCGATAAAAATCGCGGAGTGCAGGCGCCCCTTTTAGATAATCCCTGAAGATAGGATTAACACGGGGGAGGGAAGCGACGTCTATGGCGTCAAATCGTACCCTGTCTATCATTGCAGGCTCGGTGAATGCCTCCCTTTTGTTAGTTGACAGACAATTTCTCACCTTAACAAGAGGGGTACGGGGTTGTCAACGAAGGGAGCTGACTCATCCTCAACGCCGGCACCAGACAGGGAGCAATGAGTCCCCTGTCGTGATGGAACTTTTGCCGGCGAAAGGCGTCTGACCATTGTTGGGAGGAAGAGTCTCTAACCATCTCTGGCACGATTATTGCTTTTGTCCCCCAAGCGGCTATTTCTCATTCTCACCGTGAGAGACCATGGACAGAGTTTTCGGAAACGAAGGGGGCTTCGAAGACAAGGAGATCGGAATTATCCGATCGACTCTCAAGTGGCGGGCGCGCCCGGACTTCTCAGTTGGCGAATCGCGCGAAGAATCCGCACACAGTGTTCCTTCGGACCGCGCAAAAATTCAAGAAGAGAAAGTCGCCTAGCGCGCCGAACACCCCACCCCGGCCCCTCGACGACCATCCAGCCATCCCCGCAAGGAGGGCGGATAATCCGTTCCTCTTCTCAAGGTCTACGTCCTTCTCGGAAAGGCTCCTCCCGGGCTGTTAGGTTCAGGTAAAGTGGCGGAATGTCACGGTACTATGGCTTGACGCCTCCGTGAGACCGTGCTATAGATGACACGGTATGAGTAGCATCAGTGTCATACATCTTGTCCTTCAAGCAGGGCCGGTGGCCAAGGGGGTCCTTCTCATCCTCTTGTTTTTCTCCATTGCTACGTGGGCCATCGTCTTCATGAAGCTCAGGACTCTTCGAGCCGCCGATCGCCAATCGGACGCTTTCCTTCACGTGTTCAAGACGTCCAAAGATCTGAGTGCGGCCTACGAAGAGGCCAAGCGGTATCTCGGTTCTCCGGAGGCGGCTCTCTTTCGCGAGGGGTTTCGGGAACTGAGCTATCACGTGAAGGGAAACCCGCACCCAGCTGGCGATCCCGGAGGAACAGCGCCATCCGCGCCTCAAGGACGGAGTGGTGAGGTCCTGGAAGGGGTCGGTCGGACGCTCAGGCATGCCAGCCTGAAGGAGCTCTCCCAGATGGAACGCCACCTCATCTTCCTGGCCACGACCGGAAGTGTGACGCCCTTTATCGGCCTCTTTGGAACGGTCTGGGGCATTATCAATGCCTTCGTCGGAATCGGGGCAGCGGGATCCGCCAATCTCGGGGCCGTCGCCCCAGGGATTGCCGAGGCCTTGATCGCCACCGCCGCGGGCCTGGCTGCGGCAATACCGGCGGTCATCGGCTATAACTACTTCGTAAATCGCATCCGCGGCATCGGGACCCGGTTGGATCTGTTCACCATGGAATTTATGGGCCTCGCGGGGCGTCTTGCAGTGAAACGATGAGCGCGCAACTCCCCGGATCAGAGAACCGGCTTGGTGGCGCGCTGTCGGAGATCAATGTTACGCCTTTCGTGGATGTGGTGTTGGTGCTCTTGATCATCTTCATGATCACCGCGCCCATGATGATCCGGGGCATTGATGTACAGGTCCCTCGGACCGAAACCAGGAACATCAATCCCGAAGAGCGCTTGATCCTCACCATCACCAAGAAAAAGGTTGTCTATTTAGACGATCAACAGATCACCCTGGGCCGGTTGCAAAAGGTCTTGACCGGCCTCAAGAAGCGAAATCCCCAGGCGGCGATCTTCTTGAGGGCTGATGAGAAGGTTCCCTATGGGGTGGTAGTTCAGGTGATGGACGTGGTGAATAAAGCGGGGATCGACCGGCTGGGCATGGTGACCGAACCCCTGTCTCCTGGCGAGCGGAGGCGGTAGGAGGATCGGACACCCATTGGAGATGAACGGGGAGGGAAAAGATTTTGCCGTTAATGTGGCCTTTTCCCTGGTGCTCCACTTTTTGGTCTTTGCCGGGGTCTTTCTTACTCCGTCCCTATACAGACAACGGTTTCACGTGCCAGTGGCATACGAAGTAAAGTTGGTGGAGCTTCCGGGGGCTCGAAGGGCGACGCCGTCACGCAAGAAGGCGCCGCCTGTGAAGAAGGTGAAGTCCCCGAAGGCTTCGACTCAGGTTAGCCCATCCACCCCACCCCCGAAGAGGAAGGCGTCCAGGGCCAAATCGCAGGTCCGACCGGCTCCTCCGCAGGCGCAGGCGCTGCCCGGGAAGCGAAAGGTGACACGGAGGTCGCCTCAAGCTCCTATACCCACCCCACCCCCACAGATCGCCCAGGCAGCAGTTCCGACCGTTCTGCCACCCTCCCGGAGCCTAGGAGGACCCCCAGGGGTTGTTTCAGAGAGCAGCGTAACCACCGAGAAGGATGATCCCTCTTTGAGCTACTATCTGGCAGCGATCCAGGCGAAGGTGAGCAGCCGGTGGATCGAGCCCTCCGTGACTCTCAATCGAGGTCAGGTGGAGAGCGTGACGCTGGGCTTCACAGTTTTGCGCTCGGGCCTGGTCCGCGATATCCATGTCTTGGGCCCTTCGAAGAGTGTCTTCCTGGACCAATCTGCCCTGCGAGCGGTCCAGGAGGCAGTTCCCCTTCCTCCCTTCCCCCCCCTCTTCTTGGAGGAGAAGCTCCTGGTGCGGTTCCATTTTGAGATGCGAGGAGAGTGACGGCGTGAAAGCCCTCCGACGGAGCTTCCTGGTCTTTCTCGTCCTGGTGGGCGGACTGCCGCCCGTTAGCGGGTGGACCCAGGTGGATATCACGGTCACGCGGACGGTGATCCAGCGCATCCCCGTTGCCGTGGTCGGACTGGCCCCTTTCCACTTGGAATCGGGCGGGGCAGATCTGGCGGCCCAGGCGAGCTCAATCCTGATGGATGACCTGGAGTTCTCAATGATCTTCGAGGTCTTGCCGCCTTCCTTCCTCCCGTTCGAAGCCCGGGAGGTCCAGTTGGGCACAGAGGAAGAGGTCTTGCCGCCCTTGAATAAACTGAAGGTCCAGGCTATGGTGGCCGCAGAGCTCACGATGCGGGGGAATGATCTGATCCTGGAGGGACGTGTATATAATGTTGCCCGAGGAACGTTTCTGGGAGGGAAGCGGTACTTCGGGGATGTCAAGGCCCTCAGGACCATGGTCCACCGATTGGCCGATGAAGTGGTCCTCCGGCTCACCGGCGAGCGAGGAATCGCCGCGACGCGGATCGCCTATGCCAGTAAGACGAAGCGTGCCACCGAACTCTACCTCATGGACTACGATGGTCGCAATTCTGTCCTGGTTACGGGGAACCGGTCCATCAACCTCTCACCCCGCTTCTCCCCCGATGGGAGGCTGCTGGCTTATACGTCCTATCGTGATGGCAATCCCGATCTGTATCTCCTCAACCTCGAGACCGGACGGCGGGACAAGGTGTCAGCTTTGCCCGGGCTGAACATTTCCCCCGCCTGGTCTCCAGACGGCAGGTGGCTGGCCCTATCTCTGAGCAAGGACGGGGGGACGAACCTATATCTGATGCGGCGGATGGGGAAGGGATTGCGGCGCCTCACTAACGGCATCGGGATTTCAGTCTCCGCCTCCTTTTCTGCTAACGGTCGACAGATTGCCTTTACCTCGGACCGGGGCGGTTCTCCCCAGATTTATGTGATTGATATCGAGGGAACGAATCTCCACCGTCTGAGTTTTAAGGGAGGCTATAATGCCTCCCCCAAGTGGTCCCCCCGGGGTGATAAGATTGCCTTTATCTCTGACCGGGGAGGCGGCGGGTTTCAGATCTACCTCATGAGCCCTGACGGGTCCGGGGTTCAGCAGATGACCACTTTGGGTTCCAATGAAGATCCCGCTTGGTCGCCTGACGGTCGTCATCTGGTCTTTATGTCAACCCGTGGTGGGAAGAAGGATATCTATTTGATGCATGCCGATGGATCGGGACAGAGACGGCTGACCCGGAATGGCTTCATCAATTTTGCTCCGGATTGGTCTCCCTGAGGTCGATCGGTGCCCTGGAGATACGGATCACACCAGAGAAAGGAGGAAAGGATGGTGAGAGAGGCGAGGGAACTGCATCGGAAAGGGGTAATTGCTTCGATGGTCAGCTGGCGGGGACCTCTGTTGGGTTTGGTCCTCCTCCTGCCCGTGGCACTGCTCTTGAGCGGGTGTCCCAAAAAGCCCGAGGTCCAGACAGCTGCTCCGGCAGCGGTCGCTCCGGAGCCGGCAGAGGAGGTCGTCGTCGTGGTCGAAGAGGAGGTTGTCATCGAGACAGAGGAGGGCCCGGTCACGATCCAGGATGTCTTCTTTGACTATGACAAGTCCGTTATCCGGCCGGATGCCAGGGAGGCCCTGGACGAAGACCTTAGCGTACTCAATGAAAATCCCGGGTTGCGCGTCGTGATCGAGGGGCACTGCGACGAGCGGGGGACCAACGAGTATAATCTGGCGTTGGGGGAACGGCGGGCAAAGGCGGTTCGCACCTACCTGATGGCCGGGGGTGTCGATAGCGACCGGATCTCGACGATCAGTTACGGCGAGGAGCGGCCCTTTTGCCTTGGGCACGGCGAGACTGCATGGCAATGTAACCGTCGAGGCCACTTTGTCGTGGTTGAATAAACGATTTTGATTTCCAATCGGTCTGATTAGAACAGGAGGGGGTGGACAATACCGCCCCCTCCTGCGAATGGTGGTAGCCAAACCCTTCGTATCGGTGTTAACATGATGGGAGAGATGATGTCGCGTTATCTTAATTGTTCCCTCCTCGTTGGCGTCGCCCTGCTCACCAGTGCATGCGTGGTGACTCAGGAAGAGTTCCGGAGTCTTCAGCAGGATGTGCGAGGCATGCGAGTCGAACTGAACGCTATAGCCAAAAAGGGGGGCGTCAGCGATGGGGAGGAATGGGGGACGTCCGCGACAGATATGGTGGCTCACCTCGAGGAGCTTTCAGTCGAAACCCGGATGATTCAGGGCAAGCTCGAGGAGAACAGCCACCACCTGTCGGAATTGAGCCAGCGGCTGGATCAGACCGAGCTGAAAGTGGCCCGCCTGCGGGGAGAACCGGTGCGGCCTGGGGGCACCTCTGTGGCGGGTCAGCCCGCCATTCCGTCAACTGTTCCCCCACCTCCTGGGGCGACGGCTCGACCCGGCGTCTCGACCCCGTCGCCGACCGGCCAGCCCCTGCCTCCCTCGGGCCAAGGCCTTACCTCGCCACAGCATCCTGCCGCTGCCAGTCCGGGCCAACAGGTCATGCAGGGGTCTATGCCCTCACCGGAGAAAGTGTACCGGGATGGCTTGAGTGATTACACCAAGGGGAACTATGACCTGGCCATCCAGAGCTTCAAAACTTATCTGACTTTCTTTCCCAAGACCAGCCTGGTCCCCAACGCTCAGTATTGGCTTGCCGAATCCTATTACAGTAAGCGGGAATTCCTGAGGGCGATCCGGGAATTTGATAAACTCGTCAATAAGTATCCTGAGAGCCCCAAGGTTCCAAGTGCGATGCTGAAGCAGGGCTATGCCTACCTGGAGCTCGGGGAACCTGCTCAAGGGCAAGGAGTCCTGAGGGAACTTGTGGCGAAGTTTCCGAGATCCAGAGAAGCTCGGCTGGCCCAGGACCGCATGGAACGTCTCTAATAATAAGGTCTCCCAACCGTCCCCCCAACCCCGGCAAATCGCCTCATTTTTCTTTTTTCACCGCGATACAACGCGAAGCGTTACCAAGCGATTCACGATCAAGATCACGTTACCGTTTAACGGCTGGCCACCGACGATATAGGGAAGCTCTTCTCGAAACGTTCCCCACACCTTCTCACCACGATGCCCCGCTGCGATGGCGGCAAGCGTGACAAGATCATCCCCCTGAATTTGGTGAGCAAGCATAGCCTCCAACAGCGCGGTATCCGTCTGTGGCGACGGTGTAAACAGGGCTGCTGCGAGCACGCGCGCGATCGCCAGGCGTGAGCTGCTGTTTTGCTTTGCCAGCAAGCGCTTTGCGTCAGCGAGGGTGACTGCCACATTTTTGTCGATATCGGCGTTGAGAGCCTTCCCATTCTCAAGCGAGAGGACCGAGTAGAGCGCGCTGAGGTAGGGACCTGGACCGTCTGGTCTCTTCTTCAGCGTCTTGATGGCGGGAGCAAACTGCTTCTTTACGACCGCAAGCACATTTTCAGCGAGCATGCGGAGTTCTTTGTTTTTCGAATGTGTTCGTGCCGCCTCGCTGATGATCCACGCGGACCGCATAGTGACCCAGCCGTTCGCCCCTTCAACGATCTTTGTGATGCTTGGGCTCCCCCAAGCAACGCGAAGCTTGATCAGTGCCTCATCGTCTATCCGCCCTTGATAGGCACTTGCAAGAAGCTGCCATGAGAAGGTGTCTAGGGCGGTGAGGATCCGCCGTCGTTCATAGGCCGCCATTCGCTTCTTGCGAGCCTCAGAGCGTTCGGCCCATCGCATCGAGACTTCCTTTTGCAGACGGCGAAGTGTCTGGAGTTGCTTGTGCGATGGTTGGAATCCTATGATATTCGTCAGATCCCCTTTTGGGTCTCTGAGCGCATTGAGAAACGCCGCAACTCTGCCATGAATTTCCTTGTCTCCATAGACAAGGAGATGTGCGGGATCGATGAGCACGGCGGATCCTGGGCTCAGCCCAGACTCTCCCTTTTGGTTGATGACGATCCGGATGGCGTTGAGGAATTTCTTTAAAGCTCGTACGGCTATTTCGTTCCGGACTGTATTGGGAATTTCTTTCTCTGAGGATCTCGCGAGGTCGCCGACGACATAGACCCAAGCAGATGTTCCTGGCAGACGTCGCGATGTGCCCACCGTGATCGTATTTTTCTTGTCGATTCGCCAGGTCAGATGCGCTGGTGTGAGAAGCCAATCGAGTGCCTGAGCGACGGTAGTCCGACGAAGATCGAGGTAGGTTACCCGGATCTCAGAGACGTTCAGCATTTCCGCGGCATCAGCCAGGCTCCCGGGTAGAATTTCTACCTTGAAGCCGGCGCCCCTCGCTATCGCCTGGATCGCGTCCTCAAGCGATTGATCTCGGATCACCAAATCGAGTCGCTTGGCAAGACCCGGAGTACGTTGTGCTCGATTTTTGGCAATTTCTTCCATCAGTGTTCGCATTGCCCCTGCCGCAGCACCGGCCGTGCTGTCGTCGCTCCAGGGGCTGACGGAGAGGAACCCGGCTTCGAGCACCAGTGCATGCTGAAACCGGAGCAGGGCAGGTTCGAGTTTGCCCTTCTTGTGAAGTTCTTGAGCTTCTGCGAGGGCCTTCTTTGCCTCTTCGTGGCGCATCTGAGCCCAGTTTCCAAAGAGGGGGGCGGCCATACGACGAGAGATGTCTCTATCTTCGAGCTGTGCTTCCTTGGGTGAGGCGAAACGCTGTCCGTTCTTGGCTTCGCTCATGCTGAACAAGCCACCCCCACCGGCAAAACTCGAGGCAGCGGCCTCCCTACGCATCTGGTACGGCCTTCCCGTCGCCATCTTCCTGGCAGACTGAGCCGCTGGTGCATTCAGTTGACCACGTCCCCTGTGCTGTGTCGCAGTCCGATATCCCTTTCGTCTCATAGTTGGCACGGCCTTGTACGGCATGGAATGGTCGAGCCTGTCCTGAGCCATTGATTTTTCCTCGCCGAGCGGTCCGAAAACACCCTCGAAACTGACGCCTTCGGGCAGGGGGACAGAAATAACCACCCGCCGGGGCGGAATCTGCTCCTCACCGATTTGGGGGACTTCGCTTTGGTCCACGGCGACGAAACTGGTGTATTGCGTCATGAGGCGATAACCGAGCGCGATCTGGGTAATCTCCTCTACCACTTCAGGCGTGTCGCCATAGAACATCTGGGAGGACAGGTCTGCGATCTTGTTTCGGGCCCATACCTTGGAGAGGACGCCGTGCTCTCGTTCCTCGGACGGCAGAGTCACATCGAGGGCGTAAGAGATCGGTTCGCCCTCCGCCAGTCCCGAGAGTTCGATCGTGGTACTTCCGCCGTCCCCGTAGCGGCCAAACAATATGACCGGTCGGCCGGCCCACAATTCGGGAATTTTCCGGGGATAGGTCTCGTACACGGAAAGTCCGTTCCAGTCGATCTGGATCTCTGCCAGTTGGGCGCGGTGGATGCGTTCGACGATTTGCGTGACGAGTTCCGTCGGGTCAGAGCGTAACTCGATGACAGCGGACATGCCTCCACCCACCTTGGCGACCCCGTCGAGGAGGAAGCGGTTTGGCGACGAGCCGATGCCGAGGACCCAGAACCGGATCCGATCTCCGGCACGTCTGCCCACCTCCTCTATGATTTGGGCCTCGTTACCGATAAAGCCGTCGGTGAGCATCACGACGATCCGAACCCGCTCGGGATCAAGCGGCTCGTTTAAGACCATTTTGATTCCTTTGAGCATCTCAGTCCCGCCCCCACCGCGGATCCCCTCGGTGAAGTTGAGAGCGCGCGCAACGTTGTCCGCGGTTGCCGAGACCGGTTCCGGAAACAGTTTGCTCGCCCGGCTAGCAAAGGTGATAACCTGAATCGTGTCGCCCGCCTTGCTCAGTCTGAAAAACTGCCGCATCGTCTCCTGAACCTTTTGCGTCGGTGCGCCACTCATCGAACCGGACACGTCGATGAGAAAGACAATCTCGCGCGGTGGCGCCTCGGCGAGCTGCTCATCGATCTTTGGCTGGATCATGAGCAGAAAATAGCCCTGACCGGGGTCCTTGGAATGGGCCAACAGGGCCATCTCCGGCTTTTCCCCAACGACGGCGTATTTCATGACGAAATCCTTGTTCGGAACAGAGTCGGCCGGCGAGAGGGCTGCGACGGCGCGGGATTCATTGATCCGGTCTAGGCTCGCCTCGTGATTGACGATTTTGATGTCCTGAATTGGTACCCCGGCGTCAAGTCGAACGGAAAGACTGATATCATGACCGGTCCGGTATCCGGGCTTGAGCACGGGCGGTGTGATCCGGGATGCATCCTTGACTCGGTCGGTATCCGGTGACCAGCCGGTGCCTTTCGGATCAGGTCCCTCTGTCGGTCCTTTCACTGTCCCGACCTTGCCTTTCAGTTCGTCCGGCAAGTCAGGTTTTTTGGAGATAGGAGCACCGGGAATGTAGCGCGGACCCACAACCATGGGAAAATGAAACTCGTATGTGCCCATGTCGTACTTGAGGACATCGACGTACGAGATCTCGATGACGATTTCCTGGTGCGGCTTGATGTTGCCGACCGATTGCGTGAAGATGTTCGGCCGTTCTTGCTCGAGGAGACTCGCCGTAAGGCCTTGCGTGAGTGCCTGCTCGTAAATCGCGCGTGCTTCAGTGCGGCGTTTGATCACGCCGACGATCCGGTGATCACCGATGACCATGGTCATATTGTCCACGGCCGCGGTATGCGGTAACGGAAAGACATAGACCGCCTCGATCTTTTCATCGTATGGATTGAAGAACGTTTGTGTGACTTTTACACGGGCAATAAAACCAGAGATGTCCGCCTGGACATCCGTGTGTCGAAGCGGAATTTCGACCACTCCGTCAGCCGTTTCGACGCGTAGAGCTCCCTGTGTGATGTCTTGTTCAATGGGGTCGACTCTAGGCCGTTCAGCCTTGGCCTGACCGGAGGCTGTCCCGCTGACTACGAACGCCGCGATGAGCACGGCGAGGAACGAAATATTCAGTGTTTTCATGGCCCGCCCTTTTAGAGAGTTTAAGGTCCTAGATACCTTGTGATCGTCAATTTTTCGGGTCTTCAACCAGCTTAGACAGCCAAATAGAAAAAAAGTTCCAGGCAGAAAATAGGAGAATGGGAAATCTTCTGGAGGAGTAGCAACAGTGCTTACTATCGGGCAGGTAGTGGAGGGACTGGCCCCTAGGAAGGCGAGGGTTAGCTGTTCCTATCGGTAGTCGGTGTCCTCGGTAAAAAAGGTTTGCCAGACTGAGGTGGGTTGCGGAAATGTTTTCCTCATGAATCTCTGAGACCGTGTGGGAGAGAACGGTAGGAGAGAGGGTGGCTACTGGGGAAGGGGGGTCCAGGCCTCGGCGGCCGCGTCCAGGTTAAGCCAACGGAGCAGCGTGTGAAGAACAAGGAGACGCCCCTCGTACTCGTACTGGAGCCTCGAGAAACTCTCCTCCTTATTATCAGCCTTTCGGATCGGGGCGGTGACACAGGCTTTTCCCTTTGTATGCCCGTCCGTCCCCTTGTGAATTATCTGAGGACTGTTCACGTAGCCGAATTCGAGAAGTTCGAGTGCAGGATAGGCACACTGCGCAGCGGCCCAGTTGGCTGTCCCCAAGACGACCAACGAAGGCCACCACGAAAAACAGGATGCCTCTAAGGCCCCTCACCCGTTACTCCGCCATAACCTGAACCGATACAGTGCGTTGCACCGCTTAAGATGCCGGCTGCTGTTCCTCCATCAGTTTGACCACCTGTCCCTTAAGAATGTCTCCGCCGCGCTGATTATTCACTGCAATATCGATCGGGACAATCGGGGTTCCTTTCCCCTTTTTGGAGCGCCGGATCTGGTCCGGCGGCGGCGCCGTAGCCGAGAGACTAAGCTGGTCTCCGGCCTCGATGGGAAGGCCGAAATGAGACACCCTTACCGTGAGGAGGAGGTGGCCAGGCGAGCTTTCGGCCGAGGTCATGGCCATTGTTCCCAGGGCGAGCAGGGTGCTCACCTGGTGAGGGTGGAGGGGGCCAAAGAGGGCCCGGGTGGCTTTTACGACCTCGACGTCTATTGCCTTGGTGAAGCTCTGCTGGCGGGGACTTGACGGGTTGGTAAAGTCGTAAACCACTGACGGAACGGAGGGGGTCACATCCTGGGCCCATTGTCGGACCCAGGGTAGCTCATCAGGGGATACGGATAAGAGGTCTCCAGACTTCTCGGGTCGCAAGGTGGCCGTCCCCTCGCAAACGACCTTCCCCTCCTGGTTGACCGCGCTCAGCCGGAGTGCCGCCCATCCTCCCTCAAAGACTTCCTGTACCTCGGCCAGGGGGATGATGGTGTCCCCGAAGTAGACCGGGGCCCGGAAGTGCGCCTCGAGCGACTCGAGGCCATAGGCAGGCACGACGCGGCCAAGGCCTGCCAGCATGCTGCTCACCGTGAAGAGTCCGTGAGCCACTAGTCTTTGAAACCGGGACTTCTCTGCATACGCCCGGTCCAGATGGTAGCGGTTCCGATCCCCAGAAGTCTTGGCGAATGCCTGCACCATCCAAGCACTCACCGAAACGGCATCTCCCTGCAACTTCTCCCCCGGGAAGACCGCCTCGCCGACCTGCTCCATCCCACCTGGTCTGAGCGCGAGGAGCAGCCGGTCCCGGGCTGTCACGTAGCGTTCCGGCTCGGTGTCGGTAAGCTGCCCTGCCTTGAGCGCCCGCTCCAATTGCCGGTAATAGATGCGGGCGGTTGCCGCATCCACGAGCTCGGCTTGGCCGGTCACCGGGTCGTTGTACGCTACCGCGCCCAGGTTCCGCTCTTGGTCGGCGGTGGCGTAAAGTTCCAGGATCTCGAGGGCCCGCTCCACGGAGTTGATCCATCGCGCCCTGAACGCTTCACCCCCCGGTCCTTTTGGCTGGACGGGTTGCTCGCCGGCTCGGGGGGGATTCATCACGGTATTGACGCGCTCGGCCTGGTCCGGTGTGACTATTTTCCCGTGAAAACCGAGATTGGCGGAAAAGAGGGTCTCCTCTTCCAGGTGTGCGGCGTCACTCATCGCATCCACGGCGTCGATATCCGCCGCGGCCGTGGCAGCCACCAGCGCTGACCGGTAGTAGTAATATCCTTTGGTCTTTGGATCGTCCAAGTCCTCCTTCGGTTGCACACCCTTGAAGTCGAGGAGGATCCACATCATCCGTCGGCTCGCAGTAGCGACGGCATAGGCCTCACGCTCGATGATCTCAGACTGACTGATCCGCGCCCCTAGGGAGATGGAGCCGACTGGGAGGCCGACCTCCCGCTCGGATCCGGTGAGGAGCCCGGCGGCATGCCGGACAGCGCGTGGATGGTCGACGGCGGGCAGGATAAGGGCCTGGACCCGTTCCTTGAAAAGCTGGAGCAGTTGCTGAAGTTCTGTAACCGCCTCGGACCTCCCGAGGTCCATCTGAAGGGCCAACACCTGGGCGGGGCGAATCGCCTCTCGACATAGCTGCGCCAGCTTGCGCTGGGGCTCCTGCCCGTCAGATCCGGAGATGCCTTCGACGTCAATGATCACCATATCGGCAGGTGAGGCGAGGACAGCCCGCAGTCCGTCGAGATCGTGGCCCGCGACCGTGACCACCGATCGGCAGAGGGTCACGGGACGAGGGACGAAGACGAGGGGGGGGAGGATCGGTTTCTCCTCTTGCGCCAGTCGCTTGAGCTGCTCAAGGTTGAAAGGGGAAATTTCGGGGAAGGCGACACGCTTCCGAGGGATCGGGGGAAACTTGGCAGCCTGCCTGGCGATGCCTTCAACATGCGCGGGATGGACACTCCACTTGCGATGGATCCCGAGGGCAATGGCCCGGACGGTGTCCACTTCGGTGTCGTCCGCATTCAGCTTCACGGTGATTCCCGTCCCGGCCGCTTTTCCCGTAGCCCGGGAGGCCTCCACGAGTTTGAGGAGCGGGTACCGCATATAGGTGTACTGCTCTTGCTGGACCACGCTGCGCCCCCCGGTGGCCGCCGTGTAGTCGACGACACCCAGGTTTGCCTCTTCCACGTCCGGGGCCACGGTGAGGATCTCTTCCGCGGTCAGGATGGCTCCGGGCAGCTCAGTGAGGACAAAGACCTTGTGTCTCCCTGTCACCCAGCCCCGTTCCTGCTGCAGGGCCCGGAGGATCTGGACGGCGACCCGTACGTCATCCGGCCCCTCGATTTTCGGCAAATAAATCCCTCCGATGAGGTCGCCAATTTCCCGGACTACTTCAAAGTAGTCCCCGGCCGCCCACTTGGTGCGGAGATTGTTCGGCCGGATCAGGATCATCTGTCCTTCGGGGAACCGGCATTCCGGCTTGATCACGAAGTGTGCCCCCTCCCGGATGAATTGCTGCTCGAGCTGTTCCGCCTTACCCGCAGGCAGCGCGTTAGCTTTGAGAAATTTCAGCTCTTCTTCCGTCAGGGGCTGCCCCCGATGGGCCCGAATCAGGAGCGTCAGGACGGGGCGGGCGACCTTCTTGCGAGTGGTAGCTACTGCGTCTTCGAGGTCGAGGAGGAGGATGTGGGCCTGGGACTGGGCCGCCTTGGTCATGAAATACCAGTTGTCACCCGGGAAGACGTGCTCGATCGGTCGGGGGGCGTATTCCCAGGCGAGCTGTCGGATTGCCGCATCGCGGGTCGCATTCGGGTCGACCCGTTTCATCAGCTCCCACCGCTCGGCGACGTCTGCCTCAGCCTGCGCCGTATCGCCCCCAAAGGCCGCCACTACCTCGCTTAAGGCTCGATCGTCCATGCTTTGGCCTCCTAGCACTCAGGATTTCTCGAAGAATCCCGTGTTGTGTCCGTAGAAAATGGGGAAATCATGGGTTGAAAAACGGGATCATATGCTAGTGAAGATCGATGCGAGGGTCAAGAGAATTCCCAAACCAGGCTCATGGCCTGGTTCGCGGTTCAGGGTTGATGGTTCAGGGTTCAGAGTTAAGGGTTCGTAGTTCGTCATTCAAGGTTTAAGAATACGGAGTCAGGTATTGCTAAGGACTCTGAGCAATTGACTATGAAACTATTCACCATGAACCATGAACCGTGAACTGTGAACCAAATCAGTTTCGCGAGGCCTGACGCATCTGGAGGTGGCGGAGATGTTTGCCGATCGCTTCCCGGTCGTCCGCCTCCTTGACTGCCTCCAGATAGCCACGGAGGTCAGCAATGGCCTGAGGGGTTTTGTTCATCTGCCCATAGATCAGGCCCCGATCCCTCAGTTCGGTCGGGGAGACGGGATGGATCAATAACAGTCGTTCCACCACGCCGAGCGCTCGGGGCAAATCTTTCCGGTGCAGATAGATCCCCTTCAGGTTGTTCAGCGTCCTGTCGAGGATCGACCTTTTTGTCATCGGGGTGAGGAGTCCTCGATGGAAAGCGATCTTCTCCGCGTAAATGCGGTCTAGGGTGCGCTGGCAGTCCTCTTCCGAGAGGAGAACTCCCCGGTGGAAAGGATCGATGAGGATCTCGCGATCGGCGGTCTCGTATTTAACGATAAAGTGACCCGGCAGGCCCACCCCGACCAGGGGGAGTTCGAGGCGCCAGGCGATTTCCATATAGAGGATGGAGAGGGAGATGGGGATCCCCTTCCGACGATCGATCACCTCGTTGAGGAAGCTGTTCTTCAGGTCGTAATAATCTTCGGAATTGCCCCGAAACCCCTCCTCCTTGAAGAGATAGTCGTTCAGTCCCTCGACGAGCTTTAACGGGTCAAGTTCGAGGCTCACCCGATCCTTGACCCGATCGGCCATGCGCCTGATCCGGTCGAGGTATTCCCCGATGTCCAGATGAGGATATTCCTCGGCGGCGATCAGCAGGGTCGCCTCGGCCAGGTCGACCTGCTCCTCCGACCGCGCGACCATGCCGGCAAACTGGCTTCGGATCTGCTGGATCTCTTCTTCCCGCTCTCGTTGCATTCGCGTAATTAGCCAAAAAGGGACTCGAGCTGTGCCGCGTCAAGCTCTTCGAGGCTCTTCACGACGAGATGGGCCGCAGTGAGCTCTTCCGGCGGGTAGGAGTTCGCAACGGCGAGACATTGCATCCCGGCCGCCGTGGCAGCAGCCACCCCGTGGCGGGAGTCCTCGATCACGAGGCACTCTGAGGGTTTCACGGGCTTACCAGAGCCTAACCGATTCAGCCGGGCAAGGGCAGTGATGTAGGCCTCGGGGTCGGGTTTGCCCTTCTCCACATCCTCGGCGGCAACCACGATCGGGAAGTATTCCCGGAGGCCGACCTTTGCGAGGATAAATTCGATCTCCTCTCGGAGGGCCCCAGAAGCGATGCCCAGAGGATTCTTCTGTGCGACCTGGCGGATGAAGCCTTCGACCCCGGGAAAGAGGGCGACCGAATCGGCGGCGTCGCTGAAAAAAAAGGTAGCCTTCCGTTCGGTGAGCTCTTTGAGTTCCTGCGCCGTCGCTATTCGCCCGTGGCGCGATAGCACCGTACGGAAGCAATTCTTGTCATCCATCGCTAGGTAGCTCTGGGTGTACTCCTCCCAGGTGAGTGGGATTTGCTCCTCATCGAGGACGCGTTGCAGTGCCTGGAAGTGAAAGCGCTCGGTATCGACGATGACGCCGTCAAAGTCGAAGATGATCACCCGTAGCATGATTACCAGGCTACCTCCTGTATCCCTTGCCGATGGTTGACAACTCTCGCCAGGACGAAGAGAAGGTCCGACAGACGGTTGATGTAGATGATGACGATCGGCGGCACCGGCGTTCCCTGCTGCTTGAGCGCCACAGTCCGCCGCTCGGCCCGTCGGCATATGGTGCGGCCCAGGTGGAGGAGCGCTCCGGCCTGGCTCCCGCCTGGCAGGATGAAATGCTTGAGCGGGGGGAGTTCTGTCTCGCAACGGTCGATGATCTCTTCCAGGTCCTTTACCCGGGCCTCGCTCAGCCCGACCTTTTCCTTTCGCTTTCGTTCCCCGAATTTGGGGTCGGCCAACTGGGCCCCGATGGCGAAGAGGTCCCGCTGGATGGAGTTGAGAACCTCGCCGATCTCCTGATCGGTCAGCAAGGCCCGAACAGTCCCCAAGAGCGCATTCAGTTCATCGACGTCTCCGTACGCCTCCACCCGGGGATCGTGCTTGGGCACCCGGGTCCCATCGAAGAGGCTGGTCTCGCCCTGGTCGCCTGTTTTGGTGTAGATCTTCACCGTCGCTGTACTCCCCCGCGCGTCAATTTGGGATACGCCCGACACATGTCGCTTAAACAGCAGGTGTGGCACCGGGGATTTTTCGCGGTGCACACTAACGCCCCAAAATCCATGAGCGCCTGGTTAAAGGCCCACGTCTCCCCATTCGGGATCAGGCTCGTACTGAGACGCCAGAGCCGCCGCTCCATCTGTGCCGGTGTTGGCGAAGGGCGATGGATAAAGACCCGGGAGAGGAGGCGCTTGACATTGGTGTCCAGTATGGGAGTTGGGACGTTGAAGGCAAAGCTCATCAGGGCGCCTGCTGTAGAGCGACCCACCCCCGGCAAGCGGTGGACCTCCTCGTAGCGTCTGGGAAACTGGCCGCCATGGCGGTGAAGCACCTGTTTGGCCGTCCGGTGGAGGTTCCTGGCCCGGGCGTAGTAGCCAAGCCCATCCCAGGCCTCTCGCACCTTGCTGGGCGGCGCCGACGCCAGCTCTGCCACCGTGGGGTACCGCTTGAGAAATTTGTCGTAGAATCCAAGGACTCGCTCTACCTGGGTCTGCTGCAGCATCACCTCGGAGACCAGGATTCGATACGGGTCTCGGGTCCTCCGCCAGGGCAGATCCCGACCCTGGGATTGATACCACTTGAGGAGACGTCGCTGAAAGCTCCGCCTGAGTGCCCGATCGACTCCTGCTCGACTCACTGACGATCACCAAACAGGCTTTCCCTGGCTACCGCCTCGATCACGGGGCGATCCGCCTCGAGGAAATCAAATTGAGCAATCTCATCCCGTCCCACCCAGCGGATACTTTCGAACTGTCGGTTGTGGATCTCACCGGTGTACGCAGGGATGTGAAACACGATCAGCTCTACGTCCCTGTCAGGATAGCGGTGCTCGAGGCGGCAAAGGAGCGGTCCGATTTCTGGCTCGATCGCTAGCTCTTCCTTCAGTTCCCGCCGAAGGCATTCTCGTGGGTCTTCCCCGTCCTCGACCTTTCCACCGGGAAACTCCCACTTGTACTCCCCCCAAGTCCCTTTCTGGCGTTGGCAAATTAGGACGCGCCCCCCATGGGTGATAATCCCTGCCGTTACTACCATCGATATCCTCGTCCCCCTAGAGCCTGAGGCAGGGGGACAGTATCAAATCACCCCGATACCGTCAAGGCTTGCCCCGGCGCTCTCGTGGCGTGGACAGGGGATGGTTGTCTTGTTCGGTCTGGCTTGGTATTATGCTCACTCAGGAGGGTCGGGGGATGAACGAAGAGAAGTTTCCACTGGCCAGGCGAGTGGGGAAAATATGCGGCAGGGCCCTAGCCAGGTTCGGGATCGAAAAGTTTCAAGGCTACCCGGTCATCTTCGTCCCCATCTATCCCAATGTGGGGGCCGTCCCCACCGGACCATTGGGTCTCGGGATCGAGTCCTTCCTGATATGCAACACCTTTGTCTGGCGGCACCATCTCAGGGGCCGGCGTTGGGCAACCTCGATCCTGTTGCATGAGGTCGGGCACCTCAAGGATTTTTCGGAGAACCCCTGGCAGCTCGTGCCGCTGGTCCTCTGTCGGGTTGGTGCTCCCCACTTCCGGCCTATGCGAGTCTGTCTCTACCTTTATTATCTCTACCTCGAGGGCAAGGCCAACCTCTGGGCCCTGGATGAAGGGGCGTCTCCCTTTATCCTCGCCCTGAGCTACCTCACCTACCTCCGTGCCTTCCGGCGAACCCTCCCGCGGCGTCCCTCCTAGGCCCGACACCGCTTTACTTTCGATTGTCTCCCTGGATTGCCAAAGTGCAGGTCCGTCGCGCCATCGCTTTAGGCCTGGGTGCTACAGGCCCGGATGAAGTCGAGCTGATCGCCGAGGACTTCATTGGGGACGACCCGAACTTCACCAAGCTCCTCACAGACGTCCGGCGAAATGTTGGTCTCTGGGGGTTCGTTGGGGTCACGAGGTGAAGGCGCGGTCGAGACGACGGAAGGCGCGCAACTTCTCGGTGTGTCCGATCTTGGCAGCCTGCAGCGCCCTGCGCAAGAAGTGGATGGAGGTGTCATAGGCCTCCCGGCTGACGGGGAAGGGATGGCCATCCTTGCCGCCGTGGGTGAAGCTATACCTGGCAGGATCCTGAAAGGAGGGAGGTGCGCCGTGTATGAGCTCCGAGAGCAGCGCGAGAGCTCGCAGGCTCTTTGGACCGACTCCCGGAAGCCTCAGGAGCTCCTCAAAGCCTTCGGGCTGGGCCTCATACGTCCGTAGCAGTACTGACCGCAGCCGCCTTGGATTCAGATCAGCCAGGGCCACCGCATGGCGGGCAGGGAGCTCGAGGGTCTTGAGTTTCTCCACCTCTCGCAGTAAATGGTCCGGCTCCTCTTGGGAGAGAACGGTGGTGGCCACCCGGGTCCCTTCACTATCGGCAGCCACTAGGTTGAGCACTTCGGCCTCTCGCCGGTCACAGCAGATGGCCGACTCTGGCTCGCAGACGAAGTTCTGCACCTGCTCTCCGAGCCAGTGATACCGGCGGGCGTACCGGTTTTCTGCGTTCATCCCCTGCTGGATGACCGCCCATCTGCCGTCCCTCGTGAACAAGAAAAGATGGTGGTAAAGCTGATAGCCGTCTTGGAGTGCCGTGTTATCCACCTTGGCCGCCATCCGGCTAGCATAGATTAAGGGAGTGGAGTCCCTCTGGAGTGCGGCAGAGGCCTCCGCGATCTCAGTCGGCGTCTTGCGGGAGGTTGCACCTTTCCCCCCGGCAATGGCGAGCCCGGTCTCTTTATACAGGGGATTCAGTCCCTCCTTGAGAGCGCCGCAGACGGTGGTGGTGAGGCCGCTCGAGTGCCAGTCGAAGCCCAGAGCGCACCCCAAGGCCTGAAACCAGTGGGGATCGGAGAGCCGTCGAAGAAGCTCTTGAGCCCCATAATCAGCTAGGATGACCAGGATGATTTCTCGCCCCAGCTCCTTCATCCTTTGAAAGAGCCAAGCAGGGGCTTTACCGGTGTGCAAAGGCAGATGGGCAATGCCCGTCTTCACAGCATCCGCATCACGCGGCCTCTCACTTGACGACGAGGGCTGCGGCGCGCAGTGTCCACACGGCTCTTCTACGAGCGGATCTTCTCGAGAAACCAGAGGTCGAGCGAAGAGTCCCGATAGAGGGTATAGGTCTCACCGTCGGAGGCAAGGACGCGGAAGTACTCCTTGAACTCCCTCTGCATCCCCTCTTGGTACCACCGCTCCAACACCTGGGCCACCAGAAGACGGCCGGTGGAAGTTGAACGGAAGGCGCGAGGGGTCTCCTCACCCTTCGATCCGGAGTAGCTTGAGACTTGAACCGGCTCAGGAATCCGCATCGTGCCTCCCATGCGAAAGCTTCCCCCGTCTTTATCACCGTTACGCTGGGGTTTCAACCGGAAAATTGCTGTCCTTGACATGGCCACGGCTGCTATAGTATACGCACAATCTTTAGTCTTCTCAATTTCTTCTTTACCCGCAAGAAGAACGAGGGTCGATAACAGGCGCCGGTTTATACGTTACATTCCCGGGGTGGGCAGAGACACGTATGGATGCGATCTCTTCCCCAAGCGATGAATTATGAACTCTCAACCATCATCCATGAACTATCCTGATGCACTCACTTTCCTATATGGCCTTCAGCGCTTTGGCATCAGGCTGGGGCTCGAGAATGTCCTCCGCCTGGTGGAGGCCTTTGATCACCCTGAGGCGACCTTCAATTCCGTCCACGTGGCCGGGACGAACGGTAAAGGCTCCACCGCCGCCTTTCTAGGCGGGATCCTCCGAGCGACAAGCTGCAGGGTCGGCCTCTACACCTCCCCTCATCTCCTGGACTTTCGGGAACGGATTCTGGTGGATGGCCATCCTATCTCTGAGCAGGAGTTGGCTGTCCTCGCGACCGAGGTCGCGGGCGTCATCGACCGCATTTTCGCTCCATCGCGGCTGTCTTCTCCTACCTTCTTTGAGGCGGTCACTGCCTTAGCGTTCCTCCACTTCGCCCGTGTCCACGTGGACTGGGGGGTGATCGAGGTCGGTCTCGGTGGCCGCTCCGATGCGACCAACATCCTTCAGGAAAAGGTATCGGTCATCACCAACATCGGGCTAGAGCATGAGGAACATCTCGGCGACAGCCTGGCGAGCATTGCCGCGGAGAAGGCGGGGATCGTCCAGGAAGAGGGATCGGTGGTGAGCGCTGCAGAGGGGGCGGCCCTGGACGCGATCGTCCGAATTGTCCGGGAAAAGGGAGCTCACTTAATCAGGGTCCAGGATCATTATCAGGTGGAACACCTGGGTCGTTCCGAACAGGGGGAGACTTTCCGGGTCACGGGGAGGCTCAGGAAGTACGATTCCCTACAGATTCCCCTCGCGGGCAGGCACCAGGTATTAAACGCAGCTACGGCCGTGGCCGTTGCCGAGCTGCTTGAAGAGAAGGGCTTTCGGGTGGGCGAAGCCGCGATACGGCAGGGGCTCGCGGCCGCCCGCTGCCCCGGCCGCCTTCAGGTGGTCGCGACGCGGCCCCGGATTCTGGTGGATGGGGCTCACAACCCGCCTGCCATCATGGCCTTGCGGGCCTTTTTGGAAGAGGAAAGACTCCCGGGGCGCCTCGTGGTCATCTTCGGCGTTCTCAAGGATAAGGCCTGGGAGCGGATGCTCGCGATCCTGGCCCCCCTGGCCTCGGCCATCATCCTTACGCGTCCCGAAAGCGATCGGGGGGCCGAGCCGAGGGTATTAGCCTCGACTGCCTCCCGGTGCTTTCGCCAGGTTCAGATCGCCGAGACGATGCCGGAAGCCTTAGCTGCTGCCCGTACGGTCGTCGGTCCCGAAGATACCGTCCTCGTCACCGGTTCGCTCTTTACCGTTGCCGGCGCCCTGCGCGCCCTCGATTTCGCACCTCTCTTCTGAGGTCCTCGAATTCTTTTGTAAAAGTTCACGTCCCGTTAATTCAACATGGACTTATTGGCAGAGTCTTCCCTTGTGGAAGGCATTAGGGGTCTTGCTTTTCCCGAGGCTGATGCCAGCGGGACGGGCTATTTTCTCCGTTTTTTTGCCTTGTTCACTTGGAGAGAGGGGCGGGCCGAACGGATGGCTTGGAATAGGGCTCGCTGGGTGATCGGCTTCTTCAGGAGACAGGATGCTCCGGCACGGATTGCCTTCTCTCGATCCTCTCGAGTGGTTTCATGCGTCATGAGGATCACGGGCAATCGCGGGGAGACCTCCTGGATGATGGGGAGAGCATCAGTGCCGTTCAAGCCAGGGAGGTGATAGTCTAAGAGCATGAGGTCGAACTCTTCGGCGAGGAGGGAGCGCACCGCATCCGCAATGGTGGTATGGAACTGGGTGGAGCAGCCCTTCGTCTCCAGGAACCGAGAAAGGGTCTGAAGTGTGTAGTAGTCGTCCTCGATGATAATAATTCGCACGGTCCTTCCCTACCGTGATCCTGCCGTAGCAAGGAAAGTGCCAAGTGCTGAAGGGTTTCAGCCTTGGAATGGAGCGGTTAAGAGGGGTGGAGAGGGCGACGTCGAAAGGAAAGAGTGACATTCTGCCCGAGGATTGCAACTACTCTGCGCTAAGTTGTTAGGCACTAGCAGTCAGCAGCCAGCTGTCAGCCGTCAGCAATGAACTTGGACCCACCAGACTACTGGTAGCTGATTGCTGACAACCTGTCTCAGCGACGGCCCCGTGGTTCCTGAATGCTGATTTGGTAGGTCAGAAGTTTGCGGTAGAGGGTTTTGGGATCGATCCCCAAGATCTGCGCTGCCTGTCCCCGGTGCCCCTTTACCTGCTCGAGGATGCGGGAGATATGATCCCGCTCCACTTCTTCGAGAGTGGAGAGAGCTCCGGACGGGGCGGACTTCCCCGGTGTGATCCGGTCTAGCTGGAGATCCAGGGGAAGATCCTCTGGTTCGATTTGGGACTTCGGGGAGAGGATGAGCGCCCGGCGAATGACGTGTTGCAGCTCCCGGACATTCCCTGGCCAGGAGTATCGCACCAGGAGATCAATGGCCTCGCCGCTTACGGTCTTCTTCCCTAAGGGGGCAAAGACCTGGAGGGAGTGGCGGGTCAGTAAAGGAATGTCCTCAGGCCGGTCCCGAAGAGGGGGAATGTGGATCGGAAGGACATTGATTCGATAGTATAAATCCTCCCGGAACCTTCCGGACTTGACCAACTCCTGGAGATCTCTGTTGGTTGCCGAGAGGATCCGAACATCTACGTGTCGCTCCCGAGTGCTTCCGACTCGGAAGAACTGGCCGGTCTCGATGACCCGCAGAAGTTTAAGCTGCATGGCTGGGGAGATCTCGCCGATCTCGTCCAGCAGTAACGTCCCTCCGTCCACCACCTCAAAGAGGCCGAGCTTGGCAGAGTGGGCGCCGGTGAAGGCCCCCTTCTCGTGCCCAAAGAGCTCACTCTCGAGGATGCTCTCCTGGAGTGCCCCGCAGTTGATGACGAGGAAAGGTTGGTCTTTCCGTTTCGATAGCTGGTGGATGGCCTTCGCGATCAGTTCCTTGCCAGTCCCGCTCTCGCCGGTGATCAGGACGGGGGAATCGGTCGGGGCGACCCGCGAGAGCATCTCCAGAACCCGTCGGATCTTCGGGCTCGCTGTGACGATCTCCGGAAACTGCTCGTCCTGTCCCAGGCGGGTCTTGAGATAGAGATTCTCTCGGATAATCTGCCGTTTTTCGTACGCCTTCTGGATGAGGAGATTGAGGTCTGCAGTCTTGCAGGGCTTCGTAATATAGGTGTACGCGCCGAGCTTCATAGCCTCCACTGCAGTGGGGATGGTTCCGTGTCCGGTGAGAATGATCACCTCAGGGACGAGGGCCCACTTCTTCACCTCCTTGAGCACCTGCATGCCGCCCAGCTTAGGCATCTTGAGATCCAGAATAACGACATCGAATTCGTACACCTTGAGTTTCTCGAGGGCCTCCCGACCGTCCGAGGCGACTTCAGTGTTGTGCCCCTCCCGTCCGAGCTCTGTTTTCAACACTCGCGCAAAGTTTTTCTCGTCGTCGGCGATCAAGACCCGGATCTTGCCCTGTGCGGTTCGCATCATCTCCCCTGGTTAGTCTGAGTCTTTGCGGGAGGAAAGTAGACGCGGACGACCGTCCATTTCCCCTCGACCGAATGGATATCGATTCTCCCTCCGTGGGCGCCCACGATGCCCTCAGCGATGTAGAGACCCAACCCAGCACCCTTGCCGGGGGGCTTGGTGCTGAAGAAGGGTTCGAAGACTCGCGGAAGGAGATCGGGGGAGACCCCCCGGCCGGTGTCCTCGATCTCCACCTGGACCCCGTGGGCTGATAACCGGATCGGAGCCGGTGAACCGGTGGAAGCCCTCGCTCCAAGAGCGGTTGTCCTGGCCCTCACGGTGAGGATACCCCCGCCATCCATAGCCTCGAGTGCGTTGATCAGGAGGGCCAGGAAGGCCTGACGGAGCTCGCCCTCGTTGCCCAGCAGCAGGGGCATTTCAACATCAAAGTCTTGGGTGACGGTAATTTCCCGGCTCCGGAGTTGAAAACCCAATACACGCAGAGTCCCCTCGAGCAGGACGCGCAGATCGATGGGCCGCTGCTCCCCGCTCCCCTCTCGACTGAGGTCGGAAAGGCCGGCCAGGATTCCCTTGCAGCGGTAGACCTCATCCTCGATGATCCGAGGATACAGCTTGAAATACTCCGCATCCTGTAAGGCCGGCGTGAGATCCTGGCTATGTTTGAGGAGTGCCTCCGCACAAGAAGCAATCGTGGCCATCGGATTGTTGATTTCGTGGGCGATGCCGGAAGCGAGCTGGCCGATCCCGGCTAACTTCTCACTGGCCAGGAGTTGGCGCTCGATCCGTCGCCGTTCGGTGATGTCCTCGACGAGGGTAATCACGTGCGTGACGTCTCCGCGGCCGTCGGTGAGGGGGACTTTGCTGACCCGGAATGTCCTCCGCTCGCCTTCCACTTCCGATTCTTCCTCCACCTGGGGGGTGGCCCCGGTCTCAAAAACCTGCCGGAACTCCTCCTCGATCCTCGTGCGCCGCAGGGAGGGAAGCACCTGAAAAAGATTTCGGCCGATTACCTCCTCGCGCCTCATGCCAGGCGGGCCGGTCTCCCGCGTTCGGTTCCAGGCGACGATGGTGAAGCTTCGATCAATCACATGGAGCCCCAGGGGAAGGCTGTCCAGGATCTTCTGTGTCAAGCCCCGCTCTCGCAATAGCAACGGTTGTTCGGTGAGAAGGAAGAGAAAGCCTTTCTTCCAGGGGCTCGCCTCGAGGTGCAGACCCCCTTCGGCTAGGGCAAGCTCTACCGGGCCGTTTTTTTCCTGGAGCTCCTCCACGAGAGATCGCACCTGGGGTTGTAACGGGCGGGGGAAGGCGGCGCGGAAGTCCTCGCGGGAAAGCTGACGGCGGGGAAGCCGCAAGAGACCCCACCAGGCAGGATTCGCATTGAGGATCTTGCCGTGTCGGTCTAAGGCGAGGACTCCAACATCCAGGCGGGAGAGCAGGATGTTCAGGAGGCTCTCCGGGGCCTGTCCCCTGACGCGAACCTTACGTACTGACCTGGTTTTCGGCTTTCGACCTACACCCCTGGCCACGGCCCCCCCAATGGTGGGGCCTATAATAGCCCCGCTGCCTGGGTTTTGCAAGGAGGGGAAGTGGTTGTCAGCGGAGGATTGAATGATCGAGGCTGAAGCTCGGGAAGGGAATGGCATTGATCCCGGGCGGCCAGTTCGGTATAAAGATATCTAAAGGGTGAGGGCCACGCTTTTTTATGGAGGTCAAAGGATGCATTTTCCAACGCGTCGCCCCCGACGTCTTCGGCGGTCGGAGACGATTCGCCGAATGATGCGGGAGACGACCCTGCAGGTGGACGATCTCATTATGCCCCTCTTTGTTGTTCATGGAACGGGCATCCGACAAGAGATTGCGCCCATGCCTGGCAATTACCGGCTCTCCGTGGACCAGCTCACCAAGGAAGTCAAGGAGATTGCGGCGCTCGGGATTCCCGCGGTCATCCTCTTCGGCATTCCAGAGCACAAGGATGCCTACGGATCCGAGGCCTACGCCAAGGATGGGATCATCCAGCAGGCCGTCCGGGCCATTAAAGATTCGGTCACCGACCTCCTCGTCATCACCGACACCTGTCTCTGCGAATATACCAGTCACGGCCATTGCGGGGTTGTGGAGCACGGAAGCGTCAAGAACGATCCGACCATAGAGCTACTCGCAAAGGCGGCCGTCTCCCAGGCGGAGGCGGGCGCGGACATGATAGCCCCTTCGGACATGATGGACGGGCGGGTGGCTGCAATTCGGGAAGCCCTGGATACAGATGGTTTTGAGGAAGTCGCGATCATGGCGTACGCGGCCAAGTACGCCTCAAGCTTTTACGGGCCCTTCCGGGAGGCAGCGAAGGCAACCCCTCAATTCGGTGATCGGCGTAGCTATCAGATGGATCCGGCCAACGCCGTAGAGGCCTTACGAGAGGTGGCCATGGACATCGAGGAGGGGGCCGATATTGTCATGGTAAAGCCTGCCCTAGCTTATCTGGACGTGGTGTGGCGGATCCGGACGGAGTTTGACGTGCCGGTGGCCGC
>Ga0255057_10000112_pt1 | contig 43435 bp, 34 predicted proteins | sample Cases_109_6_MG_FD_189022 | JGI IMG/M metagenome (GOLD analysis project Ga0255057, IMG submission 189022) | Seawater microbial communities from Amundsen Gulf, Northwest Territories, Canada - Cases_109_6 | ecosystem: Environmental > Aquatic > Marine > Gulf | place: Canada: Northwest Territories... | reverse complement strand
GCTTCCGACCCTTTTTGGTCACTCGCGACGTCGTCGTTCAGCGTCCGTTTCACAGCAGCAGCAGTCATTCAGTTCCAGCTATCTGATTGGTACTGCCGGCCAGGAACAGCCGTTCGCCGAGTTCCCGGTGAATGGCGGTTGTGCCGACAAATCTGACCAACAGCCAAGTTTATTGCGGTGCAATATTGCAGCCGTCTGTCACCATTGTGGGTCACCGTTTGGGCAAGCCCAATGCGCAGCCCTGAGAAACAACGCCAAAAGGGGCGGAACTGGAGCGTGCACGATGGTTGCCAGCTGCGCGCGGATCGCCGTACAGTGGCACAAAGAATGATCGATGCAGAATTGAATCCGTGGAAGATGCACACATGATGCGTGACGAACGGAAAGACGCGGCAGCTTGGCGGTAAACCGTTTTCCAATCCTGTGCCGGCAGGCGGTGTGGATCGGAGTTAGATAACGTGACGGATGAAAGCGTCAAGCGCAAGCTGACAACGATATTCTACGCCGATGTTGCGGGCTACAGTCGACTTAGTGGCGACGACGAGCTCGGTACACATCGCACGGTGATGGATGTACTCGACTTCACTGCCCAATCCATAAAAACAGCCGGCGGCAATGTACTGCGCTATGCTGGGGATGCTGTGCTCGCGGAGTTCGCAAGCGTTGTCAGTTGCGTCGATACGGCGGAACTGATTCAAACCGAGTTGGCCGGGCGAAATAGCGACGTGCCGAGTGATAGCCAAGTGCTCATCCGTATCGGCATCAATCTTGGCGAAGTGCTTGAAGACCGAGGCGAGATATTCGGCGAAGGCGTGAACATCGCGGCGCGCCTGGAGGCGGCTGCAGATGCCGGTGGCATGTGTATTTCCGCTGCCGTGTTTGATCAGGTTCGCGGCAAGACCGGTTTGAACTTCGAAGATGGCGGTTTGCTGGAACTCAAGAACATTGCGAGACCGATTCACGTGTATCGCTGGCGACCGCAATCGGTTGAGTCGAACTCCCCGCGGCCGATCGAACTGCCGGCCATTCCGGGCAAACCTGTTGTCGCGATTTTGCCATTCGACAGTATGTCCAGGGATCCGGATACAAGTTTTCTGGCGGATGGTTTCTGTGAAGATCTCACGACAGCGCTTTCGAAAATAGACAACTTCACGGTGGTGTCGCGTACCAACGCGTTTGCACAACGCGATTCCGGTCTCGCCGCTGCGCAGGTGGGCCGCGAGTTAGGGGCTACGTATATCGTTGAAGGCAGCGTACGCACCGCCGCAACCCGGGTCCGCATTAATGCGCAGCTTATCGAGGTTGCCAGCGGCAACCATCTGTGGGCGGAGAAGTTCGATGGTTCGATGGACGACGTATTCGACTTTCAGGACAACATCACCAACCAGATCGTTGCCGCGATGGAAGTGCATTTGTCTGACGGTGAACAGGTGCTTAACTGGCGCCAGGAAGCCGGTGATCCGAAGGCGTATGAATTGTTTCTTTCCGCGCGCGCGGCTTATGGGGAGTATTCACGCGCGGGAAACGCGCGCGCCAGGCGAGGTTACGAGGCAGCGCTGGCAGTATCTCCGCAATTTGTAACGGCCACCGTTGCCTTGGCGCGTACACATATTGAAGACGCCTCCTTCGGTTGGTCCGAGGATCAGGACGCCAGCGAGGCCGAAGCGAAGCGCTTGTTGGATACGGCGCTGGAGATTCGCGCGGATCACGCCATGGCGCACGCCGAACTGGGTCATCTACTGATGGTTCAGGGCGATTTTGAGGCGGCGCGAAAACAATGCGTTCGCGCGGTCGCAATTGATCCGAATATGGCTGACGCCCACGCTGTTGGCGCGTTCGTCCTGGTTTGCCTAGGACAGCATCAAGAGGCGCTCACGTTCGCACGGCGATCGCTCAAGCTGAACCCTGGCTCGCCCGAGTACTACCTGATGGCCACGGCGGAGGCTTATGTGGCGCTGTCTCGCTACCAGGAAGCCGTTCCCGTTATCCAGCGGATTATTTCGCAACGGCCGGATTGGGTAATGGCACTGGCGCTACTGGTCATCACTTACCAGGGCCTCGGTCAGCCCGATGAAGCACGCCGCGCGGTTGAGCAGATCCTCGCGATCAGTCCAAAGTTCAACGCGGCACGCTGGGTTCGCTGCATTTTCTACCCGGACCGCGCCGATGTGCAAAACCTGATACGAATGCTTTGCGACGCCGGTCTGCCGGATGGCCGTGTTGCATCGTGATGCGATGAACTCTTTTTCCGCCAAACGATTACTTAATCCTCGGTTACCGGCTTAGCTCAAGTCCGGCACGATACAATCGTGTTCGTCAAGCTGTTTGTCCCGGCGGCGCAGTGTCGCGGGGTACTGCCCGGTGTTGATATCTCCTGTTTGCAGCACAGCACAATCCAAAATTGTGCCGTTCGGCGCGGTCCGCTAAGTCGGCACAGCGGGCATTCGTGGGAAGCAACTGAATGACCGAGTAGGGTCGTTGCCCGCCGATTGCCAACGACCTCTGGATGACCGCTTTCAGTTATTAGCATGCCGTTCACGAGCAGGTTGATGAATGACGTGTTGTGGCCGGTTCCCGCCGTTCAGGCGATGAAATCCATCCGTGATCGCCCAACGACGGCTTGCGACCCGAACCAGACCTTCAACTAGAAATGCACCAAGGTCTGCTTTGGAGGACTTACTGGCCCAACGAAAACATAAGTCACGGCGCCGAATTCGCAGTTGCCCATCGCAGTTGCAACGAAATTTGGGCGCGCGCCGCGAATTTACCCGAGTATGTTTCGCACTGTTGCAAAACTAGGCCGACTTTAACTCAAAGTGCGGCCTCGAGGGTTGTGCGTTAACATAGAATCAATACTCAAGCCGTGGCGGGCACGAGTTGGCCCGCTCCATTTTCGGGCGCAGAGCCCGTTCTCTCAAAAGGTAGGACGAGATGGACGCACGGGAGCTCAAAACGTTACAGACACCGCTGAAGGCGCGATATCGCGAAGATCCGGATGCGGCGCGAATAACGCTCAGGGCCACCGGTCGTATCGACGACGATAACATCACCTGCAAGGTCGAAACGGCCCGCACGGTTGTAGAAGCCGGCCTGCACCCGGCCACCGGGGGCGACGGGCGATCGGTCTGCTCGGGCGATATGCTGCTTGAGGCCCTGGCCGCTTGCGCCGGAGTCACCCTGAAGGCGGTGGCGACGGCTCTGGAGATCCCACTCAGGGGCGGCACGGTTCGTGCCGAAGGCGATCTCGATTTCCGCGGCACGCTCGGTGTCGATCGCGAAGCAGCGGTGGGATTTTCCGATGTGCGTCTGCGCTTCGACCTGGACATTGACGCGACACCGAATCAATACGAGAGGCTGATCGAGCTCACCGAGCGCTACTGCGTCGTCTACCAGACGCTGCTCCGATCACCACGGCTTGCGTTGGAGACTCGTCAGCTAGGCGCGGGAGAGGAGCAGCTGCCCGTCGGGTTTGAGGGTGTCGAAGAGGCGGAAGCCGCCCTGCAGGCCAGGCTGCGGGCGCTTCAAGCCGCGGCGTCCCACTGCCTCTGAGCCAAAACCTCGTTCATCGAGAGCTAGCGTCTGCCTCCCGCGATGTTGACGGAGTCCGGGTGCGCGCGAAGGCGTCCCATGGCCCATACGCCGAAGAAGGGCCCGACGGCGAGGGTTGCGAAGGCGAATTGCCATCCGACCGCCGCCACCATGGTCGGCATGAGATGCAGAGTCGCCAGGGTCAGGAGGAAGCCGACGCTCGTTTGCATCGTGAGCATGGTACCGAGCGTACCGGGCTCGGAGAGCTCGGCAATCGAGGCCGAGAACTGAGCCGAATCGGCGATTACCACCACGCCCCAGAAAAAGGCAACGGAAAACACCAGCCAGGGTGAGGCGCCGAAAAGGAAGCCGATGAAGATGGCACAGGTCCCGCTCGCCGCCATGGCCCCCATGGTGAGGGCGGTGCGCCCGATCCGGTCTGCAATCATACCGCCTAGCACCGCCCCGGCCGCGCCACCGACACCGATCACGGCAAAGGTGGCCAGACGCGACCACAACGCCGCGTCCTCCATGTGCACCTCGAAGCTGGCGTGCAGAAAAACGGCCAGCCAGGCCCACATGGCGTAGAGCTCCCACATGTGGCCGAGGTAGCCGAAGTTGGCGAGCCTGAGAGCGGGCCGGGTGTAGGCTTTGAAAGCAATTCTGGGATCGAAACGCGGCGATGGGGCGAGGTTCGGGCCGATACGGACTAGGTTGATGACCAGGGCGGCCGTCAGCGCCAACAGGGAAGTCACGGCGATGGTGAAACGCCAGTCGATTCCGCCCATGGCATTGAACAGATGCGGCGCCCCGGAGCCGAGGGTCAGGGCGCCCACCAGAAGTCCGACCAGCAGGCCGATGTCACCCTTGGCCCAGGTGACGGCGATCTTCATACCGACAGGATAGATGCCGGCCATGGCGGCGCCGGTCAGAAAGCGACAAACGAAGACCACCGGTGAGGTCGGCTCCACCAGGAGAATGACGGCGTTGACGCCGGCGGCGAGAAGGGTGGAAACCATGAAAAAGCGTCGCATGTCGAGTCGATCGGCGAGCCCGAGAACGGCACTGATCAAGGTACCTGCGACGAAGCCTGTTTGAACCGAGGAAGTGTAGAGCGAGGCGAGGGCCGGCCCGATATCGTACTCGACCTGGAGCGAGGGCAGCACGGCCGAGGCCGAAAACCAGAGCGCCATGGCCGCTACCTCGCAAAAGGCGAGCAGGGTTAGGGACCAGGCTTTTGAAGACACGATACCGAGTCACCGGAACGAGGCTGTTTTGATTTGATTCATCCAGGGCCTGCGCCCCTTGTGGGGACACAGTACTTGGAACAAGGGTTCTTTGAAACCGCCCTGTCAGGGCAACATCCGCAATCGGCTGAAATCGCCGAATCGGGATGGCACGACTCATGTGATCTTCGAGCCACTGGATTTCATCGCGCGCCTGGCAGCCTTCGTTCCGAAACCGCGTGTGAATCTAACGCGCTTCCATAGGATATTCGCGCCCAATAGCAGTCTGCGGGCACAGATGACTCCGGACCAGCGCGTCCGGCAGATCGCTGATGCCGGCGCCTGACAGCGGGGAACAGAAGCGCAAAGCCCAGGGCCGCGGCCGCCGCGGCCATGAGCCACAGGGCGGGTCGCTCCACGGTGACCTCGGCGTAGCCGGCACCGAAAACCGCCCCGCTGTCGGATAGAAGCAGCGCGAAACGATCGAGCCAGTATCCCCAGCCAGTGAGCAGGAGCAGGGCAGCGACGTTGAGTGCCAGGTGCGCAACGGCGCGCGGATGGCCTTCGATACCGGTGTGCCTGCTCGGACGCAGCGCATTGGCCTCGACATAGAGCCAGGCCAGTAAGCCGGTGACCATTGTCACGAGCGCCAGCAAGGTATTCTGGACGAGCTCGAGGAAGGGCAGGCGGAACAGGTAGAACCCAATATCGCGGCCGTACACCGGATCGGTCATCCCGTAGGGTTGCGACCACCAGTAGCGCAGCACCAGATCCCAGTGTCCGGCGAGCGCAAACGCGAAGACGCCTGCGAGCACTATCGCCACCGCCTTGGCCGCGAAGGGCGCGCCGGCGACTCCCTCGAGGCGGGGTGCTGCGACGTTGCCCGGCGGTGGCGGTTGACTCCGGGACGGCGGCGCACTACCGAATCGCCGCCCTATGGCGCGCGTGATATCCGCCCAGTTCACCCGCGACGAAAGCACGCGGAGGTTTGCCCAGAGATAGGTGGAAATGAGAGCAAAGCCCGCGAGGAACAGGCAGAGCTTGAGCAGGCGCAATGTCCAGAACACCGACGTGTACCCGATCGCCTGAAACCACAGGAAATCGCTCAGCCACCCGAGCAGCCAGAACACGCCGATGACCGCCACGAGGCCCGCCAGGAGGCCGGTCGTGAGAATTCGTCGGTTGATCGGCTTTGGCGACATGCGCGTGGACGCCGAAACGTCGAGCCCCGAGGGGCCGCCCCAAATACTCGGGACTCAAGTATAAGGAGTCGCGAGGCGCGATGGGAGCAGGACTTGACCCTCTGTCCCTCAGTCCACCCGCGAGAGCAACTCGAGAAGCTCCACCGTCAACTCGGCCGGTGACTGGCCCGACGTGAATATTTCGTGATTTTGCCCGATAGAGGCTATATGCTTTTTATCTTCCCGCCAATTTGTGTAAGTGCACCGTGAACGGAGCACGCCTCCGAAATCTCTCGGACAGTGAGCCAAGTTACTGACCAGGAAACGCAAGCCGCCCTTCGCTATCACGAAGCCACCAAGCATAGTGAGGCGAAGCTTCGCAGTGACGCGCATTTCCTCGACTGGAGCAACCAGCCCCGGGGATTCAAGATCTATCGCAACATCGAGCCCGTACCGCTACCGTCGGATCCGGAAATCCTGACAGGTGCGACGACGCCGACGCTCGATGCCCTCGGGACGCCGGTGGTCGATGTGCTGGATCACGGCACGGGCGAGCGGATTCCAGCTCTCGCCACGCTCGCGCGGGTGCTGTATCTGGCGGCCGGCATCACCAAACGCAGGCGTTTTCCGGGCGGCGAGATGACCTTCCGCGCCTATGCCAATACGGGCGCGCTGTATCATATCGACCTCTATCTCGTCACCGGAGATCTGCCGGACTTGCCGGCTGGCGTCTACCACTTCGGGCCCCATGACTTTGCGCTGCACGAATTGCGTTCGGGCGATTACCGATCGGTACTGGCCGAGTCATCCGGCGACCACGTTCGGGTAGCACGAGCGCCTGTGACCCTGGTAAGCGCCTCGACCTACTGGCGAAACGCATGGAAGTACCAGGCACGCACCTACCGGCACTGCTTCTGGGATGCGGGCACGATGCACGCCAATCTCCTCGCGGTTGCCGATGCCGAGTCGCTGCAATCGATGCTTGTGCTCGGCTTCGCCGACGCGAAGGTGGCAGAGCTGCTGGGACTCGACGTTCAACGGGAGGCAGCGCTCACGCTGGTGCCGCTCGGGGGCAGCGGGGCAAATCCTCCGCCGGCACCATCGGTGTCCGAGCTTAGCGTCGAAACCGAGCCGCTATCGAAATCCGAAGTCGACTATCCGCTTATACGTGAGATGCACGCGGCTTCCTCGCTTTCGAGCGGTGCGGCCGCTTCTGCCTGGCGGGTCGGCATGCTGGAACCGAGCTCTGAAGCCGCGGGCAACACCGTGCACGCGCTGAAGCTTGCGGCAGCGGCCGAGCTTCCCCGCATTTCGCTTGCCGATGTCATTCGAAAGCGCGGCTCGACGCGGGCCTTCGACCGCACCCGCGCCATCTCGATTGAAGCACTATCCGCCGTGCTCGACCGCGCCACACGCGGCGTTGCGGCGGACGTGCTGATCCCTCCCGGGGCGACGCTGCTCGATTTTTACCTCATCGTGCACGCAGTGGAGGGACTACCGCCCGGAACCTACTACTACCGGCGTGACGAGCGCTCGCTCGAGCTGCTTCGCAAAGGAAATTTCCGCGAGCTGGCCGGGCGACTGGGGCTTGGCCAGCAGCTTCCGGCCGACGCGGCCGTGAACATCTATTCCCTCTGCTCGCTGCCGGCCGTGCTTGGACGCTTCGGCAACCGCGGTTATCGCGTGGCACAGCTCGAGGGGGGCATCACTGCGGGGCGCATGTATCTCGGCGCGTACGCCTATGGCTTCGGTGCCACCGGGCTGACGTTCTTCGACGACGACGTCACAGACTTCTTCTCACCGCACGCGGCGGGCAAGAGCGTCATGTTTCTGGTCGCGCTTGGCTATCCGGACCGTGCAGCACTTGGTCTCAAACGTTGACACCTCCCGGTCGCCCAGGTCCAGCGATCGGTTACCGATCTCGCTTCAGGAGCTCCAGCAGATCGAGGAGGCGCGCGTCGCGTTCCTCGGCGAGCATCTCCACACTGCGGCCCGCGGCCTCGGCCTCGATCCCGTCGATGAGCGTGGCTTTGACGTCCTGGGTCAAGGTGACGTCGCGCATATCGTGCCACCAGTCCTCGACATTGGGTCCGAAATGCTCGAGGAAGTTGCGCATGCCGCCGGGGCCGCCTGCCAGGTGGAAAATCTGGTGGGGACCCATCAACGCCCAGCGCAGACCCGGGCCGTAAGCGATCGCCTTATCGACGTCCTCGACGCTGGCGACGCCGCTCACTACGGCGTCGATGGCCTCGCGCCAGATGGCGGCCTGCAAGCGGTTGACTAGGTGACCGGGCACCTCCTTGTTGAGACGAATGGCGGTTTTGCCGTGGGCGTCATAAAAAGCGAGGGTCCAGTCGACGACCTCCGGGGCCGTGTCCGCCCCGCCCAGCACCTCTACCAGCGGAATGAGATGCGGCGGATTGAAGGGGTGGCCGAGCACATAGCGCTCCCGGCCCGTGCGCCCCGCCTGCAACTCACTCAACAGAAGACCGGAGGTGGAGCTTGCCAGAACAGCATCCTCGGGCAGTGCCGCATCGAAGCTCTCATAGAGCGTGAGCTTCAACGCTTTGTCCTCCGGCGCACTTTCCTGAACGAACTGCGCCTTCGAGAACGCGCTTTCGAGGTCCTCACACCATCGAAGGCGCGCCGGACTGGCCGCCCCTGCAAGTCCCAGCCTGTCCAGGGCCGGCCAGGCATCGGCCACGAACCGGCGCACCCTGTCCTCGCTCCCCGGGCCCGGATCCCAGACCTGAACGTCCATGCCCCGGGCCAGAAAGTGCGCCGCCCAGGAAGCGCCGATGGTGCCTGCGCCGATGATGGCGATGCGTTCCACATTTTCGGGATTGGGAAGCTTCATAGCGTGCGGGTACCTGAACGGCCATTTTAGATGACGTTCTTTTGTATCATGGCGCCTGGAGTTATAACACCCGGTGGAGCGTGAGCGATGGCGGACAGCGACAAGACCGTGGTTCTCGTGAGCGGCGCCACCGGTGTCATCGGTCATGCCATCGCGCGCGAGCTGGCGGCCACACCGAGCTACGAAATCGTACTGCTGGCCCGCGATCCGAGCCGGGCGAAGAAGGCCGTGGACGCCATTCGCAGCGAGACCGGAAACGAAAGCCTGCGCTTCGTCCTCGCCGATCTCTGCCGGCATCATTCCATCCAGGCCCTCGCCGATACTTGGGAGGGGCCGCTGCATGTGCTCGTGAACGACGCCGGTGTCGCACCGCGCGAGCGCGAAGTGACGCCGGAGAACATCGAGCTCACGTTCGCAACCAACGTGCTCGGTTACTTTTGGATGACCGAGGCCTTTCGCCCGCACCTGGAACGCTCCGCCCCCGCCAGGGTGGTAAACGTGGCCAGTTACTGGGCCGGTGATCTGGATCTCGACGATCTCGAGTTTCGCCGCCGCCGCTACGACAACAACGCCGCCTATCGACAGTCGAAACAAGCCAACCGCATGCTCACGGTGGCCCTGGCCGAGCGCCTGGAGAAATCCGGCATCACGGTAAACGCCTGCCATCCCGGCGATCCGTCATCGGTGCTGAGCCGCAACCTCGGATTCGGCGGATCACAAGCACCCCAGGACGCGGCGCGGACACCGGTACTGCTTGCGCGCGGCGAGGTCAGCGCCGGCGTCACGGGGCGCTACTTCGAGCACGGTAGTGAATCACGCTGCCGATTCGCCGGGGACAGAGACAGCATAGAGCGGCTTTACGAAATCTGTCTTGGATACGATCGAGTGTGACCCTATTGACCCTTTTAATCGCTGCCGATCGGCCGCAAGATCATATCGAAACGACCGAATAGAACCGTCTTGTCGTTGACCGTCGCTTCCTCCAGGTGGATGGCGTACTTCCTGTCCGATTCCAGGTCGAGATTCGGATCGCCCTTGAAGAGTATCTCTGTCTGGAGATATTCGTAGCCGTCGTGGACGGCGCCGATGTGGATGTGCTTGACGCCGTAGTACTGGCCCGGCAGGACGGTGCTCAGACGATAGCTGCCGTCTTTCCCGGTCTTCAGGCTCGCCTGGTAGTCGGGGGTGTAGACACCGGTGCCGTCGGTCTGGCGGATGTGGATGGTCGCACCGGGAATGGGTTTGCCGTTGGTGCTCCGCACCCAGCCGCTGATGCGAAGCGGCTGTCCGGGATCCCCGGGGCGCCATAGATTCAAGGTGCCGGGCGACGGCGTGACTTCCGCCGAGCTGGCGGCCTGAGCCGCGCCGGGCGGGAGTAGCGCGCTACCCAGGACGCCCAAGGCCGCCAGAATGGCGAGAATCCAGCTGGAATTGCGCATGCTGATACCTCCCTGGTGGTACTCCCATTGGAACCCGGGATCGGCCTCCGGTTCCACCCCCGTGGGTAGGCGCCGGAACCTCCCCACCGCATGCGGCTCCAATCCGATAAGATGGAAGCCCGACTGCAGGAACCCTGGAGGGGTGGTTTGCGGATACTGCTAGCACTCACATTCTGGGCCTTCGTGGCCTTTCTTGGGGCGCTTTCGACCGGCGGCCCGGCGGTGGCCCGGGGCGCCGCGGACGAAGCCCACGAATTCTATTTCACCCGCGGCATCTACACCGATACCGGCGACGACGACTGGGGCGGACGCTGGGCGGTGGACTACCCGAAGGCGGATCTGCAGTTCCTGATTGCGTTGAAGCGCCTCTCCACCGTCCACGCCTTCGATTCCGACAACGCCCTCGAGCTCGACGACCCGAAGCTGCGCAAGCACCCCTTCCTGTACATCCTCGAAGTGGGCAGCATGATCCTGTCCGACTCCGAAGTCACGGCACTGCGGGACTATCTACAGGCCGGCGGCTTCTTAGTCGTCGACGACTTCTGGGGAACCTGGGCATGGCAGAACTTCGAGACGCAGATGAAGCGCGTGTTCCCGGACCGCGAGATCGTCGAGCTACCCATGGAGCACCCGGTCTTCCACGCCTTCTACGACGTCACCGAGATCCTGCAGGTACCGAACGTCTACCAGGGCTCCATGGTGGCATCCGGCGGACCGACGCACGAATACGACGGCTACGTGCCCCACGTGCGCGGCATCTTCGACGACGACGGGCGCCTGATGGTACTGGTCAACTGGAATACCGATCTCGGCGACGCCTGGGAGTGGGCGGACGATCCCAGCTATCCGCTCAAGTTTTCCACCTTCGCATTCGAAATCGGCATCAACTTCGTCGTTTACGGAATGAGTTACTGAGGGCGGCACGAGGCGGTGTGGGAGTTCCTGTTCAAGTACCCTGCCGACATGTTCGCCAGAGGCGAGGCCACGCTCTCGGGTTCCGGTTGGCTCTACGTCGCGCTGGTGCTGGCAGCCGCGGCGGCAGTCCCTACCCTGCTCTACTACCGGCGCGCCACCACCGGCATGCGCGCGGCCGATCGCAGCATTCTGTCCGTCTCGCGCACTGCGGCCGTCGCGCTGATCGTGCTGGCGCTCTTGCAACCGGTACTGACGGTCACCCGCATTGTCTCCCAGCGAAGCGTCGTCGCCATCCTGCTGGATGACTCCATCAGCATGCGCGTGTCCGACCAGAACGGCGCGCCCCGCGCCGAGTTCGTGCGCACGGCTTTTCATCCGGAGCGGGGAGAGGTAAGCACAGCGCTCTCACGGCGCCTCGAGCCGCGCTTTTTCAAGTTTGCCGGTAGTATGCATGCACTCACTTCTGGTGACGGCATGCGCTTCGCCGGCGCCAGAACCGATCTGGGTCAGGCGCTCGACGGCGTGCGTGACGCCATCGATCTGCAATCCCTTGCGGCGCTGGTCATCGTCAGCGACGGCGCCGTCACCCGCGCAACGGCTCTCGATGAAGAACTCTCGGCCTACAAGGCGGCCGATGTTCCCGTCACCACCGTCGCCGTCGGCCAGCCGAGGTTCTCCAGAGACATCGAAGTGAGCGCGGTCCACATGCCACGAAACACACTGAAGGATTCATCCGTCGTCGCCGATGTCGTCGTCACGCATCGGGGTTTCGACAACGAGACCGTCAAGCTGCTGATCGAGGACGGCGGAAATCTGATCGGTATAGAAGAAATCACCTTGCGCGCGGACAATCACGAACGCACCGTCCGCACGCGCTTCACGGCAACGGAAGCCGGCGTTCGGCAACTCCGCTTTCACATTACCCCGGCAGAAGACGAAGTGCTGGTGGAAAACAACGCACGGGAAGCGATCCTCGACGTCGACGACCAACGCAAGCGCATACTCTACTTCGAAGGCGAGCCGCGCTTCGAGTTGAAGTTCCTGCGCCGCGCCATCGCAAAGGACGAGGGCCTGCGCGTGGTATCCCTGGTGCGCACCGCCGAGAACAAATATTACCGGCTCGGCATCGAAAATCCGCAGGAGCTCGTGGATGGGTTTCCGAAAAGCGCCGAAGAGCTCTTCGGCTACCAGGGACTGATTCTCGGCAGTATCGAAGCCGGCCACTTCAGCCCCGGACAACTGAAACTCATCGCCGACTTCGTCAGCCGCCGGGGCGGCGGCCTGCTGGTGCTGGGCGGCCGGCGCGCCCTCACCCAGGGCGGTTACGGCAACACACCGGTGGCTGAGCTGTTACCTGTTGTTCTCGACTCGGCGCGCGTCGACGCAATCCTCGCGCAAGTCACCGTGCGGCCGACCGCCGCGGGATACGGCCACCCCATAGGACAACTCGCCGCGGGCGGCGCCGGGGCGCCTGCCTGGGAAACGCTGCCACCGCTTACCGTGCTGCACCCGCTCTACCGGGCGAAACCCGGGGCCGCCACCCTGCTCGAGGGGCTGGCGCCCGAGCTGGCCGAGCCCCTGACGGTGCTCGCCGAGCAGCGCTTCGGCCGCGGCCGGGCGCTGGTGTTGAATGTCCAGAACTCCTGGACCTGGCAGATGCACCAGGACATCCCGCCGCAGGACCAGACCCACGAGAGCCTCTGGCGGCAGCTGTTGCGCGGGCTGGTGCGCTCGGTACCCGGTGCCGTCACCATCCACACGAGCAGCGAGCACCCCTCACCGAATGAAGCCGTGCAGATAACGGCGGAGGTCCTGGACGCATCCTTTCATCCGCAGAACGACGCTGCTGTGCAGCTCATCGTGCACACCCCCATCGGTGATCGCCTGGAGCTACCCATGAGCTGGGATGCGAGCCGCGACGGCGTATATCGCCTCGAGCTCACCCCCGAGCATGCGGGTATCTACGAGCTGAGCGTCGAAGCGCGCTCCGGTGACGAGCGCACAACGGGCAAGTTGCAGCTCCCCGTCGGCATGGTCACACCGGATCTCTATCGCGCGGAGATGCGTGAGGGCATCCTGCGGCGCATCGCCGACGACACCGGCGGACGTTTCTACCGCGCCCATGAGGTCGGTGCACTCGCCGACGAGATCCCGCTCTCCGAAAGCGGCGCGAGCGTCCAGGAACGCCTGGCCCTATGGGACATGCCCGTCGTCTTTCTGCTGCTGATCACGCTGCTCGGATTCGAGTGGCTTTACCGGCGCTGGCGGGGACTCGTATGAGAACCATGGCTCTCACCATGGCCACGACACTGCTGATGATGGTGACATGGCCCGCCTGGGCGACGGAGCGCAGCTTTCTGATTGTCGCCAGCGGCATCGGCGGCGAGCCCGTTTACAACGAAAAGTTCGCTGAATGGTCGAAAACCATGATCGATGCCGCCGTCTACCGCATGAGTATTCCGCGGCAACGCATCGTCTATCTGGCGGAGACGGGTACCGACGGCGCCGACGCAGAATCGCGCAAGAGTGAGCTCGAATTCGCCATCGACCGTTTTGCTTCGAGCGCCGAAGCCGGTGACGTCGTCTTCCTGCTTCTGATTGGCCACGGCACCGCCCGCGGCGATCGCTTGTTGTTCAACCTTCCCGGACCGGACCTGAGCGCGACGGAACTCGCCGCGATGCTCGAACGCCACAGCGACATCCGCTGGATCATCGTCAACGGCGCCCCGTCCAGCGGACCCTTCATCCAGGCACTCTCGGGGCCGAACCGCATCGTCATCACGGCGACTGCCAGCGCGGCGGAACGCTACCACACCGTGTTCCCCGAGCATTTCATCGGCGCCTACGCCGAACCCGGCGCCGACAGCGACAAGAACGGCCGCGTGTCGGTGCTGGAAGCCTTCACGTTTGCAAAACGCGAGGTGGAGCGAAGCTACGACGAGGCGGCGACACTACAGAGCGAGCACGCGGTGCTCGATGACAGCGACGCCCTCGCCCAGAGGACTTATCTGCAAAGCGACCGGACCCAGTACTCGGACGCAATCCCGGAGCCAGAACTGACGCGACTGCTCACCGACCGCGCCCAACTCGAGCAACGCATTGCTTCGCTGGTTGCCATGAAATCCCTCTACGATCCGGTTATCTACGACGATCGCCTGGAAGAGCTGCTGGTGCAGTTTGCGCTGGTCCATCGTGCCCTTCGCCCCGCCGAGGTGGTGCAATGACGGCCGCACACATCCAGCGACTGATCGTCTGCGCCCTGGCTCTGTTCGCGATCGTGGCATGCGGCACGGCATTCGCCGCGGCGAGCATCGAGGCTGCGGCCGTGCGCAACGCGATGAACAGCGGCGACTACACCGGAGCCATCGAAACGGCCAACGATCTCTTGACTCTGGATGCAAACCGCGGCGGCATCTTGAACGCACTGGGGGAGGTACAGTTCACGGTAGGTGATCTCGACGCCGCGCGAGTGAGCTTCGAACGCGCCTACACACTGAACGACGCGAACCGTCTGGAAGCCATGCAGAATCTCGGCAAGCTCGCCCGCTACCAGGGCGACAGCGAAGCCGCCACCCAGTGGTTTCACCGCGTCGTCGCGCACTACAACCTGCATCCGGACTTGACCTCCACCGAGCTCGCCGCAGTAGCCGCCTCGGCCAAAGCCCTCGGCGACAGCGAACCGGATTTCTACCACGACGCGGTACGCGTGTACGGCGAGTCGGCGCTCGTCGATAAGGGCAACGTCGCCGCCCGCGTGGCCCTCGGCAATCTGCTTCTCGACAAGTACAACAACACCGAAGCCCTCGAGACCTTCCGCGAGGCGCTCACAATCGACGCCGAATACGCGCCTGCACTTCTCGGCCTTGCCCGCAGCCAGCACTTCGACCACAGTGGCGATGCCATGGCGACTCTCGACAGGAGCCTCGCGCAAAACACGAACTACGTCCCCGCGCGCACTTTCCTCGCGCAGCTGCTGATCGAATCCGAGCAGTACGACGCTGCCGAGGAGGAGGCGTTGCGCGCTCTTGCGATTAACGCCAACGCGTTACAGACGCTCGCGGTGCTCGCGGCCGTCTATCACCTGAATGGCGACGACGGGAAGTTCGACCGAACCGTCGCCCGCGCCCTGGACGTCAATCCCCGCTACGCCGATTTGTACAACACCCTGGCCGAGGTCGCGGTCAAGAATCGCCTCTACCAGGAGGCCGTCGACTTCGCACAACTGGCCGTCGACATGCACCCGAACTCCTGGCGCGGCTACGGCATCCTCGGTCTCAACCAGCTGCGTATCGGCGAGATGGAGGAAGGCCACGCCAACGTCGCGCGCGCATTCGAAGGCGATCCCTTCAACGTGTGGACGAAGAACACCCTTGATTTTCTGGATAGCAAAGACGACTACAAGAACGTCGAGAGCGAGCACGTCACCGTCGTGCTGCACGAGGACGAGGCAAAGCTGCTGACACCTTATGTATTAGCGCTTGCCGAAAACGCCTACCGCTACTACGCCAAGCGCTATGACTGGCAACCGGCCGGACGCTTGCGCGTCGAGCTCTATCCCGATCACCGGGATTTCTCCGTCCGCACCCTCGGCCTCGCCGGCATCGGCATCCTCGGCGTCTCCTTCGGATCCGTGGTGGCGCTGGATTCCCCCTCGGCGAAGCCTGCGGGGAGCTTCAACTGGGGATCGGTGCTGTGGCACGAGATCGCCCACAGCTTTCACATGGGTGTCTCGCAACACCGCGTGCCGCGCTGGTTTACGGAAGGCCTCTCCGTCTACGAAGAGCAACAGGCTCGGGAAGCCTGGGGCAACGATGTCACGGTGGATTTCCTCAAAGCCTACAACGGGGGTCTGATGCTCCCGGTAAGCCAGCTCAATGACGGCTTCGTCCGCCCAACCTACCCCCAGCAGATCATCCACTCCTATTATCAAGCGTCCCTGGTATTCGACTTCATCGAGGCGCGCTGGGGATTCGCTGTCATCCGCGACATGCTGGCGCACTATGCGGAGGGTAAAACAACACCGGAAGCGTTGCAGGCGGTGCTCGGTATCAGCATGGACGAGCTCGACACCGCATTCGATGCGTATTTTCGCGAGCGCTTCGCCACCGCGCTGGCGGCACTTCCCCGGCGAAGCCTGGGCAACGTCCCGATGGAGCAGATTTTCGCAATGGTCGCGGAGCAGTTCCCGAATAACTATCAGGTTCAAATGAGCGCCGCGGCCGCCGCCTGGAACGCGCGAGATAAGGTGCTCGCCGAAAAGTACCTGCTGCGTGCGTTGGCGCTGTTTCCCGAGTACGCCGGTGAAGACAGCGCCTACTGGTATCTTGCGGAAATCTACCTGCAACGAAAAGATCTCGAGAACGCATCGCGACAACTCGAGCGCATGGTCGCCATCAACGCGGATCACTACGAAGCCCACGTGATGCTGGGCGGCATGCTGAAGGTACTCGGCAAAAAGGAAAAGGCGGCGGAGATACTCGCCCGCGCCATCTACATCTATCCCTACAACCCACCCCTGCACAAAGAGCTGGCGGCGCTCTACGAGGAGATGCAGAACTGGCCCCTGGCAGCCCGGGCCCGGGAGTCGGTGCTGGCGCTGGCAACCGTCGACATGGCCGAGGCCCACTACCGGCTCGCCTACGCCTACGCCCGCGCCGGCGACAAGCAGGCCGCGCGTTTCCAGGTGTTGCGGGCGCTGGAGCTCGCGCCTGGCTACAGCCAGGCCCTGGAGCTGCTGCTGGAGCTGCGCGCAGCCACCACCGTCACCCAGTGGACGCCTGATTGAATACGACCACCGTCCGAACCCAGGAACGACAACGTGAACAGAGCAGCAGGCAGCAAGAGCGAAGACTTCGAAAATAATGACGACATCGCCCTGGCGCAGAATCTGAAGCAGCGCTACGACGACGTGCGCGCGGAAGTCGCCAAAGTCATTCACGGCCAGGAAAGCGTCGTCGAGCTCGTGCTGCTGACCGTACTGGTGGGCGGCAACAGCCTCATCGTCGGTGTCCCGGGCCTGGCCAAAACGCTGCTCATCCACACCCTCGCCCAGGTCCTGGACTTGAGCTTCTCACGCATTCAGTTCACACCCGATCTCATGCCGTCGGACATCACCGGCACCGATCTGGTCCAGGAGGACCCGGACACCGGCCGACGCGTGCTCGTATTCCTGCCGGGCCCCGTGTTCGCGAACATCGTGCTCGCCGACGAGATCAACCGCACGCCGCCGAAGACCCAGTCCGCTCTCCTGGAAGCCATGCAGGAGCACCGCGTCACTATCCAGGGCAAGACCTACGAGTTGGAAGAGCCTTTCTTCGTCTTCGCGACCCAGAATCCCATCGAGCTGGAAGGCACCTACCCGTTACCGGAAGCCCAGCTCGATCGCTTCATGTTCGAGATCGTCATGGACTACCTGCCCGCCGAGGACGAACTCGACGTGGTGCGCGCAACCACCGCGACCCAGGACTTCGATCTCCAGCACGCCATGACCGGCGAGCAGATCCGCGCCTACCAGGCGCTGGTACGGCGCGTGCCGGTCGCGGAACCGGTGCTGCAATATGCGCTGGACCTGGTGCGCAAGAGCCGCCCCGGCGAGGAAGCCGCCGCCGAGTTCGTCGACAACTGGATCTCTTACGGCGCCAGCGTGCGCGCCGCGCAATACCTGGTCCTCGGCGGCAAAGCCCGCGCCCTCACCAGAGGCCGCTACCACGTGAACTACGAAGACATCCAGGCCCTGGCGAATTCCGTGCTCCGCCACCGCATCCTGCGCAACTTCCGCGCCGAGAGTGAACACATAGGCCCCGACCGCGTCATCGACGAGCTGCTCGCCGCAGTCCCGATGCGGAGCTCAGGACTCTGAGGAAATGCTGGCGATGTCGCATCCTGTCGGTTGGGCTGAGCACAGCGAAGCCCAACCTACGTTTTTTGTTGAAGCAACTCGCCGTGCGTAGATGAAACTCACCCGCGACACCGCCACGCCCATCCCCGGAACCCGCTTCATCGATCCGGAGGTCCTCACGCGCCTGAGCTCCGTCGAGCTGGTCGCCAAGACGGTCGTGTCCGGGTTCATCAGCGGCCTCCACCACGCCCCCTATTTCGGCCTTTCCACCGACTTCGCCGAGCACCGCGCCTACAATCCCGGCGACGACGTGCGCCGCATCGACTGGCGCGTCTACGGCCGCACCGATCGCTTGTTCGTGCGCGAGTTCCAGGCCGAGACCAACGCCAACCTGACCCTGGTGCTGGACGTCTCCAAGTCCATGGGCTTTCAAGCCGGCGGTATCTCGAAGCTCGACTACGGGCGCTTCCTGGCCGCGAGTCTCGGCTATTTATCCTTGCAACAACGCGACCGCGTGGGTCTCATCACGTTCGACGAAGATCTGGTCAGCCTGGTGCCGCCGTCCGTGAAGCACTTCGATCGCGTGCTCCACGAGCTCGACACGGCAACGCCAGCGCGCGCCGGCGGATTCGAAAAGCCTCTCGCGACCATCGCCCGCACCCTCGGACGGCGCGGTATCGTCGCCCTCATCTCCGATCTATACGTGGAACCGAAAGTGCTGCTGGATTCCCTCACCGAGCTTCGCTACCGCGGCCACGACGTGCTGGTCTTTCACATTCTCGACCCGGCAGAGGTGGCGCTACCCGAAGCCGAGACGCCCCAGTTCGAGGACATGGAAAGCGGCGCGCGCCTGTCCGTGGTGCATGCGCAGATGCGCGAATCCTATGACAACGCTATCCACGCACACATGGAAACGCTGCACCGCCAGCTCGGCGAGCGACGCATGGACTACCGCTTCTTCGATACCTCGACGCCGTTGGACCACGCGCTGTTCGAGTATCTGAGCGAGCGCCAACACCGCGTGCAGGTGCGCTGATGAGCTTCGGGTTGCTGACACCGTTGTTCCTCGCAGGCCTCGCGGCCGTGGCGATCCCGATACTCGTGCATCTGGTGCGCCGCGACGAGCGCACGTCTTTCGCTTTCCCCTCGCTCATGTTCCTGAAGCATATCTCGGTCCGCGAGCACCGCCGGCGAAGCATCCGCCACTGGTGGTTGCTCGCGCTTCGATGTCTGATCATCGCGCTGCTGTGCCTGGCCTTCGCCAAGCCGTTCATCGAGTGGCCGACCAATAGCGTCGCGTCACTCGGCGACAGCCGCGATCGCGTCGTGCTGCTGGACCGATCCCACAGCATGCAGTCCGGATCTCGTTGGGACGACGCGCGGGCCTTCGCGGCCGAGGCCATCGACGCGCTCGGCAGCGGCGACCGCGCCGCGCTGGTGCTCTTCGATCACGACACCCTGGTCACGCAGGAACTGACATCGGATCGCGCTGCGCTGCGCGGGGCGCTCGCGAACGCTGAGACGGGTCACGGCCATACCGATCTCAACGGCGCCATCGCGCGGGCCAGCGCACTGCTCGCAGAAAGCCGGGCCACGACCCGGGAGATCATTCTGATCTCGGACTTCCAGCGCTCTGCCGTCGCATCCGGCACGCAGGCACGGATCGCCCCCGGCATCGACATCATTGCGCGCGCGATCGCCGGCACCCCGAAAGCCAACGCCGCCGTTGCCGCCGTCAAGCTCGCGCGCACGCCCCTGGGCGCGGGAGCCGCCGTCACGCTGACAGCGCGCATCGTCAACACGAGCGCCCTGCCCATGGACGATACGGATCTCGTATTGGAAGTGGACGGGCAGGTTCGCGAACGGCGGATGCTGTCCCTCGCCCCCGGCGAGTCCCGTGACGCCACCTTCCGCCTGGTGCTGGCGCCCGAGGAGCTCCTGCGGGTACGCATCCACATCGGCGCCGATGCCCTGGCTGCCGACAACAGCTTTCATGTCCTGGTAAGCGGCCCCACCGCCATCCCGGTGCTGCTGCTCGAAGATAGAGGCGCTCCGCCGGACAAGGCGCTGCACCTGGAGGAGGCGCTGCGCCAGGGCGACACGCCCGGCTTCCCGGTCACGCGGCGATTCGTCTCGCAGCTGCGCACATCCAACATCGACGACGCCGCTGTCATCATCATCGACGACGCACCCATTCCCGGCGGCGAGCTGGGCGACAGCCTGCGGAAGTTTCTGCAATCGGGGGGCGGCCTGCTGGTAGTCGCCGCAGGACGCACGCAAGGGTCCTGGCCCAACGGCGAGCAGGGGATCGTGCCCGGTCGACTGGGACCACCCATCAGTCGGTCGGATGCGAACGCGGCACGGCTTCTCGGCATGAACACCCTGCATCCTGCGCTTGCCAGCTTCGCGGGCGCGGATGGCGGCGATCTATCGTCAGCACAGGTATTCCGTTACCGCAGACTCACCGGTGTCGCCGACGAAGCCGTCCTCGTCCGCTACGACGACCAGCGCGTGGCCGTCGCGGAGCGCGTCGTGGGCCGTGGCCGCGTGCTGGTGCTGACGACGACCCTCGATCCCTCCTGGAACACCCTCGCGCTGCAACCGGGCTACCTGCCGTTCCTGCACGAGGCGTTGAAGTACCTCGCCTCCCACGTGCCCGCCACCTCTGCCGTCGCCGTCGGCGACACGCTGGATCTGGGAATCTACGCGCGAAGCCTGCCCGGCTACACGCAGACCGCAGTGGCCCTGTCCCGTGGCGCCGTCGTAACCGTGCGAACGCCGTCGGGCAAGCAGATACCCATGGCGCCCGGTGAAGCCTACGCGCAAGTGCGGGAAGCGGGCTTCCACGAAGTGCACGTGAGCGGCGGCGGCGCGCGCAGTGTCGTCTTCGCCGCCAATCCACTGCCCCGGGAATCCGATCTCACGCCGCTGGACGTGACCGCCTTCGTCGCCACCATTGCCACTAAGGATCCCGTGGACGACACCGGCGAAAGCGGTCAAGCGGCCGGCGCCCGCAGCGGGGATACGGGCGTCGATGAGCACGCGTGGCAGTTGCTGCTTCTGATCTGCGCCATGCTGCTGGCTCTCGATACGTTACTCTCCAACCGATTGTCACGGCCGCTGCAGGAGACATGAACGACGTGCCCGCAACCGCCGGACTGAAAGCCGAGCTCGCCGCCATTCTCGCGCGCATTCGCCGGCGCTGGCGGCTGCGACGCGCGTTGCTGGGAACGGTCTGGTTCCTGGGCGCGAGCGCCTGCGTCGGTTTGATCGCCGCATTGACCGTGGACGCCTGGCGATTCGCGCCGGAAGTCGTGACCGGCGCCCGCATCGCGAGCTTTCTGTTCTGGGCTTGCGCACTCCTCATCTTTATCGGCATCCCCGTCTTCCAGCGCGTCACCGACAGGCGGATCGCCCTGTACGCGGAAGAGCGCGAGCCCTCCTTCGGCATGGCGCTCGTCAGCGCTGCCGACTTGGAGGACAACGCCGGCAGCGGCGACTCCCCGGCTCTAGCGCACGGTTTGCTGGAACAGAGCTTGAGCGCCTGTCACGCGATCGGCGACGGACGCCGAATCGATGCGCCCAGACTTCGACGTAACGCATTGCTGGTGGCCGCGAGCATCGCCGCTATCATCCTGGTGGCGGAGCACATTCCGCCGAATCTTCGCGATGCCTTCCAGCTCATCATCTTGCCGCGCACCAGCGTCGCGTCCGTAAGCCCCTACCAATTGACGGTAGAGCCCGGCGACATCCTCGTCTCGCGAGGCGCCGACCAGCTCGTCGTCGCCCGCACCGAGGGTTTCGAGCCGCAACAAGCGACGCTGCTCACCCGCTTCGGCGACGATGCCGAATGGCAACGAACCACCATGGTCCCCGGCGGCGAACGCAAGAGCTTCGAGACATTCCTTTTCGATCTGGCGCAAAGCGGCGAGTACCAGGTCCTGGCCGAGGGCCTGCGCTCGCAGGTGTACCGCATCGAAGTCGCCGAGCTGCCGAAGGTTGAACGCATCGATCTCACCTACCACTACCCGGCGCGTCTCGCGCTGCCAGCCCGAACTGTGACCGATGCCGGCGACATCAGTACTGTACGCGGCAGCCGCGTCACCATCGACATCGTCCCCAGCCAGGACGTGGCCGACGCAAGCCTGGTGCTGAACGGCCGCGAGAAGCGCCCCTTAGTCAAGAACGAAGACGGCGGCTGGACCACCGAGCTCGTCATCGAGGAGGAAGGCCAGTACCGCATCGATCTTCCCTACGGCGACGACACGCAGGTCGCCGCATCCCCCAACTACGCTATCGAAGTGCTCCCCGACCGCGCCCCGGCGGTGAAGTTTTCGCGTTTCGGCCGTGACTCCCGGGTCACCAGCGTCGAAGAAGCGTTGATCGAAGTCAGCGGCCGCGACGATCTCAACATCGCCACCCTCGAGCTCGTCTTCGCCATCAACGACCAGCCCGAAGAGACCGTGGTGCTGTACCAGGGTGATGGAGCGAAAACCGATGTCACCGCCGGACACACGCTGCAATTGGAAGACTACGCGCTCAGCCCGGGCGATTTGATCGCTTATTACGCCCGCGCTGCCGACTCCACCGCCGAGGACGCGCTCATCTCCACCACGGACATTTTCTTCATGCAGATCCGCCCATTCGAGCGCAGCTTCCGGCGATCCCGGGGAGGCGGGGGCGCCGGCGCCATGCAGGGCGGCAACCAGGAGCGCTCGCTCTCTGCCCAGCAACGCCAGCTCGTCATCGCCGCCTTCAAGCTCGCCCGGGATCGCGACAGCTACGACGATGGGCGTTTCGCTAACACCGTGGAGACGCTGGAGACCGCCCAGCGGCGCATCCGCGCTCGCGTCGAGGCCATCATCCGGCGTATCGGCAGCCGCAACGTCATGGGGCAAAGCTCGGGCATCCAACGCATGCGCGAGGAGCTCCCGCAAGCGGTCACCGCCATGAAAGAAACGCAAGCCCAGCTTGCCGACGAATCCCCCGTCGAAGCCCTGCCGCCCGCCCGCAAGGCGCTTCAGCACCTGCAACGCGCCGAAGCCGCGTTTCGCGATGCCGAGATCGCGCTACGCCGATCCAGCGGCGGCGGTGCCCGCGATGCCGAGGATCTCGCCAACCTGTTCCGCCTGGAAATGGACAAGCTGCGCAACAAGTACGCGGGCGTGCAGCGCGGCAACTGGCAGCAGGGCACGCAAGAACTGGATGAGGCACTGAAAAAGCTCGCGGAACTTGCACGGCGCCAGCAGAGGGAAGTCGAACGCCTGGAGCGCCGCGCCCGGCTGGATCCGAACGCCCCCTCCGGCGGTGGCAGTCAGCGCAGCCTTGCCGAGGAGCTCGAAGAGATAGTGCGTCGCCTCGAGCGCCTGTCCCGCGAGCAACCGACCCCGAAGCTCAGAAACCTGGCAAGACAGGCGCGGGCCGCGGCGCAAGCCATGCGACGCGCCGCCGGTGGTGACGGCAACGGCGCCGCCGAGGCCCGCGCGGCCCTCGATCGCCTGAAGAACATGCAACGCCTGGCCAGCGACCAACCGCAAGAGCGACTCAGACGCGGCATCGACAGCGCTTCACGGCGCACAGAGCGCCTGGCCCGGGAGCACACCGACATCGGCAACCGTGTGCAAGCACTGCCCGGTGAAGAAACTGCCCGGAGACAGGGCAAATCCAAGCTGCAATCGCGCAAGCTGCGCATGGCCGGGGACGTGCGCGATCTCGGGTCCGATTTGCGCCGGCTCGCGAAGGACGCCAGAAAGGACGAGCAGGCAACCGCGCAAGCCCTGGGGGAGACGGCCGATATTATTAGCGAGGGTGATCTCGCCAACCGGATCGAGCGCTCTGCAGCCGCCATCGATGAACCCTCGAAGGATGCTTCGCAACGCATGGAATCGGCGATCGGCGAGTCGCTGGCACGCATCGGCAAAGGCCTGGGCGAGGCCACGGAGTCCATCGATCCATCCGCGGAACGCAAGCGCGCTCGAAGCCTCGCGCAAATGCGCGCGCTCGTCGAAGGCCTCGAATCCCTCGAGCAGCAGATGCTGCAACGATCCCGCGGCGACCAGGCGAAGGCCGGCGACGCCAGTGGCGGCTGGGGCGCCGCCGATGGGCAGTCGTGGATGGGCCGCGACTTCGACCCGGCCGACATGGCGGACTTCCGCCGCGACTTTGCCGAACGCCGGGGCCTGCTCGAGCAACTAGCCGGCGTCATGACCTCCGACGAGCACGGCGCCAAGGACATCGATCGACTGCTCAATGAAATGCGCGCCCTCGAGCAGAGCGACGACTTCGACGACCCGCGACGCACCATGCAGCGTCAGAGACAGCTGATCGCACACTTGAAGGAACTCGAGCTCGCGCTGAAAAGCGACCTGGACGAAGCGCCATCCGGCGCCGTGCCGGCCACCGGCATCGACACCGTGCCGAGGGAGTACCGCCTCCAGGTGGAAGAGTACTTCCGCGATCTCAGCCGCGCGGAGCCGTCTCGCCGAAAGTTCTCGGGCGCCGATTGAATCCTTAAACTGTCCCCTCAAAAAAAAGCCGGCCGGGTTAAGTTAATGAGTCATGTGTGAGCTTCTCGGAGTCTGCGTCGAGCAGCCGGTACGACTGAGCTTGGGGTGGGAGGAATTCGCCCTACATGGCTCGCGCCGAGCCGGTAATCCGGACGGCTGGGGCGTCGCCTATTTCGCACATCGCGATGTTCTCTTGCTACGCGAGCCGGGTCCCGCCGCCGAGAGCCCGATGGTGAAGTTCCTGGCTGATCACGCACCGGCGAGCAGGCAGATCATCTCCCACGTACGACGCGCCACCACGGGTGTGCTCAGCTTGGAGAACACGCAACCGTTCGTGCGCCGTCTTGCGGGCAGAGCACACGTGTTCGCGCACAACGGGCATGTGGCGGACACGGAACTCCCCGCCGGCAGCCCGTTCTTGCATCCACTCGGTGAAACGGATTCGGAACGGCTTTTTGCACTGCTGCTCGCTGACATCGAAACGCTCTGGCATCGTCGGACCCCACCGCTCGCGAACCGGCTCGCGGTGGTGGAGCGTTTCGCTGGTCGCCAGCGCGAGCACGGCGCCCTGAATTTCCTGTACTGCGACGGAGAAACCCTGTTCGCCCATGGCCACCGGCACACCATCCCCGGCGAGGCCATATCCAGCGATCCCGGTCTTTACGTGCTTGAGCACGATGCCGGAGACGGCGACGGTTTCGACGCGTCCTGCATCGGGATCGGGTGCGAAGGTGGCAGAGGCCTTCAGGCCGTCGTCGCCACCATGCCGCTCGACGATCAGCCCTGGACACCGCTCGCCCAAGGTGAAATCGCGTGTTTCGAGCAGGGACGGCGGGTTCGATGAAAAACCCACGGCCGGCTGGACACTGATCGAAACGCCGCAGCCCGACCTGGGGGTATCCTATCAACGCGCTCGTTTGTCGCCGGAACGCGGTTCCATCGCATACGGAGCGGCAGCGCGTTTGGCATCGACGACTTCTCGCGCGGTGTCCATGGGAAGACCGACGTGCTGGAGCATCAGTTGCCCCAATTGCAGGCCCGCCTCGAGCACCTCGGGAACGACCTGGGTGGCGCCCTGAGCGGTAAGTCTCGCCGCATGCCTGCTGTCGCGGGCCCGCACCAGGATCGGCAGGTCGCGGGACAAGCGACGGGCGGCAACCAGCACCCGTTCCGCGGCCTCCGGGTCGTCCGGACTGATGACCAGCGCCGCCGCATCGCGCAGCCGTACCTTCTCCAGCATGGCGGCCCGGCTCGCATCTCCCAGAAATACCGGGGCGCCCCCGGCACGCAGTCCGGCGACATGGGCGGTATCCAGATCCAGCGCGACGTGAGGCACGTGCTGCCGGTCGAGCAGCTCCGCCAGGAGTCTGCCGGTGCGCCCATAGCCAACGATAATCACGTGATCTTTCAGATCGGGATCAATGTCGATGTCTCCGCCAGAGCTCAGATGCTCGCGCGCCTCGATGGCAGCACCGAGGCTGCGCGCGACGCGGGCTATCAGCGGCGTGAGAAACATGGTGACGCTGACGACGATGAGCATGAATTGAGCGGTCGGCTCGGGTACGAGTGCAAGAGTTGCGGCAAAACCGAGCACCACGAATGCGAACTCACCGCCCTGGCCGAGCAGCAATCCCATCTCGATCGCCTGTCCCCGACCGAATCCGAAAAGCCGCGCGAGTCCGGCGGTCAACAGGGCCTTGGTGGTGAACAGACCCACGACAGACAAGCCAATCCACACTGGTTCGGCCAGTATCTGCGACAGATCGATGATCATGCCCACCGACATGAAGAACAGACCGAGGAGCAGCCCTTTGAACGGCTCGATGTTGACTTCGATCTCATGACGGAATTCGGTTTCGGCGAATACCAGCCCGGCGAGAAAGGCGCCGAGCGCCGCGGAGAGCCCGGCGGCATGGGTGGCGGCCGCAGTGGCAATGATGATGAGCAGGGTCGCGGCCATGAAGAGATCCGGGCTGTGAAGGCTGCTCACGTAACGAAACAACGGCCGTACAAGCAGCCGGCCAACGCCGAGAATGAGCAGCACGGTGAGCACAGCCCCGCCGATCGCCAGCCCCAGGGTCGTGATCAGCGAGCCACCGGCGCGCGCACCCAGACTTCCAACGACGAAAAGCATGGGCACTACAGCGATATCCTGGGCGAGGAGCACCGCGAAGCTGCCGCGCCCGACGACCGTCCCGAACCGACCCTGCTCCGTCAGGAGCTGCATCACAATCGCGGTCGAGGAAAGCGCGAGGCAGCCACCGAGAATCACCGATGCTTCCAGGGAATTACCGAAACCCCACGCGATGCTTCCGATGGCGAGTCCAGTCACAACGATCTGCGCCGTCCCCATGCCGAACACGATGCGCCGCATCCCCCAGAGCCGCGCGAACGACAACTCCATACCGATCATGAACAGCAGAAACACGACACCGAGCTCCGCCAGTGCGCGCACGCCCGCCACATCCGTGATGAGCACGTGGCGGAGCCATTCATGTTGCTCCGCGAATCGTGCAAGCCCGTGGGGCCCTACCGCAAGACCCACGAGCAGAAAGCCGAGCACGGGACTCAAATCGAATCGCTTCGCGATGGGAATCACCAGCCCGGCCGCTGCCAGAAACACCACGGCTTCCTGCAATCTGAGTTCTTCCATACTTCTTCGGGCGCGGCCTTTATTGTCTCGACTATGCGCTGGGCGGGGATCTGTCTCGAGAGAGGATGATGATATTCGTTTTACTCATACGGGAGCCTCTGAGCTTGACATGCGTCAAGAAAGCGTCGCCTGACGCATGTCATGTGGGGCGGCGCGGCGTCTCGAGCTGAGCTTCGTAGGTTGGGCTGAGCGAAGCGAAGCCCAACCTACGAAGCTTTCCCGATATTCCGCGATGACCCCTATTCTTGCGCCGACGGATGGTCCCTTTCGTTGACGTGCTGAACCATTGTATATAGGTTAAGTTTCCTTCCGACGGAAGGAAAATACCACCTGGGAGGAATAGCCATGAAAAAACGATCTCTTGGTGTAGCTGCAAGTGCCTTATTTCTCGCGCTGACCGTCGCCCCCGTGTACGCATTCCACTGTCCGGCCGATGTGAAGGCCATCGACAATGCTCTCCCGAAGGCGAAGCTCAGTGCAGATCAGAAGGCACAGGTGCAGAAGCTCCGCGATGAGGGTGAAGCGTTGCACAAGTCGGGGGCGCACAAGGATTCGGTCGGCAAGCTGGCCGAGGCGATGCGCATCATTCTGAACAACATGTAAGCCCTTGGTCCATTTCGCCAGCGCGTCGGGGCTCTGTGCCCCGGCGTGGCTGGGGACCACACTGTCGACAGGCAGTCACCGGCAAATCTCCGCGCCCCACCCTGGTGGTTCAAAGCATCAGGTGCCCACCAAACCAGGTCAACTCCAAGAAAAAAAGTCGTAAGGAACAGAGATCATGAAAAGAATAATCGCAAGAATCTGCTTGGTGACCGCACTTTTCTTGATTGGCATATCCTTCGCACAGGCTGACGCCAAGCGTAGCATTATCAAGATCACCGGCGACCTTTACCGATTCCAGAACAACTTCCACTACTCGGTATTTCTCGTGACCTCCGGCGGCATTATCGTCACCGACCCGATCAATGCAGATGCGGCGCGCTGGCTTAAGGCCGAACTCGCCAAACGATTTAATAAGCCAATCAAGTATCTAATCTACAGTCACGATCATGTTGATCACGTCACTGGGGGCGAGGTGTTCGCCGACACGGCGACTGTTGTCGCACATGCAAACACCAAAGCGGACATCATCGCTGAACAGCGCCCGACCGCGGTGCCAGACATTACCTTTTCAGATCAAATGACCATTGAGTTGGGCGGCAAGCATGTGGAATTGAGCTATTTCGGTCGGAGTCACTCTGACAACCTGATTGTCATGCGTTTTCCGGCAGAACGGGCGCTATATGTGGTCGATTTAATTCCAGTAGGTACAGTAGCGTGGAAGAACATAACAGACGCCTATATCCCCGATTGGATGGATGCGATCGCACGGGTGGAGACCATGGATTTTGATATCTTGGTGCCGGGACATGGCAGACTTGGTACTAAGGCTGATGCCACGGCCTTCCGCGGTTATATGGACGCGCTGTATGCGGCCGTCCTCAAGGGCGCTCGCGAGGGAAAATCTCTGGAGGCTATGCAACAAAGCATCAGGCTGGAGAAGTACAAGAATTGGCACAACTACGATACGCATCTACCTCTAAATATCGAGGGGATGTATAACCAGATCAAGCTGCATCGTCGCGGCAATTGACATACGCGGCACCCCGGATCCCTTTCTTTTTGAGACGCTTACCTTGCGCTACTCGTGGACCTCGTGGACGCAGCACGTGCCGCAGGTAGTCTATTGCCCTGATTCATTCAGCGCCGGCCGGCTCTCCACGAACAGACACGGAACGGCGTGTACAAACTCCTCCGAGCGCTCTGGAGTGATCAACAGCGGACGAGCGTTGTCGCGCTCTACGATTACGAGCCCGTCGGCGCGCGACACGTACATCTCGAAGATCTTCGGGCGGGTCCACAGCAGGCCGAAACCGCCCCAAAGCCCGCCCACGCCGATACGAACGGCGAACCCGTAATCCCGGCGAAACTCCTTGGCGGTAATGATGCGCGCCGAGCGCAGTTCGGTGCGTTCGATTCGACGTGACCGAAGCGGCCACGCAATCACCATAGCGTGCTCGTCCACGGCGAAGTGTCGTGGACGCATCCACAGCCAGACGCAAAGATAGAGAATCGCCAGCGCCAGCCCGACCATGAGCAGGCCCACACCCGCCAATACGACGGGTATGGCCAGAAGCGCGATGGTCAAGATCCACATGACCGCGGACATCGGTGCTAGACGGTAGATCACGGGCGGATTGTCCCATGGAGATCCATGGTCGTCATGTGTGCAGTCTACGCCGCTGGCGGTACGTGTATAGACGTAAGTACGACTCGGCCCCAGTCCCAATAAAGGGATCAGAGCCCCTTATTCTTGCCCTACGAACGGCACCTCCCGCGACGGTCTGCCGCCTGGATTGCGAACGCACTGGCGAATTCATAGCCGGCGTGGAAGATAGCGGCAGAACCACGCCATGGAGAGCATCCACAGACCGGCGGCTCCGAACACGGCGTGCACGGGCAGGAATCGCAGCAGCACGATGAACAAGGCCGGCGGCAGTAGCTGAGACACGTCCCGGTAGGTGTTGAACACGCCGGCCATCTCTTCGCGCTCCAGCGGACGCACCGCACGCAGGAACGGCATGTTGCCGGCGCCGTCGATCGTGGACGTGCAGAAGGCGCTGAAAACGAGCATGCCGGCGCCGAGCCACGGCGATCCGGCCAGCACCGATACCCCGATGCTGGTGACCGCACTGATGGTATAACCCCCGACCAGCAACGTTCGAAAGCCATATCGCCTTCCCAGTTTGCCCCACAGGGTAACGGTGTAGACGGTGGCCACGCCCATCGATACCAGGGCGCCTCCTACCATCTCGCCGAGGCCGGTGGTCACGGCATAGATCGGCACGTAGATGAAGAACGTGGCCCACCACGCCGAACGGGCCACGGCCATGCTCCAGGCGAGGCGCATGCGTGGCTGGGCGGCGAACCGTCGCACGTGCCTGAGGGGCGCGGGCGCGGCGTCCAGCCGTTCCCGAGCGCCCGCCTCCCGTAGCCCGAGCATCCGGAAATAGACCATCGTCGTCACGGCGACCAGCATGGTGAGCAGATACGGTAACCAGTGTGCCACCCGGGACTCCAGATAGATCCCCAGCCACGGTCCCACGCTGTAGGCGATCGCCATGAACAGCACCCGCTTCGGCTCGAAGGCCGCGAGATCGCGGCGGCGGATGTGGTGCATGATGTACAGGTTGAGGCTCACCTCGAAGGCCAGAGTGGCAAACATCCAGCACACCATGCCGGCCAGGAACAACGGAAAGCCACCCAGGCCGAGCAGCAACGGGGCGACTACCGCCGCGATCGCGGCGACGTGGAACACGCTCCGGGTGCGAATGCGGCGCACGAGCACGGGCAGCAGCACGCTGGTGCACACGCCGAGGGTGCTCACGACCACGAAAAGGACGCTCACCGCTTGCGCACTCCCGAGGTAGGCGAGCCCGTGAACCGGCAATATGGTGATCACGATGGTGCGGCAGGAGGTGGTGAGAAAGAACATGGCCGCGAAGGCCGTGGACCACTGCACGGCGCCGCCGCCAAGCCAGCGCGGCAGGGACAGGCTGCGAATATCGGCGTTGGGCATGAATGCTCGGTGAAGCCGTGGAGTCCGAGGCGCCCGCCGACGCGACGCGACGCGCAAATGTTCCCTACAGCAAAAGGGATCAGAGCGTATTCGGCGCTGGACCCATTATTAGGCCCAGCGGTAGCCGCTCACAAGACCCCCTGCCCGCCCAAGCGAGCGCTGATCGATCACCTGATGAAGCGTGTACAGCCGTACGCATTCGCCAGGGTGACTGCCGAGCATCCGGCCGGTCCTTGCTGATATGCTTCCGGGAAATCCATAACAATTCATCGCTGTACCATGGGGGGGGGTAGTCATGATGAATCCTGGTGAGGATGCCGTCGCGCGATCGCGCTGGCTCAAGCGGTTGCCGGTGCTCGGCGCCTGTTTTCCCTACGAGGAGCGGTGACTTGGTAAAGGAAGCGATAGCCGTAGTCCACTGGCTGCCCGCGCTAGTGTTGCTGTCGGGTAGCGGGACCACACTCGCCGGTCAGTCGCGCGGGAACCAGCTCGTCTGTGACGAGATTCAGCAGCGTTACATCGTCGATGGGAATCGGCTCGATTCCCGCACCCTCAACTTATTCCTGTTCGACGCGGCAGAACGCGGCTGCATGGATCTGCTGCAGCGTTTCCTCGATCTCGGAGCATCGGTGGTGGCGCGCGACAGAGCCGGCAACATCGCGTTGCAAATTGCGGCGCGCTCCGGCGAGCGCAAGGCGGTAGAGCTGCTGCTGGCGCGCGGCTCCGACGTGCATCACGCCAACCTGGTCGAAAGCACGGCACTGCTGCAGGCAGCAATGGCGGATCGACGTCGCGTGGTGAAAATCCTGTTGCGCGCGGAGGCGGATCCCAATGCCCAAAACACACAGGGAATCACTCCGCTGGCGGCGGCGACTTACAATGGAAACGATCGAATGGTCGATATGTTGCTCGCGGCAGGGGCTGACCCCGACATCGTGGATCGGACGGGCAAGGCGCCTGTTGTCTACGCCGCGGGCAAGGGATACACGGGGATTCTCGCGCGCCTTCTGGATGCCGGGGTGAAAGTCGATGCGCGTTATTCCCACGATCTCAGCGCCCTCATGTGGGCGGCCGGGCACAGCAATGACGTACCCGTTGGCGAAGGATTGTCCACCGTGAAACTACTGATCGATCGCGGCGCACAACTGGACCTGGTCGACGACCGCGGGCGCAGCGCTCTCATGAACGCCGCGCAAAGGGATCATGGAGAGATCGCCGCCCTGCTGATCGAGCGGGGTGCCGACGCGACCCTCGAGGATCGCCAGGGAATGACGGCGCTGAAGCTCGCCGGCAGCGAAACGCTGCGACAGACTCTGCAGGCATTGCTGGAGAAAAAGGCGAATTCGAATCAGTAACCGGCCAGGTAGCGCGCCATTGCGGCGATATCTTCCTCTTCATAGGACGCCGTGAGCGAAGCCTTTGCCGGTGAGTTCATGCGCGTCTTGTTCTTGAACTCCAGCATGGTACGTTCCAGGTAACCCGCCTGCTGGCCTGCGAGGCGCGGGATTCGGCTGCTGCCCTCATAGCCTCCCAGATGGCACTGGGTGCACAAACCCGCGGCGGTGGCGGTCTCGCCGCGGGCGATGTCCGTCGACTCGGCGGCGAATCCCATCGAGGGCCACGGTTGACTGGAAAAGTGCTGCGCCAGCCCCCGCATCTCCTGCTTGCTGAGAGTGGCGACGATTTTGCTCATTTTGGCGTTCCGGCGACGACCCGCCTTGTAGTCCTTCAACTGCACGTAAAGGTAGTAAAACTCTTGTCCCCAGATGATGGGAATATCGGGACGAGACGGGGATCCGGCGGCGCCATGACACTCCGTGCATATCTTGACCTTCTCGGATAGCCCGTCCGCGTGCGCGCCAGCACAAACCAGAAGGAGCAGTACGATAACGGCCGTGAAGCCGTCCGCCGGACGGCCCCATTTTCGCAATGTCAATATCATGTACGGTCGACGATAGCGGGACCAAATCGTGGGGCTGCGAGTTCGCAGCCCCACTGGATTTTGCCTAATCCGAAAGAGTGAAGGTGAGAATATTGTTACCACGCTTGTAGTTCAACTGAGTATTCCCACCCGCGGCGACGACGATGTACTGCTTTCCATCCACCGTGTAGGAAGACGGCGGCGCGTTGACGCCTGCGCCCGCCTGGAACTTCCACAGGACGGCACCGGTCTCGGCGTCATAGGCCTTGAAGTAGCCGTTGCCTTCGCCGGTGAACACCAAGCCGCCAGCGGTTGCGAGGATGCCACCGATCATGGGCTGCTCGGTCTTCACCTTCCATTGGATCTTACCGGTGTTGTAATTGACAGCCGTGACGTTACCCCACTGCTGCTCCTCGGGGATGACCTTGAACGCGCCACCCAGCCACAGCTTGCCTTCCGGATACGGCGTGCTCTCCACGTGGTAGGTCATGGGCTGATGCAGATTGATGGCGTAGACCAGCCCCAGGCCGGTATTCACCGTCATAGGCGACCATTCGACACCGCCGTTGGCCCCGGGCAGCATGCGCTGGCCTTCCTTCGTGGGAAGCACCCACATGTCCTCCTGGGGCACCATGGCCTCGGAGAAACGGATCAGGCTGCAGTCGCGCCGGTCGTGAACGTAGACGTGGCCGGTCTTGCCACCGTGCAGCAGTCCAGGAACGGTCTTGCCTTTCTTGTCCTTGACGTCCACCAGGATCGGCGGGCTCACCGCGTCCAGATCCCACACGTCGTGGGCGATGTACTGGAAGTGGCAGGCGTATTTGCCGGTATCCAAATCCACCGAGACCACGGAGTTGGTATACAGATTGTCACCGGGTCTGATAGAGCCATCCAGATCGGGCGACGGATTACCCACCATGAAGAATATCCGGTTCAGCTCCAGGTCCACGGCAGGGTTCTGCCACACGCCGCCGCCGAGCGTCTTGTAGGGATCGCCCAGCTTCGCCAGGGCGACCTTCTCGGCAGCCAGATCACGCCGCATGTCGCGCCCGGTGGCGTCCGTTTTCGCCCAAACGCCGACGGAATCTTCGGGGATGGTATGGAACTGCCAGAGTTGGTTGCCGGTCTTCCAGTCGTAGGCCTTCACGAACCCGCGAATACCGTACTCTCCGCCGTTTGTGCCGATGAGAACCTTACCGTTGACCACCGTCGGCGCCATGGTCTCGCTGTAGCCCAGCTCCCCATCGGCAATCTGGGTCTCCCAGACCACCTTGCCGGTCTTGCCGTCCAGGGCCACCAATTTGGCATCCAGGGTGCCCATGTAAACCATATCCCCGTAAACCGCGACACCCCGGTTGTTGGGACCACAACAGAAGGTCGTGATGGGCCCCATCTTGTGCTTGTAGTGCCAGATCTGCTCGCCGGATTTAGCATTCAACGCGTAGACGTGATTGAAAGCCGTCGTCACGTACATGATGCCGTTCACGACGATGGGCGTGGTTTCCATGGTCTCGACGACCTCGGTCTGAAAGATCCAGGCCGGACGCAGGTTGTGCACGTTGGAAACGTTGATCTGGCGTGACGGATAGTAACGGGTCTGTGCGTAATTGCCGTTCGTATGTAAGAAATTGTTTCCGTCGCCGGCCGCTCGGGTCAGCATGTCCTGGGTCACGGTGGACATGTCGCCGTAGAGGGTGCCCTTCTCGACCTCCTGCGCATGCGCCGTCGTGATGCTGAATCCGAGCAGGGCTGCCGAGCCCAACGCCACGGAAACGCGTCGCAATCGCGACTTATAAGATTTCACGATTCTTCCCCTCCTCTCCTGGTGCATCGGCCATTGCACAATCGGTGTTTTTGCAAAGGCTTTTTTGTGCCCTTGTCGGCCGAACCAGCGCGCACAATATGCCAACGCGTGCAGATGTTCAACGCGGCAGTGTCCACCGTGGACTACGGAATACCGAAAACGCGCGGCGAGAAGTGCAAAATCCGGCGACCGTGATGGGAATCAGCCCACGGAAAACGCCATGCCGTCGAAGGCTACCTCCCATCCTTCGGCTTCGAGCGCGCGGCGCTCGTCGCTGTCGCTGAGCAGTGCCGGGTTCGTGTTGTTGATGTGGATGAAGACGCGCCGCTCGATGGAAAGTCCCCGCAGCGCCTCGATGGAGCCCTCGGTGCCGGACATGGACAGGTGCCCCATGCGTTGACCGGTCTTGACGCCTTCGTTGCGTTGCAACATCTCGTCGTCACGCCACAAAGTGCCGTCGAAGAACAATGCCGATGCACCGCGACAACGAGCACGTACCACGTCGTCCACCGCGGCGCAGTTGGCGACGAAGAGCAGAGGGTTGTCGCCGCCCTCTTCACTGATCTCGAGCCCAAGCGTGTCCCCGACGCGGGTGCCGAAACCCGGGCCCGCCTTTTCGTCCTCCAGGTAGAGCGCGACCTTTCCGGGAACCGCAAAGGCCGTGGCCCGCAACCCGCTGTCGGCACCGTCGTGGCCGAGCAGCGGAATGGATTCGTCCAGGGTCAATTGCCGTCGGCGCACCACGTCGGGGGCCAGCACGCGAAATATCGGGTTACCATCGAGCACGGAAAAAACCCGTTCATGGGCGAAAACGACAAACGGGGTGCGCTCGCGCAAATGCAACAGCCCCGCCACCGCATCCACGTCGCTGTTGGTGAGCAGCACCCCGGCGATGGGCGACGAGCGTAACCCCTGCTTGGGATGTAGTCGCGCCTCGCGATTGATCTGCTCGCGCAAATCCGGTGACGCATTGATGATGAACCACGAATCGCCGTCGCCACTGACCGCGATGGATGCCTGGGTGGCAGGCCGCGCATCCGGGTCGCCGGCCCGCGCCCGTCGACAGGCTTCGCTGTTACTGTTCCACTGCGGGAATCCACCTCCCGCGGCGGCGCCAAGAACCAGCACCTGGATCACGACCAAGTCTCCTTCCCCGTACCGTCCCATCTTCGCACGCGCCGCTCGTGGACGACAGCATACGGTTCCTTTAGGGACGAGAATCGGGTATCAGATAGGCGATGGATGACACGATGGGCATCAGCATCGAGAACGTGAGCTACGCCTACGGGAAGATCGCGGCGCTCGAAGACGTGTCCCTGGCCATCGACCCGGGCCGTTTCACGGCGCTCCTGGGTCCGAACGGCGCCGGCAAGTCGACCCTGGTCGCCCTGTTGACGGGTCTCTTCGTGCCCGATGCCGGTCGCATCGCGATACTGAACCATGATCTCGCCAGCCAACCCCGGGAAGTGCTGGCGCGCATGGGTATCGTGTTTCAGGGACAGACCCTGGATCTGGACCTCAGCGTGGATCAGAACATGCGCTATTTCGCCGCCTTGCACGGTATGAGCAATCGCGCAGTAGGCGAGCGCGTGGATACCTGCCTGGCTCGCATGGGGCTTTCCGAGCGCCGGGGTGAAAGGGTGCGAACGCTCAATTCCGGCCATCGGCGGCGCCTGGAAATTGCCCGTGCATTGCTGCATCGTCCGCGGGTGTTATTGCTCGACGAACCGACCGTGGGCCTCGATGTGCCGTCGCGCAGCGCGATTGTGGAACACGTCCACGAGATTTGCCGGGATGAAGCGATCACTGTTCTCTGGGCGACCCATCTGGTGGACGAGGTTTGGCCGCAGGATCAGGTGGCGGTTCTACACCGCGGCCGCATCGAGGGCTTCGGCTCCGTCGCCGAAATTCTTTCTCGGACCGGTACGACTGACGTGCTGGAAGCCTTCAAGCAATTGACCGACACGAACGGCGCTCTTGCCGACACGCAACCATGAACGACAGCGGCGCACCGACTCTTCCAGGCTATTTCACCTGCCTGCGCGGTGTGCTCTGGCGCGAATCCCTGCGCTTCTTCCAGCAGCGCGAGCGATTCGCCGCCGCCCTGGTGCGCCCGCTCATCTGGCTGCTCATATTCGGCGCGGGCTTTCGATCGGTGCTGGGAGTCTCGATAATCCCACCCTATGACACGTACATGACCTACGAGACCTATATCGTGCCCGGTCTCGCCGCCATGGTTCAACTGTTCAATGGCATGCAGAGCTCTCTCAGCATGGTCTACGACCGCGAGATGGGCAGTATGCGTTTGCTGCTCACCAGCCCCTTTCCACGCTGGTACCTGCTGCTGGGCAAGCTCTGCGCCGGGACATTCGTGTCGCTGCTGCAGGTCTACGCATTTCTGGTGATCGCCGATCTGGTTCTCGTGGACCTGCCTCTCATGGGCTATCTGGTCGCGGCCCCCGTGCTGGTCGCCACTGGCCTGATGCTGGGAGCGCTGGGAATGTTGCTCTCCTCCACCATCCGCCAGCTGGAGAACTTCGCCGGCATCATGAACTTCGTCATTTTCCCCATGTTCTTTCTGTCATCGGCACTTTACCCGCTGTGGAAAATGAAGGAGTCCAGTGATCTTATCCATACGATCTGCGTGCTGAATCCATTCACCTATGTGGTGGAAAGCATTCGCTTCGCGCTCTACATGCAGCCAAACATTCTTGCCAACACTGTTGTCTTGGTTGCGTTGCTCCTGTTCTTCGCGTTGGCCGTTCTGGGCTACGATCCGAAAAGGGGCATGCTCCATCGGCGTGTGGCGGGCTAGGCGAGACTTATTTGGAGATACTGTCTTGCTGAAGCGTTATTTGCCGCCACTGCTCTGCATGGCCCTCATCCTGCCCGTATCGGTTGCGGCGAAGAACACCGGTCTCATCTTCATCAGCAACGAGAAGAGCAGCACCATCACCGTGCTCGACGGCAGCGGCAAGGTGGTACGCAGCTTCGAGACCTGCGCGCGGCCCCGCGGTATGCACTTCAGCGCGGACCGCACACAGTTCTACGTAGGCTGCGCCGATGATTCCCTCATCGCCATCTATGACGTGATCACCCAGAAGCTCGTGGGACGCATCCGCGGCGTCGAGGAACCCGAGACTTTCGACCTGCATCCGAACGGAAGACATCTCTATATCTCCAACGAGGAAGACGCCGCGGCGACGGTTTTCGACGTCGAGACGGGTAAGTTCGTGGCCGAATACGAAACCGGCGAGGAGCCGGAAGGAGTCCTGATTACCCCCGATGGGAAACGCGTCTTCGTCGCTTCGGAAGCGGCGAATCTGGTGCACGTGATCGACGTCGAGTCCCGGCAGGTCATCAAGGACGTGCTGGTGGACACGCGGCCGCGGCGATTCGCCCTGACGCCGGACGGCAGGGAGCTGTGGGTGTCGGCGGAGCTCGCCGGCATCGTCGATATCATCGACACGCAAACCCTGCAGATCGTCGGCGATATTACTTTCCTGCCGACGGGATTTCGCAGGGAGGAGGTGACACCGGTGGATCTGCTGATCACCAGGGATGGTGCCCGCGCCTACGTGGCGCTGGGGCGCGCCAATCACGTGGCGGTGGTCGACGTCGCCAGGCGCGTGGTGCTCGACTATATTCTGGTCGGCAAACGTGCCTGGGGATTGGCGCTCAGCAATGATGAGAAGAAGCTGTACGTCGCCAATGGCCTATCCGACGACATCTCGATCATCGACACCGATCGCCGCGCAGTCATCACCTCCGTGCCCGTCGACATGGTGCCCTACGGAATACTGATCGATGATCATTGACGTCAAGCGGCTCCGCACCTTGATGGTTGCGGCCATCATGTCCGTTATTTCGCTTCCTGGCGCCATGGCCGCAACCGACGAGGTCCGCATCGTCTATCTCACCCGGCAATCCGACGCTTATTACCGAACCCACAGAGCCTACACCGGACTCACGCTCCGCGAGCACCATCGGGCCATCGACGGCATCGAGGTCGGGCTCCGGGAGAGCCGTATCCTGACCCGCGGTATCGGCATTGCTTTCAAGCTGCAGGAAGTGACGGTTGCCCCGGAGCAGACGGTGAACGATGTGATTCGGCGCCTGCTCGAGGACGAGAATGCCGGGGTCTTCATTCTCGACCTTCCCATCGAGGACCTGCGCGACGCAGCCGGCTCGTTGGCCGCCGAGAAGGTGCTCCTGTTCAATGTCCGACATCGGGACGACAGCTTGCGCGGCGCGGACTGCTCCCCGGTCTTGTTCCACACCATTGCGAGCAGAGCCATGCTCATGGATGCGCTGGCACAGCACCTGTTCAAGAGAAACTGGACCGAGGTGCTGGCCCTGGAGGGTCCCGACGATGTCGATGCCATGTGGAGTGCCGCGTTCGCATCCTCGGCGCGTAAGTTCCGATTGAAGATAGTGGACAGTCGGCCATTCGTTCTCAGCAACGACCCGCGACAACGGGATCAGACCAACTTCGCTCTGCTCACAGGCGCCGCCGACTACGATGTCATATACCTGGCGGACAGCGTGGGAGAGTTCGGCCGCTACCTCCCCTATCAGACCAAGAATGCGCGGCCGGTGGTGGGCAGCGAGGGCCTCATAGCGAGTGCATGGCACTGGACCTGGGAACGTCACGGCGCTCCGCAGCTCAATCAACGTTTCCATCGCCTTGCCAAGCGCAGGATGACCGGGCCCGACTGGGCCGCGTGGGTAGCCGTGAAATCGATTGTCGCCGCGACTCTGTACAACAAATCCCACGACGTCATGGCGCTACGATCGGCGTTGCGCAGCGATGACTTTCGGATCGACACCTACAAGGGTGTGGCGGCAAATTTCCGTCCCTGGGACAATCAGTTGCGCCAAAGCATTCTGCTTCACACCCACAATGCCGTGATCGCCAGAGCCCCCATCGATGGCTTCCTGCACGAAAAGAACAACCTGGACACGCTCGGCATCGACGCCCGGGAGTCTACCTGCCGCTTCCGTTAGGCTGGTTTCTCCCCGCCGCCTCCTCAATGGGCGGCGCGCAGCTTCGAATTCCTGGTGTTCCGGTAAATCAGCGGGAGCTCGGCGCCGCCCGCCCCGGATCGCTGCGCCCGCTCCACGGCTTCCAGCACCACATCGTGGTGAGTGGACTTGTCACAAACGGGATCCGCGTTGGCCGGATCCCCGGTGAGCAAGTAGGCCTGGCATCGACAGCCGCCGTAATCTTTGCTTCGCTCGGGACAGCTGCGGCAGGGCTCTTTCATCCACACCTCGCCGCGGAAGCGATTGAAGGCAGGTGACTCGCGCCAGATCCAGTCGATGTCCCTGTCGCGCACGTTGGGATAATCGATGCCAGGCAGGTCACGCGCCGCCTGGCAAGGCAATGCCGTGCCGTCGGGTGCGATGCACAGGAATACCTTCCCCCATCCATCCATACAGGCCTTGGGACGATTCTCGTAGTAATCCGGGATGACGTAATAGATTTTCATGCTATCGCCGTGTCGTTGCTGGTAATCCTCGGCCACGGCTTGCGCGCGGGTGATTTGATCCCGCGTGGGTAACAGACGATCGCGGTTCTCGAGCGCCCAGCCATAGTACTGTGCGTTGGCGAGCTCGACGTAATCCGCCTCCAGCTCGATAGCGAGATCCAGCATATCCTGCATGGTATCGATATTGTCCCCGTGAATGACGAAGTTCAGCACCATGGGAAATCCGTTGGCCTTGACCTCGCGCGCCATGGCCAACTTGTGCTCGAATGAGCCGGTGCCGGCGATGCGATCATTGAGCTCGCTGTTACTCGCCTGGAAACTCAGCTGGATGTGGTCGAGACCGACGTCGCGCAGTCGGCGAACACGCGCCGCGTCCATGCCCACACCGGAGGTGATGAGATTGGTGTAGTAACCGAGTCGCCGCCCTTCTTCGACGAGCACTTCGAGGTCACGCCTGACGAGCGGCTCGCCGCCGGAAAACCCGAGCTGCGCCGCTCCGAGCTGACGCGCTTCGCGTAACACACGAATCCACGCATCGGTGTCGAGCTCGTTTTTGATTCGAGCGAAATCCACCGGATTGCTGCAGTAGGGACATTGCAGCGGACAGGCGTAAGTAAGCTCGGCCAGCAGCCACAGCGGCCCCGGCGTCGCTTCAGGTGGCGATCCAGCCTTTGCCATTGGCTTCGACAAAGAACTCGAGCACATCGTCCGCCAAATCGGGGACCGAGAACTGCTCCTCGAGCTCGCTGATGATATCGCCGACCGTGCGCTCTCCGTCGCAGCGCTTGAGGATCTCTCCGGCCGCCGTATTGAGCTTCACCATTCCTTCCGGATACAGCAGGACGAAGCACGCTTGCGCCTCCTCCCATTGAAACCGAAACAGCTTGGCCACGCTGGGCACCGAGTCGCGCGGAAATTCGGCGTTCACTTCGCCTCCTCCACCGTGAAATACGGCGGCATATCGAGCATGTAGGCAAGATACATAGCGTCCAGCATGCTCCACAGCACGTCAAGCTTGAACTGAACGATCTCCAGCGCCCTTTGCTGTTGCTGGGCGGATGTGAATTCCGCCAGGGTGATGGCGAGCCCGTGCTCGACGTCGCGGTGCGCCTCACCCAGGCGTTTCTGGAAGTACTCGAGCCCGCCGGGATCCATCCACGGATAGTGACCGGGCCATCGCGCGATGCGCTCCCGGTGTATGGTCGGCGCGAACAGCTCCGTCAGCGATGAGCACACCGCCTCCTGCCAGCTTGCGCGGCGCACGAAGTTCACATAGGCGTCCACCGCGAAACGCACGCCGGGCAGCACGTGCTGCAGCGACACGATGGCGTCTCGGTCCAGGCCACAGGCCTCGCCGAGACGGATCCAGGCCTCGATACCGCCGTCTTCGCCTGCGCGACCGTCGTGATCCAGTATCCGCTGGACCCAGTGCCGGCGTACCTCGCGGTCGGGGCAGTTGGCCATCAGGGCGGCGTCTTTTTGTGGAATGTTGATCTGGTAGTAGAAGCGATTCGCCACCCAGCCCTGGATCTGCTCACGGTTCAATTGGCCCGCGTTCATCTTGACCTGGTAGGGGTGATGAATGTGGTAGCGCGCGCCGAGTCCGCGCAAGCGCTGCTCGAACTCTTCGCGACTCCATGGAGGATCAGAACTCGAATCCATGGGAGTATTCCTGGGTGCTGTCGGGGGGAAAGGGATCCGACCTCTGGCCGAATCCGGGCTGCCACGTAGCAAGGGGCCGCGCGGGCCCCCTTATCTAGTTCTTTCCGCGTCGCCGGGTAGGCGAAGCAGCACTTACCTGTTCAAAATGTACATCGTGATTTCGAAACCATATCGAATCTCGGTGTACGCGGGTTTCGTCCACTGCATGTTTCTTCCTCCTCCTCCACGTATTCTAATTGGCGCCTTCACTCGATTGTTCGAGAGAAACAATGAACTGTCACAGACAGGGAATACTAACAGAGCCCAGCCGGTCTAGTACATATCCCCGCAATAAATCGTCTTGCGGTTTCCCACGGCACTGCCATGGGACGATTTTGTAGTGCGCCAACGCCCAGAATATCAAGAAATTACAAAAACTTAAGGCGGCCGGAACTCCGCTCGCCGATTGCTTAGCGACAGCTTAACCGGCTTTCGTAATACGCTGCGATCGTGAAGATTTCGTCGTCGGTAAGATTGGCGGCCGTGATGTTCATGACTTCGCTCTTGCGCTTACCGTCACGGAAGGCGGTAAGCTGTTGGACCAGATAGATCGAACTCTGACCCGCGAGGTTCGGATTGAGCGGCGTGGTGCCGATACCGTCACGACCGTGGCAGGTTACGCAGACTTTGGCGACCTCGGGGAATTCCTGGGTCTGTGCCGTGACTGTCAGCGTGAGGATGGCGAACCCGGTCGCCAGGCGAGACATGAGCAACATCGCCTGATTCTTCCCGATACCGACAGGTGGTTGAGCGAAGACGTGCCCCCGCCGCCGGGAAGGCGGCGGGGGCAATGAAATTACCCGCCTACGTACGAGATACGATAGATGGCCCCTACCAAGTCGTCGGAAACCAGGATCGACCCGTCGATGTACTGCTCGACGTCCACAGGACGGCCCACATATTCGCCGGTCTCCTCGACCAGCCAGCCCTCCGCGAATGGCACGGTTTCCTTCGCGCTGCCGTCCTCGTTCAGCGAGGTGAACATGACACGGGCGCCCACCGGGGTCGTGCGGTTCCACGAGCCGTGCTGGGCGCTGAAGATGCCGTTCCGGTACTTCTTCGGGAACATCTTGCCGCTGTAGAACATCATGCCCAGATCGGCCGCGTGGGCGACCATATTGACCTCAGGGAAGACGACGTCCGCCGGCGGACTCTCGTCCATGTACAGGGCGGTGCGGGTGTCGCCGCCGCCATACCAGGGAAAGCCGAAATTCTGCCCTTGCGCGGTCACTCGGTTCAACTCACCTGGCGGGATGTCGTCACCCATGCCATCGACCTGGTTATCGGTGAACCACAACTCGCCGTTAGCCGGGTTCCAGGCATGGCCGACCGAGTTGCGGACACCGTCAACATAGACTTCGCGGCCGGAGCCGTCACGGTTCATGCGGATGATGCCGCCCATTCCCCATGGCTTGTACAACCCCAGCTTTTCTTTAGCCGGCACGTTAAACGGCTGTCCAAGGGTGATATAGAGCTTGTTGTCCGGGCCGATGGAGCAGGTGCGGGCCCCATGGTTGAAGGACTCCTCCTCAACCGGAACAAGGGGCTCGATTATGCCATCGATGGCAATATCCGGACTCTCGTAGAAAAATTCGATCGCAGGAAGGATGAGAACACGATTGTGCTCGACCACATAGAGAATGCCGTCGTTGGTAATGCACATGCCGTTCGGGACCTTCATCTTGATGCTCGGCGCGAGGACCTTGACCTCGTCTGCGATGCGGTCCCTGTCGCGGTCGGTGACGGCCCAGGCCT